>Ga0156192_1059_pt3 | contig 34820 bp, 21 predicted proteins | sample RifCSPlowO2_12_FD_107845 | JGI IMG/M metagenome (GOLD analysis project Ga0156192, IMG submission 107845) | Deltaproteobacteria bacterium RIFCSPLOWO2_12_FULL_60_19
ATTCGCGCACAACCGGCGAGTCTTCGACGATCAGAACCTTAATCATTATAGGTCCACCTACGGCCTAAATTAGTCTTCCGAGTTTAGCCACTGTCTCTTGGAGCGCGCCAAACAGCTCGGGGGCCGGGTTAACATCCTTGCGTTTCCATGCGGCAAAGAGGCTCTCCAAGGATTCGCAGATCGTTGCGATCTCCGCCTGTTTGACTGCTCGCGCGGCGCCCTTCAGAGTGTGCACTTCACGAAAAAGCGCATCGAGAATTTCCTGCTGTTTTTCAGTGCCGGCAATCTTTTTCAACTCAAGGAGGCCGGAAGAGATGCAGCTCACATGCTCTGCAGCCTCGACCTTGAACGTTCCAAGGAGTCTTTTAACAAACTCGTCGTCTTTTTGAGCCGCGAGAACCGTTACTCCTACGCTGTCTACAGGCACTTTCCCAGGTAGACGGCGACTCTTTCTTGTTGCCAGCTCCCGGAGGGTTTGGACGATCAGCTCCACCGGGGCAGGTTTTCTGAGATATTTGTCGGCGCCTGCGCCTATCGCCAGTTTTTCGTCTGCTGGTGAAGTGTAGGTTGCAGTGTAAAAAATGATGGGGATTCTTTTGAATTTTTTGCTTCTTTTGACTTTAGAGCAGAGACGATAGCCATCCATTCCTGGCATAAGAATATCTGAGATGATCGCGTCAATTTTTTCCCGTTTTAACTGTTTAAGTGCCGCCAGGCCGTTCTCTGCTTCTATAGTAGTATATCCTTCTGCTTCCAACTGCGCCCTCAGCAGTTTACGATTGACCTGACTATCATCAACGATGAGTACGGTCATTTCACTGACCCTTCTGGACTTTTCCACCCCGCAAAAACCCCGCGACCTGACTCGGCAATTTGCGCGTATCAATGGGTTTGGCTATGTACCCGTCGCAGCCGGCATTGAGCGCCTTTTCTTCGTCTCCTTTCATGGCGTAGGCGGTGAGGGCCAGAATAACTATCCCTCGTGTCTCCCCGTTTGCCTTCAGCCTCCGCGTTAGCTCCAGACCGTCCATTTCGGGCAGTTGAATGTCCATCAGGATAAGGCGGGGAGGAAAGGTCTTCAGTACCTCCAGCGCCTCTTCGGCGTTGGTGGCCGTCTTGACATCATACCCTTCACCCGCCAGGAGGACACGTACCAGCTTCAGGTTCATCGGGTTGTCGTCCACAATTAGAATCGGCTCACCGGCCATAGCAACACTCCAGTCAGTACTTCTCAGTTGTTGGTTTTTATTTAAACTCGAAACTCTACTCTCTTGTCTTTGCTGCTGCTTTGCGGGCCGGTTTTTTAAACTGCGCCTTTTTTTCCGCAGGAATCCTCTCGGCCGGCCTTTCGCCTATGTGAATTCGCAACTCTTCGAGTAGCTGGGCCGCCCCGCTTGGTCCCTTTTGAACTATAGCTTGCACGGATGCCTGGAGCCGGACGCGGTCATCCCGTGTCAGATCCTTGACAGTCCAGACAATTACCGGCGTTCGGTAGGCACCGCTCGTCCGGTGGAAGCTCTCTAGAAATTGGAAGCCATCCATGTCCGGCATCAAGAGGTCGAGGATGATGGCCGCAGGCGGTTGTTTCGCCACCGATTTGAGCGCGGCTCTGGCATCGGTCTCGCAGACAGGAACATATCCGGCGTCGCGTAAGACGCTCTCCGCAAGCTTAAGGGAATGGGGATCATCGTCTATGCAAAGGACTTTTCTGGATCGATCCCGGACGACCCCCGCTCTCTTGATGGCGGCCAGGAGATCCTCTTTCGCGATGGGCTTTATCAGGAAATCTTGGATCCGGTAGCCGACCGCGCCTGTTTTATCGGCCACAACCGTAACCACGATGGTGGGAGTTTCCCGGTTCAAGCTGTCTTCCCGGACCTTGCGGAGCAGGTCCCAACCGTTCATGTCCGGAAGAATGACGTCGAGGGTGATGCCGTCAAAGGCTCGCTCTCGGCAAAGGGCTAACGCCTCCGTCCCGCTACCGGCGATCTCTACGTTGTAACCGGCGCCGGCAAGAATCTCGGAAAGGCAGGATTGGTCCTTGGCATCGTCCTCGACGACCAGGATGGTAGGTGCATTCGGTCTGGTGACGGGAACCGGCTTGCGGAGTGTACCTTCCGCAGCGCGAGAGGGAGACTCCGAGTAGCGGGGCAGGACGGCAAAGAAGGTGCTCCCTTTACCCAAGGTGCTGTTCGCGCCGACCCTGCCCCCCTGGGCCTCAACGATCTTCTTGGTCAGAGCAAGGCCCAGCCCTGTTCCCGGGTACTTCTTAGCCAGGGTGGCGTCCAGTTGCTGGAATTCGACAAAGAGCCTTCCCCTATCTTCGGGCTTGATCCCGATGCCAGTATCCTCTACCTCGAGCCGGAAATCCTTAAGACCTTCCGGCGCCGCCCGTACCGTTATCCGTCCTTCATCGTTGGTGAACTTGATGGCGTTGGAGAGGTAATTGTAGAGCACCTGCTTGAGCTTAGCTGGGTCGAGCACCACGGAGTTGACCCCGGGATCGATGGAAGTCTCGACCTTGAGCCGCTTTTTCGCCGCCATAGTGCGGACGATATCGCAGGTCTCTCCAACGAGCTTGGTGAGTTCCACGGCCTCGGGCTGGAGCTCCATCCTTCCGGCCTCCACCTTGGCCAGGTCCAGCACGTCGTTGATGAGCTGGAGGAGGTGTTTGGCGCTGGTGAGGATATCGCCGAGGTACTCCTTGTGCTGATCCGAGACCGGCCCCAGCCTGCCGTCGTGCATCATCTCGGTAAATCCAATAATGCCATTGAGCGGCGTTCTCAGCTCGTGGGACATATTGGCTAAAAATTCGCTCTTCATCCGGTTCGCCTCTTGGAGCGATTGCTCGAAGCGCTTGCGCTCAGTCACGTCGCGCGCGGCGGCGAACACGCCCTGGAGCTTGCCGTCCCGGTCATTGAAGGTTGTGGCGTTGTAGGAGACCACCGTAAGGCTTCCGTTCTTGTTGCGGGCCGTGAGTTCGTAATCCGTAACTTTTTCCTCGCGCAGCACTACGCGGATGCCTTCCTCGGCGCGCTGCGGATCGGTGAAATAGTTTTTGAACGGTGACCCGATTAGCTCTTCGCGGGTGAAGCCGGTCAGGGACTGCATCTGCTGGTTCACGTCAGTGATGATACCGAGCGGATCTGTGGTCATCAAGGCATCGATGTTCGATTCGATCAGCGAGCGGGTGTAGAACTGCTGGTCGCGGAACTGGACTTCGAGCTCTTTCTGCGCCGTGATGTCGCGCGCAGCGGCCAGGATGCCCAGCAGCTTTCCGGAAGCATCGCTGAAAACGCCGGCGTTGAACGACACGGCGATGCGCCGTCCCAGGCGCGTGATCAGGGTCAGCTCGTACGCGAGAACTCGGTTTTCGGTTAGGGTTTGTTGCACTCCTGCGCTCGCGCGCTCCGGCTCCGTGAAGTAATCCTTGAACCGCGAATTGATGAGATGCTTGCGCGAATAGCCGGTCAGCCGCGTCGCCTCCTCGTTCACGTCGGTGATGACGCCGTCGGGAGCGATGGCGAACAGGGCGTCCGCTGAGGCCTCGATGAGCGAGCGATTGTAGGCCTGCTGCTCGGCCAACTGGTTCTGCAGCCGGGCCTGCTCGGAAATATCCCGCGCAGAGGCGAAGATTCCTTGCATGGTGCCATCCGGAGCGCGAAAGACCGAGGCATTGAAAGAGACGGTCGCTTTGCGGCCGGTCTTGGTTTTGAGGGTGAGCTGGTAGTTCGTGACCACCCCTTCGGCCAGGGTGCGTTTCACGCCGAGGTCAGCTTGATCCGGCTCGGTGAAGTACTGTTTGAACGTTTTTCCGATCAGCTCCTCACGGGAATAGTCGGTCATGCGGCACATCTGCTCGTTGACGTCGGTGATGAACCCGTCCGGATCGACTGTGATCAAACCGTCCACGGAAGATTCAATCAGGCCGCGCAGGTAGTTCTGCTGTTCGCGGAGCTGCTCCTCGAGGCGCACGCGGTCGGTGATGTCGCGGGCGCTGGCGAAGATGCCGCGCACGTCGCCGCTCGGGTCTTTGAAGACCGAGGCGTTAAACGAAACCTGGAGATGTCGGCGCAAGCGCGAGACCAGGGTGAGCGCGTACTCGGTCACAACGCCTTTTTCGAAAGTTTCCTGAACACCGGCTTTGGCGCGGTCCGGCTCGGTAAAGTAGTCGGCGAACGGTGTGCCTATGAGCTCCGCGCGCGCATAGCCGGTCATCTGACACATACGGTCGTTGACATCAGTGATAGTGCCAGAGGGGTCCACGGTAATGAGCCCGTCGACCGACGATTCGATCAGACCTCGGTTATACGCCTGTTGTTCGCGCAACTGCTGTTCCAGTTTCTTCTGCTCCGTGATGTCCCGTGCGGCGGCGAACACCCCCTGGAGCTTCCCGCTGGCGTCGTTAAACGTGACCGCGTTGTAGGAGACGACGGTCTCGTGCCCGGTTTTACTGCGGGCGGTCAACTCGTAGTTGGTAACCTTGCCCTCCCGGACCACTGTTTGGATGCCTTCCTCGGCCCGTCGCGGATCCGTGAAGAAATTCTTGAAAGGAGAGCCGATGAGATCTTCCCGGCTGTAACCTGTCAGTGCCGCCATTTGCTGGTTGACGTCCGTGATCGTTCCCACTAGGTTCGTAGTCATGAGCGCGTCGACGTTGGCCTCGATCAGGGAGCGCGTATAGAATTGCGACGCCTGGAGCTGTCCTTCGAGCTGTTTTTGCGCCGTGATGTCGCGGGCGGAGGCGAAGATGCCGCGTATATTGCCGCTAGGATCCTTAAAAACAGCCGCGTTAAACGAGACGGGAACTTGCCGGCCATCGGCCGCCTGCATGGTAAGCACGTAGTTGGTGACCGCGCCTTCTTTAAAGGTGAGCGTCACGCCTTCCTCGGCGCGGCCGCGCTCCGTGAAGTAGCCGGGGAACGAGGAGCCTATGAGCTGAGTGCGGGGCCTTCCAACCATGCGGCACATGGTCTCGTTGACGTCCGTGATGGTCATGGACTCATCGACTGTGACCAGGCCGTCCACCGAGGCTTCAATCAAGCCCCGATTGTAAGCGCGTTCGTCAGCCAACTGCTTCTGCAGCCCCGCTTGCTCAGTGATATCGCGCGCGGAGGCGAAAATGCCGCGCACCTGCCCTGAAGGATCTTTGAAAATTGCCGCGTTGAATGACACGAGGCTTTCACGGCCGCCCTTGGTGCGCAGACTGAGCTCGTAATTGGACACCGCTCCTTTGTCCAGGGTCAGACGCACTCCCTCCGCAGCTCGCTTGGGGTCAGTAAAGTATTTGGAGAACGGTGTGCCGATAAGCTCTTCGCGCGGGTAACCGGACATGCGGCACATGGTTTCATTGACATCGGTAATGGTTATCATCGCGTTCACGGTGATCAGGCCGTCCAGAGAGGCCTCGATCAAGCCGCGATTGTAGGCCCGCTCGTCCGCTAGTTGTGACTGGAGCCGCGCCTGTTCCGTGATGTCGCGCGCCGAGGCGAAAATGCCGCGGATATTACCGGAGGGGTCCTTGAAGACCGAAGCGTTAAAGGAGACCTGGAGATGCTTGCCATCGCGCTTGGCCAGGCTCAGAACGTAGTCGGTGACGATGCCCTTTTGAAACGTCTCATTGACTCCGGCGGTGGCGCGGTCTCCATCCGCGAAGTAGTCGGCAAACGGAGTGCCGATAAGCTCCTCTCGCGAGTAGCCCGACATGCGGCACATCTGCTCGTTGACGTCCGAGATCGCGCCCGAAGGGTCCACCGTGATCAGGCCGTCAACGGAAGCCTCGATCAACCCGCGGTTGTAGGCCTCGGACTCGCGCAGTTGTTGTTCAAGTTTCTTCTGCTCGGTGATGTCCCGCGCGGCGGCAAATACTCCCTGGAGTCTTCCCTTATCATCCCGGAAGGTGGACGCGTTGTACGAGACGACCGTCATGCGCCCATCTTTCGAAAGAGCCGTCAATTCATAGTTGGTGACCTTTCCTTCGCGGAGCACCCGGCGGATACCTTCTTCGGCTCGCGTCGGGTCCGTGAAGTAATTCTTGAAGGCCGAGCCGATCAGATACTCCCTCCCGTAGCCGGTAAGCACCGCCATCTGTTGATTGACGTCCGTGATGATCCCTACCGCATCCGTGGCCATCAGCGCGTCAATGTTCGATTCAATCAGCGAGCGGGTGTAGAGTTGCGTGGCCCTAAGCTCGTCTGTCAGACGGATTTCCTCCGAGATGTCTTTCGAAATGAGCAGAAAGCCGATCGCTTTGCCCGAGGAGTCGCGGCGGGGAGTCATGACCACGCGAGCGGTGAAGCGCTCGCTGTTTTTGCGGATTCTTTGGATAGTTCCTTCCCACTTGCCCTCCCGCAGCGCCGTCTGCATAATCTGGAGATGCTTGCCTGATTTTATGTCTTCAGGAACGTGGAGGATGGAAGAATTCGCCCGGCCTACGACCTCCGTCGGCTCATAACCGTACAACCGCCTGGCGCCTTCGTTCCACAGAAGAATTGCCCCATTAAGGTCTTTGCCGATGATGGAATACTCGGTGGAGGACTCGAGAATATTGGTGATGAAGTCCAGCGCGCCCTGGGCGTCGCCGACAATGGCGCTGTCGAAAAGGTTGGCTCGTCGGAGATCCTCGGCAAAGCGCTGTTCGCTTGTAATATCTTTGGAGATCAGGAGGAAGCCGATGGCTTGGCCTGAGGAGTCGCGGCGAGGAGTCATGACCACGCGAGCGGTGAAGCGCTCGCCGTTTTTGCGGACCCGCTGGATCGTCCCTTCCCACTTGCCGTCGCGTAACGCAGCCCCCATGATCTCACGCGGCTTTCCGGCCTCCACGTCCTCCGGTGTATGGAGGATGGAAGAGTTGGCCTTGCCGACAACCTCTTCGGGGCCGTACCCATAGATGCGCCGGGCGCCCTCGTTCCAAAGAAGAATCTTTCCATCGATATCCTTGCCGATAATCGAGTACTCGGTGGAAGATTCCAGAACGTTTTGTAGGAAGGATAAGAGGTCGCCGACCTCCCGACCCACAAGCCGGCTTGTGGTTATAGTCGCGGACTCTATCTTGACATCGCTCATAAAACCTCGCCTTCAAAAGTTCCAGCTCAAATCTCGCCCCCGATTACATGGTTTTCCTCAGACTTCTTAGTCGCGATAACTCTTTGGTTTCTTTCCTATTCTCTGATCCCCCAACCTCTGACGGCTGGACCGTTAAACTAACCTTCGGATGACCTCGAGCAGATTGCTCTGGTCAAAGCTGCTTTTCACGATATACGCGTTCGCGCCGACGTCGATGCCGCGCTCGCGGTCTTCCCGGGACTCGAGGGCCGTCACCAGCACCACAGGCACCGCGGACAGTTTCTTGTCCGCGCGGATCCTGGCGGTAAGGTCAAAGCCGTTCATGCGGGGCATATCCACGTCCGACACCACGAGATCGAATTCGCCGCCGCGCAGCTGCGTAAAGCCGTCGATGCCGTCGACGGCGGCGGCGACCTGGTATCCCGCGGCCTCGAGGATATTCTTGACCAGCGCCCGCGCCGTGATCGAGTCCTCCACCACCAACACCGATTTTTTCTCCGCTGGTTCTTTTTCGCCGGGGGCGGCGGCTTCCCGGACGGTCGCCGCGCTCAGGCGCACCGCAGATTTCATCAAATCCGGCACGTTGACGACGGGCACGACTCGTCCCGAGCCCAGAACCGTTGCCCCGGCGATATTGCGCACGCGGGAAAGTTGCTTGCCCAGGCTTTTCACCAACACGTCCTGCTCGTTCAAGATTTCATCCACCATAAATGCAATGCGCTTCTCCGCCAGACCGAGAACCAGCGCCGGCGCGGCGTCCGCGGAATCGCCCGTCGCGCGTTTGCGCGGAAGTTCCAAAGCGTCTCCCAGGCGAGCCAGAGGGACCACGTGTCCGTTGAGTTGGATGGTCTCCCGGTTTTCCGCCGTTCGAATAGAATCCCTTTTGACCTTCAGAGTGCGCTCCACCGAGGCTAGCGGAAGGATGAAGAAATGTTCGTTGACCCGAACGAGAATTCCCCTGAACGTCGCCAGCGTCACCGGAAGAACAAGCCGGAACGCAGTCCCGGCGTCGGGTTGGCTCTCCATGGAGACTGTGCCGCTCAGTTTTTCCGCCTTTTCGCGGACAATAGCGAGACCGAGCCCTCTGCCGGAGAGATCGGTGATGATGGGACTGGTGGAGACTCCTGATTGGAAAATCAGCGCCAACGCCTCCCGGTCGCTCAGCTTTTCCGCCTCCTCCTGGGAAACCGTCCCAAGCCTCGATGCCGCCGACCTGACCTTCGCAACGTCGATTCCCGCTCCATCGTCGGCGATCAGCGCCTCGACTTTATTGCCGTCTTTCTGCGAGACGGTGATCCCGACTCTCCCGCGAGATGGTTTCCCTTTTCGCCTTCGCTCCTCCGGCTTTTCAATGCCGTGATCGATACAGTTTCTAACCAGATGAATCAGGGGGTCTTTGACTTCTTCCAAAATTCTCCTGTCGATCTCGATCTCTCCCCCTTGGATCGACAGCTCCACCTCTTTTCCCTGCTCCCGGGAGAGGTCGCGGACAAATCTTGGAAAGATCTCCAAAATCGAAGAAAAGGGAAACATCGATAGCCGCTTCATCTCCGCCAGGAGGTCGTCAACCAGTCTGCCGAGCGTCCGTTGATCGAGATCCGCCAGCTTCTTCATGCTTGCGAGTTTGGCCTCGACCGATGCGGCGGCCCGTTCGTTTCGCTCCACAAGCTCCCTCAACGTCTCAACCTCCGACCGCCGGACCCGGCCCCCCGAAATCCGCCCCTTGATTCTTGCGCTCTCTCTTTTCCATGCGGCAAGCGCCGCGTTCACTTGGCCGAGCTCCGCGGCGCGCTGGACCGCCGCCAGTTTTGAGGTCAGCAGCTCCTCCGCTTGAAGCAACAGCGGCCCCAGCTTTGCCGTAGGGATCCGTATCGTATCGGCCATAGGGGGACGGAGGGCCGGCGTCGGATGTTCGTCCTGCGCTATCTGCAAACTCCGGCCGCCGGTGGCCGGCTCCTCGTCTCTCGGAACCAACCCTCTTGACGCCTCCTCAAGGCGCTGAATGAGATGCTTGAGCTGAGACTCTTCCGAAGCGGCGCTTGGGCCGCCGCCGGAGGACAGCAATTGACCCAGAGCGTCCACTGCCGGGTGAAGGAGATCGCACAACTCCGGCGATGGGGCTATCGCTTCCTGCTTTAACGCCGCAAAGATGCCCTCCAGGGATTGGCAGACCGCCTCGATTTCGGTCATGTTTACGGCGCGGGCGGCGCCTTTCAAACTATGCGCTTCGCGAAAGACCGCTTCCACGATCTGCGTCTGTCTCTCAGCCGCCGGCGTTTTCTCGATTTCCAAGAGCCCGGAGGTGATGGCCTTGAGGTGCTCCTCGGCCTCGGCTTTAAATGTCGCAAGCAACTCCTTTAGAAAGTCGTCGTCTTTCTTGGCCATAACCTGCTCTGTTTCGGATTGGGGAGTGCGGATTCCCGCAATCCTTACACTTTGTATCGCTCCACCAGCTGCTTGAGTTTTTGCCCCAGTTCGTGCAGGTTCCGCGCCGCCGCCTCAGCCTGTTTGGTGCCGGCGACGTTTTGCGTGGTGGCCTGTTTGATGCTCTCCATCGCCGCCGCCACCTGATCCATCCCCACGAGTTGCTGCTGGCTCGAAGCGGCGATCTGGGTTGCCGCCTGAGCCGATTCCCCGATACTCTCCGCCAGTATTCGGATCGACTCGCCCGCCTCGGTGGATTGTTTGACGCCGGCATCCACCGCCTTGGTCCCCTGTTCCGTTGCCAGGACCGCCGTACCGGTTGCTTTTTGAATGTCAGTGAGGATAGAGCGCACCTGGGCCGTCGCCTGCTTGGACTGTTCCGCCAGGCTCCTGACCTCCTGGGCCACCACGGCAAAGCCTTTTCCGTGTTCGCCCGCTTTGGCCGCCTCGATGGAGGCGTTGACCGCCAGGAGGTTGGACTGATCGGCCAGATCGTTGACCGTGGCGATGATCTCTCCGACGGTTTGGCTCTGCTCGCTCAGCCGCACGATGCTCTCGGCGATGGCTTCCATCTGCTCCCTGATGCGGTTCATTCCCTCGACAGTGTCGTTCACCGACTTCTTGCCGGTTTGCGAAACCTGCGCCGACTTCTGAGCGGTCTCGGAGACGTACTTCGCTTTTTGGCTGGAGACCTGAGCGGTCTGTTTCACCTCTTCCACGGTAGTAGTGGTCTGGCTGATGGCTGTTCCGGTCTCCGCCGCTCCGGAGGCGACCTGGGTCGTCGCCGCCAGAATCTCGCTGGCGGAGGAGCCAAGGACGTTTATCCCCTCGCGGATATTCCCAGTCACCTCCCGGAGACTCTCCACCATCCTGCGGAAGGTCTGAGAGAGAACGCCCACCTCATCGGCTCGATGATCGCGGGCCATATTGACGGTAAGGTCGCCCGCAGCGACCAGGTCCGCGATGCGCGACAGCTCGCGCAACGGTCCCGCGATCACCCGCGCCATCGACAGCGCCAGCACGATGCCGATTGCCACCGCCACGATCCCGACGAACAGAAAAATGCCAAACAATTGATTTGCCCGCTGCTCGGCGTGGGCCAGGCCGAGGCGCGCGCCTTCTTCCGACGCCTTGCCCAATTCCTCGGCAATGGCGCGAATCTTCTGCGCCCGCCCCTGCTGCACGCCGACCGCGAACTGCCGCGATGCCGCTAAATTGCCGGCGAGGATCAAAGGAATGATTTCGGCATCCTTGGTCTGGGCGAATGCCTGCCAGACGGACTTCAGCTCCTCGAGCCGCGACAGCCGGTTGGGATCGTTCTTCGCCCGCTCCAGGAGGCTGAGCGTGATCCCGTCAATCTGTTTCGAGCGTTCCGCCGCTTGCGCCAACAGGGGATCCTGTTCCGTGCGTTTGCTCAACAGCTGCGCTTCGAGCATCAACACCCGCATCCCGTTGTAATTGGCGCGCAGAGCCATCAGATCGCGCACGTTGGCGAAGTCTTCTTTGTAGAGGCGATTCTGCGACTCCAGGATCGTGGCGATTCCGGTGTATGCGGTGGCAATCACCCCTGCGAACAGCGCAAATATCAGACCGAAGCAAACAAACAGCTTGCCGCGCATTGTAAGATTAAGAAACCATTTCATAGGTTATTTTCCCCTGGTTTTTACGCCCTATCGTGTTCCACCAACTGTTTTAGCTTCCGGCCGAGTTCGTTCAGGTTGTGAGCGGCCGTCTCCGCCTGTTTGGTGCCGGCAACGTTTTGCGTGCTGGCCTGCTTAATGTTCTCCATGGCCAAAGCCACTTGATCCATCCCCACCAGTTGCTGCTGGCTCGAGGCGGCGATCTGGGTCGCCGCCTGGGTTGACTCGGTAATGCTATCCCCCAGCAGCCGGATCGACTCGCCCGCCTCGGTGGATTGTTTGACGCCGGCATCGACCGCCTTGGTCCCCTGTTCCGTCGCCAGGACCGCCGCGCCGGTGGCTTTTTGAATGTCAGTGAGGATAGAGCGCACCTGGGCCGTAGCCTGCTTGGACTGTTCCGCCAGGCTCCTGACCTCCTGCGCCACCACGGCGAAGCCTTTCCCCTGTTCACCCGCTTTGGCCGCCTCGATGGAGGCGTTGACCGCCAGGAGGTTGGACTGATCGGCCAGATCGTTGACCGTGGCGATGATCTCTCCGACGGTTTGGCTCTGCTCGCTGAGCCTTACGATAGTCTCAGCCACGGATTCCATCTGTTCCCGGATGCGGTTCATGGCGGCTATGGTCTCGTCCACCGATTTCTTTCCCGTCTGGGAGACCTGCGCGGACCGTTGCGCGCTTTCGGATACATACTTGGCTTTTTGGCTGGAGACCCCGGCGGTCTGCTTCACCTCTTCCACGGTCGTGGTGGTTTCGCTTACCGCGGTGGCCGTCTCCGCCGCCCCGGAAGCTACCTGAGTCGTCATGGCCAATATCTCCGCCGAGGAGGAAGAGAGCCGAGCGATCGCTTCGCGCAATTGTCGCGTGATCGACCTGGTAAGTTGAAAACCAATGGCGAGGCCGGAAACAATGGCGAGCAACGAGACGGCAACCAACAGAAAAGCGGAGCGGCCGAGTGTTTTTGAAAGATCCTCGCGTCCCTCGGCGAGACGCTTCTGTTGAAGTTCAATATACTGATCGCATTGGTCCCGTAGCTTAAGCGCGACAGGAAGCAATTCTTTGTCGCTTAGGGCAACGGCTTCCTTGCGTTTTTCCTGCTGCAAAAACGCGATGCCTTGTTCTTGTCCCGCTTTATATTTCTTTTGAGTTTCCGCGATTTCCCCCAAGATGCGGCGCGCGGTCTCGGAGCGGGAAAGAGTTCGGAGTTTTTCAAGCAACGCATCAAACTGGCGCTGGCTGTCACGCAACTCTTTTACAAGTCTACTTTGCTCTTCAGAGTAGAGAAGCAACCCGCGGAACTGCGCTGTCTGGTCTCTCGCCTCCAGTTTAAGCGCCGTAGCGGTAAGAATAGCCTGCGTATCGACATCCAGAAACTCGGTGTAGGCTCCTTCGGCTGTTCTAAAGAGGTAGAAGGCGGCTGCGGTCACAATAAGTAAGAGGATGAGCACGACTACGTAGCCGCCGATAAGTTTTTTGCCGATGGTCATGATGGGCTCTCCTTAACTCTCTACCTCTTCGCGCACGACGATACTTTCGTCGGTAAGAAGCTTCCCGGCGTCGAGCAGGACGACTCTCTCCGGCGTCACGCCCCTGAGATACTGTTCTCGGATGCCCGTGAGAGTAGGCAGCGACGGCTGAACGTTCCTGAGCGCGATCCTTCGCATGCCCAGGATGGCGTCCGCGAGGATGCCGAATTCCATTGCGTGGTTGTGAATGATGACGACCTTGTTCAGGTCCGTAAGCCCTTTTTCCGGCAGGTCGAAGAACTTCTTGAGGTCGATGACGGAAACGATTTGTCCGCGCACGTTGATGATGCCGAGAACGAAGGGCGCCACGCAGGGCACGGGAGTGAGCTCCTTTAGCGGATAGACCTCGCGGACGTAAGACGATTCAATGCCGTACCTTTCGTAAGCCAGCTGAAACTCCAGCACCTCGATTTCCTCTCCGGCAGGCGCCTCTCCCTTGGGTTCTCGCGCAAGCGCTCGCGCCCGCTCCTTGAGGGTGCGCTTTTTATTCTCCGCAGTAGGCATCCACCCGCCCTCGGCGGCCTCCTGAGCCGCGCCGAGCCGCTGACGGATTTCTTGCCAATCGACGGCGGGTGTCTGTTTAGAGATGCCGGCTTTTTGTTTCGTATGTCACTTCCTCAATACGGCCTCGGGGATCTTACGCGTTGATTTCCGCGTTCGATCCCTGAACTTTCGCCGATCCAATAATCTCGATCAGCCTGCCCGCAGTCAGGCCGTCGGAGTCGGGCAAAACGTCTTCCGGGCGATAGGCGCTCAAGCTCGAGAGTGCATTTTCAAAATGCTTGTTCGACTCCTTGAACCTCTCTTGCCGCAGGGCAAGGCTGCCTAACGCAAAATGGGCAAGGGTGAAGTTCTGATCGAGATATAGCGTGCGCCTGAGCGACGCCATGGCATCCTCGACGGCCCCTCGCTCCTGAAGGATCATGCCTTCCAGAAAGTGAAGAGCCGGGTTCAACCGGTCTCCCGCCCGGGCCTTTTCGCACCACTCCAGAGCTTCCTGAAGCTTGCCTTGATTGGCATAGAGCCGGGCGAGAAGGGCCATCGCGTTGGTATCGTCTCCTTTGTCCAGCAGGCGCAAAGAAAGTTTTTCCACAGCTTCCTCATAACGGCCTTGTCCATAGAGTCGGAATGCCTCCGTATAGAGAGGCGATTGGGATTCATCGAACTTGCGTTCGGCGCCCTCTGTTGCGGGAGCCGCCTCCCGACCGGGCGCGTCTTCTTCCGCCGCTCCTGACGAAAAAACCTCCGCCGCCGGCCCGGCAATGGCCTCGGCCGGCGCCGGCGGCGAAACGTTCGCCGCCTCCATCGCCCTGGAACCATACGCCTCCGGGCGGCCTGCGCCGGCGTCCTTTTTATAAAGGATCGCTTCTTCGAGACTGGCCATCGTAAATTGCGAGAAGAGCGCGTGAGAGGCTTCACTCGGACTGGCGATCAGCCATCCGCCGTCGACGAGCGCGTCGTGGAACTGACGCACGGTTTGTCTTGCCCGCTCCGGCGCAAAGTACATGAGGACATTGCGGCAAAGGATCAGGTCCATGCCATTGGTGTTGTTCAGCAGCGACGGATAACCGTCTTCGGCTAAATTGAGGTAAGAGAAAGTGACCATCTTCCTGATTTCAGGCAGGATCTCGTAACGGCTCTCCTTTTGAAAAAAACATCTCTCCTTGACCCAGCGCGGCGTATCTCGAAAGGACCACTCGCCGTAAGCGCCGTCGGCGGCCTTGCGAAGAAACGAAGGGTTGATATCCGTTCCCAGGATCGTGATATTCCAATCCCCCAGGTCGGGGATTAACTTGCGCAGTAAAATGGCTATGGAATAAGGCTCCTCGCCGGTGGCGCAACCGGCGCTCCAGATTCTCAGGCGCCGCTGGCCGCGCCGGCGCGAGCCGATCAAATCGGGAAAGATGTGCTCTTCCAGGGCGGAGAAGGTGTTTTTTTCTCGGAAGAAATAGGTCTCCCCGACGGTGAGATGGCTCGCCAGAGTCTCGATCTGTCGTTTCGTCAAAGGCGAAGAGATGAGCCATTGGGCACAGAGCTGCCCGCTGTCAAAGCCGAACTGCCGGGAGGCCGACTTGATTCCTCGCTCCAGATCCGGCCATCTTTCTTTCGGGAAATACAGCCCCATTTGCGAGGCGATAAAATCGCTGAAATGCGACAGCACGATGGCGGGTAAGCTTTCAGCCATTGGTAGCGCTCCCCAGCGCATCGCGCAGACTATGTTCTTCTTCGAGCGACAAGAATGTTTCCAGATCGTTGATAAGCACTAGACCGTCTTCCAGCTTGGCCACGCCTTCCAGATATCCCGTTCCCGGAACGATCTCGGCCGCATCGATCACTGCGCCTTTGGGCCGTTCGATCAGGCCGCCGACCGAATCCACCTGCAGAGCGACAAGCCTCTTTGAAGTTTGGGCGATGATTAACTGGTCGGTGAGAGCGATTTCTCGAGCGGGACGACTGAGCCGCTTGCGGATATCGATGACCGGAACGATCCGCCCCTGAACGTTGACCACGCCGGCCACGATGTCGGGCGCCTTGGGGAGCGGAGTGATCTCTACCATGCGGAGTGCTCTTTCCACAACGGGAAGGGGCAGCGCAAAGCGCTGCTCGTCAAGCGAGAAAACGACAAATTGGTCGGACGATTCCAAGATTACTTTCACGCTTTTTTGTAAGCCAAAAACCCGCAGCAATCGGCCTGAGAGGCTTGCATCGGTCTCTCCTACGTGGTTGGGGCCCGTGCTCCTTGTGGCTGTTCGCAAGGCATCCTCACCGTGAACGTCGAGCCTTTGCCCGGCTCGCTCTCCGCCTGCACCGTTCCCCCCAACAGCTCGGTGAATTTCTTCGCGATATAAAGTCCCAGGCCGACGCCGCCGTAGAGACGGGTCTCCGAGCTGTCCACCTGGTAGAATTTGTCGAAGATGCGATCGAGCTTGTCTTTGGGGATTCCGACGCCGGTGTCGGACACCCGCAGCTCCACAAAGCGGGAGTTGGGAGTTAGGGATTGGGAATTGGGAGTTGGGGATTGGGGAGCGGCCCCAATTCCTAATTCCTGATTCCCAACCCCCACCCGGGCGGCGATGTGGATAGCGCCCTTGTCCGTGAACTTGATCGCGTTGTTGATGAGGCTTTGAAGAATTTGCTTGAGCTTGCCGATGTCGGTCGCGATCGGCATCGGATCAGATGGATAGTCCCAAATGAGCGCCAGTTCCTTCTTGTCGTGGGCAAGCTCGTAGTCCGATCTAAGGCCTCTCAGGAGATCCGAGAGATTCACTACGTCGCGCTCCAGCGTGGTCGCGCGGGCTTCCAGTTGCGTGGTCTGCATGATGGTGTTGATCATGGCGAGCTGGTCGGCCGCGCGGCTGAGAACCTTCTGCAGCGCCTCTTTCTGCTTGGGGTTGATCTCGCCCAGCATTCCCTCCTTGACCATGCCGGTATAACCCATGACTACGCTTAGCGGAGTCCTCAGCTCGTGCGACATCACGCTCAGGAATTCGTCTTTCACCGTATTGGCTTGTCTCAGCTCTTCCGCGTGTCGTCTGAGGTTCTCAAAGAGCCGGGAGTTCTGGATCGCGATGGCGGCCTGGGCCGCGAGTGTCGCCAGGAACTCGACCTCTTTGGCGCTGAACTGATGCTCCCTCTTTGTGTAAAAGGAAAGCACTCCTAAGACCTCGCCTTTGGCGATCAGCGGGACTCCGAGATAAGAGATCAAACCATGCTTACGGAAAAACTCAGGGTCTTTTACGTCTGGGTCCGTTTGCACATTGCGGACCATCCGGGATGCCTTAGCCTCGAACACGGCGTTCGGGATGCCGCGCCCGGCTTTCCACTTTTCCGCCTTCCATTCCGTTTCGTCCAGGCCGCGACAGGCTATCGGCTCCAATAGTCCGGACTCTTGGTTGAAGAGCCTGACGGTGGTAGCGGAATAATCCGGTAGAAAAAAGTCAATTTTTTGCAGCAGCACATCCAGGGTGGCGCGGAGGTCCAGGGTCGAGGTGATGGCCAGGTCTATGTCGTGCAGCGCGCGAATGCGCTGGAGATTGCGCTCGGTCTCCTCCTGCGCGTGGGCTTTCTGGATAGCGATGCCCATCTGATCGCTGATGGCCACTAATAAACGAATCTCGTCCGGATTGAATTTTTGCGGCGCGCGGGTGCCGAGTTGAAAGACGCCGAGAACCACGTCTTTAGCGCGCACCGGGATCACGATGCCCGACTGAACCCCTTCTCGCTTCCAGGTCCGCTGCCCGTCGCTGTGCTGAACGTCCTCTTCGACGCGCGGTTCCTTGAAGTTCATTACTCGTGCCGTTATCTTACCGAGGGAATCGCTGGTTCTCTGCTGATGCCTTTCGACGTTCTCTCGGTCGTGATACCCGCGCCAGGCCACCGGCATCAGGGTTGCCGTGACCGGATCAAATAGCCGGATAATGCCGATGTCGTAAGGGCGTGCGGCCATGGCTTTATCCAGGATCTTCTCCATGGTGGTGTGGATATCCGGCGCCGTCAGGATGATCTGGCTCACCTCTTGAAGAGTCTCCAATTCCTGATAGCGGCTCTTGAGGGACTCATCCGCCTGGCGCTTCTCATCGCGCAACTGCTTCTCTTTCAGCGCGCGCGCGACCGCATCGCCCAGGCGCGTCATGCGGTCTTTCAGGATATAATCCGTCGCGCCTTGCTTGAGCCGCGCGACCGCGACCTCCTCGCTGATGCTGCCCGTAACCACGATGAGCGGGATATCCAGGGCGCTGGCCTTCAAGAGTTCAAGCGCTCGGGGCGCGCCGAATTCCGGGAGGGTGTGGTCCGCAAGGATGATATCAGGGGCGCTTTGGAGTTGACTCAGGTAGTCGGCCTCGGTCTCGACTCGCCGCCATGCGGGTTCATAACCGGACCGCTGAAGCTCGTAGAGCATCAGCTCGGCGTCCGCGGGGCGGTCTTCCACGATTAGTACCCGAAGCGGGGTGCGCAGAGGCGTCTTTTTTGCCGGCATGCTCGTCATAACGTCGGCGGCTGGTTTAGCAGGAGCCAGTAAAGCCCCAAGTTGCGCACGGCTTCGGTGAACTGCTCGAAGTCCACGGGCTTGACGATGTAGCTATTGACGCCGAGCTTATAGCTCTCGACGATGTCGCGCTCCTCGCGCGACGAGGTGAGAATGACCACCGGGATCGTTTTTGTGCGCAGGTCGGACTTGAGGCGCCTTAACACTTCTAGACCATCCACCTTGGGCAGCTTAAGGTCGAGCAAAATCACTTTGGGCCCGTGGTCCATGCTGCGATGGGAGTGCGCGCCGGTTCCGAAGATAAATTCCAAGGCCTCCTCGCCGTCGCGCACGACTTCGATGTGATTGCTGAGGCGATTCTCGCTGAGCGCATGCAGGGTCAGCTCCACGTCGTTCGGGTTGTCCTCTACCAGCAGGATCTCTATCCTTTTGTCCGTCATCGCTCCGCGCCTCCCAGGGTGAAATAAAACGTCGCTCCCTTATTGACCTCGGCTTCCGCCCAGACGCGGCCGCCGTGGCGGTGGACGATTCGCTGTACGATCGCCAGGCCAACGCCGGTCCCTTCGTACTCCTCGGCGCGATGCAGGCGCTGAAACACGCCGAAAAGCTTGTCGGCATATTTCATGTCGAAGCCGACGCCGTTGTCGCGGACGTAGTAAACCGGCTCGCCGTTGCCGTTGAGGTTTCCCACCTCGATTTGCGCGGGATCGCGCCGGCGGGCGAATTTGAGCGCGTTGGACAGCAGGTTCACGAAAACCTGCTTCAGCAAGGCTGGATCGGCTTGACAGCTGGGAAGAGCTTTAACGGAGACGTGCGCGCGACCGTTGTCCTCGTAGCCGAGGTCGTGGAGCGCGTCGCGCGCGATCTCGGACGGAACAACTTGCCGGCGCTCAAGCGACTGGCGGGTCAAGCGGGAAAAAGCCAGCAGGTCGTCGATCAGGTCGCCCATCTGCTTGGCGTTATCGCGCACGAGGCGCAGGTAGCGCTGAGCCTCGGGTAAAAGCTGGGGCAGGTGCTTGTCCATCAAGATGCGCGCGAAGCCGTCGATGGCGCGCAGCGGCGCGCGCAGGTCGTGGGAGACCGAATAGCTGAACGCCTCCAGCTCTTTGTTGGCGGTTTCGAGCTCGACGGCCCGCTGTTTCAGATCCTCGTTGAGCTTGCCGATCTCCCGGGCGGCTCGCTCGCGGTCGGACATGGCGTGCAGGATGAAAAACGCCAACGCAACGGCGAAGAGAAAGATCAAGCCGTAGGCGATTAAGATCCGTCGGAGGCTGGCATCTCGGGCGGCAAAGGCTTCAGAGGCCTGCTGCTGGACGATGACCCCCCAGCCGTAACCCGGCACCGGCTCGTAAGCGGAGAGCCGCTCTTCCTTCTCAACCGGGTTCCATGTCACCTCAACGCCGCGCTCGCCGCTGAGCGCCTTGCGGACGACGGGCACGCTTGAAAAATCCACGATCTCGCCTTCCGGCGAGAAATTGGGGTGCGTCGCGATCTGTCCCTTTTGGTCCACAATGTAGACGAAGCCGCCGTCGCCGACATCGATCTGTTTCGTCCATTCAAGAAGGGTGGAGAGGCTCAGGTGGAGGACGAGAATGCCGGCGATCTTTTGACTCTCGGACTTGATCGGGACGGCGACGGCGATCACGTTATACTGAGGGGCGGCGGCCCGCTTGTAAACTTCCGAGATGTAAGACTCCCAGTTTCGACTCACACCCCGATACCAGTCCCGATGGGAAAAGTTTTGCCCGCGCACGTTGGCCACTTCCGGTATGTCGGCCGTCAGCGTGCCGTCCGGTGTTGCGAGAAACAGCCGCTCTATGAAAGGGAAGTCCTTGGGCACGGCGCGCAGGATTTCCATCGCCTCGCTCCATTTGTTTTCCGCCACCAGCTGGCGGAAGCGCACGCGCGTGGCCAGCGATACGCCGATATCCTTAAGGCGATCGAGTTTTTCCTTCGTTATGCCGGCGGTCAGGTAGGCGAGCGCCTGTCTGCGAGCGTAGGTGTTGGCGGTCAGGTCCCGGGATGCCTGTAGATAACTGAATGCGCCGATGAGCAGCACGGGCAGGACGAGCAACAGGAGAACGAAGAGGTTTTTAAGCCGCCGCTTCCCCTTGTCATGGGAGAACAAAATGTTGTTCAACTGTTGTGTCGCGAGAGTCCACATCGAGCTTACCCTCGTCACGCAGTTACGGAGGCCAGGCTATCGGCCTCGCTTTGTTGTGAGCGCCAGAGCCGACTATTAGGGGCATAAATATATACCCGCGCGTGTTCCGAGAACACCGGCGCAGTGATGAATTTTATGTGGACGTTTGTCCTATATTTCGTGTAGGCGTTTGTCCTACGTTGCAGAAGGGAGCAGGGGAGGGGGAGCAAGGGGGCAAGGGAGAGCGGCTAGAGTAGCTGGTGGTCGAGCGCGTAGCGGGTTAACTGCGCGTTGGTTTTGAGTTGCAGTTTTTGCAGCAAGCGGCCCCGGTAAGTGCTGATGGTCTTGACGCTCAGCGAAAGCTCCCTTGCGATCTGACTCGCCGTCTTGCCGCCGCCGATGGAGCGCAGCACCTCGAACTCCCGGTCGGACAGGGCCTCGTGCAGCGGCATTGCGGAATCTGCGGCTATGTGAGCGGCCAACCTTTCAGCCAGGGCCGGGGTGATGTATTTTCCGCCGCCGCATACTTTTCTGATCGCATTGACCAATTGCTCCGGCGCGCTGTCTTTGGTCACGTATCCAGCGGCGCCTGCCTGGATGGCGCGAACGCCGAGCTGGTCCTCGGGGTGGATGCTGAGAATGAGCACCGGAAGCTTCGGGTGATCGCGCCGCAGATCCTTCAGCGCCTCTAACCCGCCGCGACCCGGCATCGTCACGTCGAGCAGAATGACATCGCAGGTTGTCCGGCGCGCCATTTCCAGCAGATCCCTTGCATTCGCCGCCTCGCCTGCAACGAGAACGTCAGGCTCGTCCGCGAGGATCTGCTTTAGGCCCTGTCGCACCACAGGGTGATCGTCCGCTATTAATACCCGCAGGGGAGCAGGGGAGCGTGGGAGCACGGGAGCATGGGAACCGGGGTGAGAACGATTTTCCATATCACTCATCGTTTGGTCAAAAGCCAGTGCGCCGGTCTGTTGATCATCGTCACGAGTTTGCCAATGATCCGGTCATGACTCTGTATTCGCTTTCTCTCCATTTCTCTCTTCGCGTTTCCCTTTCTCTTTTCCCCCCTGCTCCCCTGCTGCCATCGGTATTTTCACCGTCACCGCCGTTCCTTTCCCGCGCGTGTCGGCGATGACGACATCGCCGCCGACGAGCATGGCGCGCTCGCGCATGCCGAGAAGCCCGAGCGATTGCGGATCGGCGAGCTTGCTCTTCCGGATGCCGCCGCCGTTGTCTCTGACATGGAGTCTCAGCTGCCCGTTGCTCTGGTCGAGCCGCACTCGGACTCGCGTGGCATTGGCGTGACGCGCGATATTGGTCAGCGCTTCCTGAAAGATCCGAAACAGCGCCGTGGAGCGGGTTTTGTCAAGCCCGCCTTCGTTCACGCTTGAGTCCAGCCCGCACCGAATGCCGGTGCGCTTCTCGAATTCCCGCGCCTGCCACTCGATGGCGGCGGAGAGTCCAAGCTCATCCAACACTCCGGGCCTCAACTCAGTCGAGATCCGGCGGACCGCGTTGATCGTGTCATCCATCAGGCCCAGCATCGCATCCGCCTTTTCGAGCAGAACCTCCTGGTCCTTGGGTAACTTCTTGCGCAGCCAGGCAAGATCCATCTTCAGACCCGTCAGCGTCTGCCCCAGTTCGTCGTGGATCTCGCGCGCCACCGTCGTTCTCTCTTCCTCGCGCGCGGCCTGCAGGTTGGCCGCAAAGGCGCGCAACTGCGTGCGGGAGCTCTGCAGCTCGGCTTCGAAGCGCTTGCGCTGTGTGACGTTGCGAATGATGCTCTGATAGCCCTGGACAACGCCATTGGCGTCGCGCCACAGGCTCGCGGTGATGAGGCAATCCAGCTCCACGCCGTCTTTTCTCCGCAGCCGGGCCTCATGCTCTCGTATCCAGCCATGGCGGTTGATCTTGCGGCGAAATTTCTCACGGTCCTTGGGATCGGCGTAGAGCCGCGCGGCATCCAGGCAGAGCAGCTCGTCACGGCTGTACCCGAACTGCGCCAGCGCAGCGCCGTTGGCGTCGATAAACTTTCCGTCGCGGGTGGTGATGCAGATCGCGTCTCTGGATCTTTCAAACAGAGTCCGGTACTTGGACTCGCTCTCGCGCAGGGCCTCCTCGGCCCGCTTGCGCTCGATCGCCGTCGCCAGCAGGTTGGCAACCGCCTGAACAAAGGCTACTTGCTCTCTGGTGAACGCGCGCCGCTTCGTGCTGTGCGCTCCCAGGACGCCGTAAGCGCCGTTTTTACCGTGGATCACCACGCTGACGCCGCTGACGACACCGTGCTCGTGCAGCAGTGGCGGCCCGTTGAAGCGCGTCTCGGTTGAGAGATCTTCGACCACGACGGGCTCATAGCTGAGAAGCGTATAGCCCGCCTGAGACTCATACCCGGCGCCGACGGTTGCCTGCCCGACCAAACCTTCCTTCCATCCGACGCCCGCCCGCAGCGCCAGCGCATGGCCGCCGGGAAGAAGCTCAAGCACCTTGGCGTACTCGACCTGGAGCACCTGAGTGACCAGAACGACGGCCTCGTCCATCAAAGACTGGAGGTCGCACCCTCCCAGCGCGAGGTCTCCAAGGTGAGCGACGACGCCCTGCTCCAGAGTGTGTCGCTTAAGCTCCGCGTTTGCCGCGGTCAATCCTTCAGTCTGTCTTGTGACCTGCTCATAAAGCCGGGCCTTGTGAATCGCGAGGGCCGCCTGGCTTGCCAGCGCCGAGAACAACTCTATTTCCTCATCGACAAAGTCGTGATCCTCTCTTGTAAAGACGATGAAGCATCCGATGACGTCGCCTATAACCGTCAGGGGGACGCCGAGGAACGAGACGATGCCTTCCCTCCGCATGAACTCGGGGTTGGACGTTCTCGGATCGCGCTGGACATCCCGTATTGCCAGAGGGGCTTGGGTTTCAAGCACGATCTTAGCAAGGCCGCGACCGGCGCGGACCGCCTTCCACTCTTTGACGTCAAGGTTTCTGCACGCGGTCGCCTCTAGGAGGCCGGTCTCCCGGTTGAGCAGTCTGATTTCCGCGGCCGCGTGCGGAACAAGCCGGCCGGTCTGGTCGAACAGAACATTCAAGACCGAGTTCAACTCCAGGTTCGAGTTTACCGCGAGGTTGACCTCATGGAGAGCGCGGGTCCGGTCAAGATTGCGTTGCAATCTATTAACCAGCTCTGCGTTCTCATAGGCCACGCCGATCTGTTCCGTGATAGAGTCGATAAGAAGTTGCTCGAAACTCTGGAGGCGATGGGGGGCCTGGCCGATGCACACCATCACGCCGACGATCTTGGCCTTGTTCTTGATCGGAAAGACCGCAAAAAAGTGAAAGCCGGCGTTTTGGGCAATGTTCGCTATCCTGAGCTCGCGAAAAAGGGCGTCAACCTCGATGTCTTCAAGGATCATCGCTTGTCCGCTCTTTAAAACTCTGCCGGCGATACCGGTGTTTTTGGGGATAGTCCTAAGCTTGGTCCAGAGCTCCGGGCGGGTTTCATAGGACGAGAACAGGCAGAGATCGCCGCTGCGGGGATCCTCGAAGAAGATCCTTGTTGCTTCGAAGTGAAATATCTTTGTGATCTCTTGAATGGCCTCGCGTATAACGCTTGCGGCTTCGAAAGACTGATTGAGAGACGCGGCGACGCTGTTAACGGCTTGGAGCGATTGCAGGTGGCGGCCAAGCTGTTCCTCTTCCCGTTTACCTTCGGTGATGTCCACCATTACACCGTGCAGCCGCTCTGGCCGGCCGCTACGATCTTTGACCACATGCACGAGGTCGCGAAGCCAGACGATACGCCCGTCGGCGGCCAGGAAGCGATACTCGAAACGGTGATCCTCGCTTCTTTTCGTCGCTTCCCGGCAGTAAGCTACGGCTTTCTCGCGGTCATCGGGATGGATGTGCTTGACCCAGAAATCGGGATCTTCGAGCCAGCCGCGCACAGGATAACCGAGCATCCTTTCGGCCGGCTCGCTGACGAATGTGAACTGCCACGTTTGCGCGTCGGCCTCCCAAACGATGGCGTCGAGATCGTGGACGAGATCGAATAAGTGATTTGCGGTCCCAGGCTTTGCCGGGGAGGTGGTGCGTCGTTGACTGACCAACGCACGCTTTGCGGCGCGTTTTTGTGACGGCATGCTGAATCCCCTTCGCGCGGGAAGATGTCATAACGATGGCGCCGGACCGGATAAGCGGCCAAATTATGGCTCTTTTGCCGCGCAGGTTCAAGAAGAAATTTGCTCCGGGCGCTCCGCGGTGATAAATAGCGGGATACGGGATGCGCGATGCGTGTAGGGCGATCCTGTGTGATCGCCCAAGAAAAGCGGGCAGGCACACAGGCCTGCCCCTACGATGAAATATGAAATACGGGATGTAGGGGCGTGATTTATCACGCCCAGGCAGAAAGAAAGGGCGCCAAGTTGGGAAGGGATGGGGGCTAGTTATGCCGCGCTCAGCCGTCGTCATCGACCGCGAATATCTCAAGCACGATCCCGGGCAGTTTCACCCTGAGCGGCCGGCGCGGATCAAAACTCTGCTCGACCTGGCGGGCGAGCTCGACGCGAAGAGTTTCGAGCTGCTGCCGCCGCGAGCCGCCTCGCGCGCGGAGATCGAGGCGTGCCACACGACCGACTACATCGAAGTCGTCCAGGCCACTTCGCAAAAAAACCGCTACGCGCTCGACGGCGACACGGTGACGTGCCGGGATTCGTTCGGCGTGGGCTTGCTGGCCGTCGGCGGGTTTTTGAACTTGCTTGACTCCATCGCCGCCGGCGAGGCGCGAAACGGCTTCGCGCTCGTGCGGCCGCCGGGCCATCACGCGCTCAGGGATCGGGCGATGGGCTTTTGCCTGTTCAATACAATCGCCATCGGCGCGCGTCATCTCAAGCGGCAATACGGCGCGGAGCGCGTGCTCATCATGGACTGGGACGTGCATCACGGCAACGGCACGCAAGACGCTTTTTATCGCGACCGCTCGGCGCTCTATCTCTCAACGCATCAGTTTCCCTTTTATCCCGGCACCGGCGCGGCGGAAGAGGTCGGGGAGGGCAAAGGGGAGGGCTACACGGTCAACGTCCCGCTCCCGGCGGGCTGCGGCGACGCGGAATATCTCCGCGCCTTCGACGAGATCGTTATCCCGGTCGCCGAAAAATTCGCGCCCGACTGGGTGCTGGTCTCCGCCGGCTTCGATCCGCACCGGCGCGATCCGCTAGGCAGCATGAACGTCACGGAAGAGGGCTTCGGCGCGATGGCGGCCATACTCATGGCGCTCGCGGAAAAACATGCCGGCGGAAAAATCGCCTTTCTGCTCGAAGGCGGTTACGATCTCGCCGCGCTCAAGAACTCGGTCGTCGCGGTGCTGGGAAAAATGGCTGGGAGAGCGGAGAGCATAGCTCATAGCGCAAAGGGCGGAGAAGCGATCGAACCGGTGATTCGGAAAGTGCGGAGCGTGCAGGAGAGGTACTGGGGCGGATAGATGAATTTTGAATTTTGGATTGTGAATTTTGAATTAAAAATTAAGGATTCAAAATCAAAAATTTTCGGGCTATTGACCCCGCAGCCGGAGTACTCTATTTTTATGGTTCGTTTAGGGGAAACGGGCGATGAGAGAGACTGAACAACGGCGGGTGGTGGTGACCGGCGTGGGGCTGGTGACGCCTCTGGGCACCGGGCTGGAGAAAAACTGGCAGGCGATTACCGCCGGCCGCTCCGGCATCCGGCCGATCAGCCGCATTCCCAACATCGAGTTTTTCGCCAGCCGCATTGCCGGCGAAGTGCCGGATTTTCGCGCGGAAGATTTCATCGAGCCTAAAGAGATCAAGAAAATGGATCTCTTTATTCAATACAGTATCGCCGCGGCGCAGATGGCGTTCCAGGACGCGGGGCTTAAGATCGATCCCGCAGCGGCGGCGCGCGCCGGCGTGATCATCGGCGTCGGCCTGTGCGGCATCGAGACGATCGAAAACACCTACAAAGCTTATATGGAGGGCGGCCCGCGCAAGGTGTCGCCATTCTTCATTCCCAAAGTGATATCGAACCTCGCGCCGGGTCACGTCGCCATTCGCCACGGTCTCAAGGGCGTCAACTGGACGCCGACCTCCGCGTGCGCCTCCGGCAACCACGCGATCGGCGAGGCTTACCATCTGATCCGGCGCGGCCTGCAGGACATCGTCGTCGCCGGCGGAGCGGAGGCGGCGATCACGCCGCTCGGCGTCGGCGGCTTCAGCTCGATGAAGGCGCTCTCGACGCGCAACGACGCGCCGGAGAGGGCGAGCCGGCCCTTCGACAAAGAGCGCGACGGCTTCGTCCTCGCCGAAGGCTCGGGCATTTTGATTCTTGAAGAGCGGGAAGCGGCGCTCCAGCGCGGGGCGAAAATCTACGCCGAGCTGATCGGCTACGCCGCCAACGGCGACGCGCATCACATGACCGCGCCCGCGCCGGAGGGCGAAGGGGCGGCGCGCTGCATGGCGCTGGCGCTTAAAGACGCGGGGATCGAGCCGAATCAGATCGACTATATCAACGCGCACGGCACCTCCACCGAGTACAACGACATGAACGAGACGCAGGCGATCAAAACGGTCTTCGGCGCGCACGCCTACAAACTGGCCGTCAGCTCGACCAAGTCGATGACCGGCCACCTGCTCGGCGCGGCGGGCGCGGTGGAGGGAATCTTCACCTCCCTGGCGCTCCACCACGGCATCCTGCCGCCGACCATCAACTACGAGAATCCCGACCCGCAATGCGATTTGGACTACGTGCCGAATCAAGCGCGCAAAGCGGATATTCAGATCGCGCTCTCCAACTCGTTTGGCTTCGGCGGCACCAACGCCTGCGTGATCTTCAGGAGGGCGGCATGAGGAGTTCGCACACCCGCAGCGTCATTCTCGGCACCGGCTCGGAGCTGCCCGCGCGCGTCGTCACCAACGCGGCGCTGGAGCAGCTCGTGGACACCACCGACGAGTGGATCACCACGCGCACCGGCATCAAGGAGCGGCGGATTCTGGAAGATGGGAAGGGCAACTCGGATATGGCGTATCGCGCCGCGCAGCGGGCGCTGAGAGACGCGGGCGTGGAGGCGAAGGATCTCGACGCGATCATCATGGGAACGGTGACGCCGGATTATCCTTTTCCCAGCTCAGCCTGCGTCCTCGAAGACATGCTCGGCGCGCGCAATGCCTTTTCGTTCGACGTGAACGCCGCCTGCTCGGGATTTTTGAACGCGCTGGCGGTGGCCGATTCCTTTATTCGCACGGGAATGATCCGCCACGCCCTGGTGCTCGGCTCGGACACGCTCAGCCGCCTGCTCAACTGGAAAGACCGGGGCACCTGCATTCTGTTCGGCGACGGCGCGGGCGCCGTGGTGCTGGGCGCGACGCACGACGGCCACAAGGGCATTCTCAGCGCGCGTCTTAAAACCGACGGCTCCCACGTGAAAACGCTCTACGTCCCCGCCGGCGGTTCGCTCAAGCCCGCGAGTCTCGAGAGCGTGAAGAAGAACGAGCACACGATCGCGATGAACGGCAAGGAAGTTTTCAAGATCGCCGTGCGCTCGATGGAGGAGATCAGCCGCCAGGCGCTGGACGAGGCGGGAGTGAGCATCGATCAGGTCTCGCTGGTGATTCCCCACCAGGCGAACTTAAGAATCATCTCGGCGCTGGCCGAGCGGCTGAAAGTGCCGATGTCGAAGGTGATGGTGAACCTCGAACGATACGGCAACACCTCCGCCGCCTCCGTGCCGGTCGCGCTCGACGAGGCGCGGCGCGAGGGGCGCATCCGCGACGGCGACATCGTCCTGCTCAGCGCCTTCGGCGCCGGCTTTGCCTGGGGTGCCGCCGTCATAAAGTTCTAGCAGGCCGGCCATAAAGGCCCATCTGCTGCGTTGCGCTTGGCCCGCTTCGCGTCAACGTACTGGAAAGTACGCCTCCGCTCGCGGACCTGCGCGCGCCTTGCATCTGGGACCTTTCTGACCGGCCTGAAAATAATATAGAGTTCTTCTCAGCGTCTTGGCGGTGCAAAGACCGACGGCTTGACTTCGACTACCGCGCCGTTCAAATAGGAAGCAAGGGAGGATTTATGGCGAAGGATCCGGTGTGCCAGATGGACGTGGACGAGCAGAAGGCGGCGGTGACGTCGTCTTACAAGGGGCAGACCTACTATTTCTGCCACAAGATGTGCAAAGAGACTTTCGACAAGGATCCGGAGAAGTATCTCCAGAAAAAGTAGTCGCCAGGGAATTTCATGCCGATTGATCCTGTTTGCGGCATGACGGTCGAGGAATCGACCGCCGTGGGAAGCTATGCCCATGGGGGCACGACCTATTATTTTTGCAACGTTCACTGCCTTGAGAGGTTCAAAGAAGATCCCGCCAAGTATCTCGCCGGCGGCTATCCTCGCCACGATGAGCCTGTGAGAGAAGGTCCTCCGGGCGCGGCCTATACCTGCCCGATGGACCCCGAAGTCCGCCAATCCAACGCGGCCCCCTGCCCGAAATGCGGCATGGCGCTCGAGCCGCTGACGGTCGCGCCCGCCGCAACCCGCATCGAGTACGTCTGCCCGATGCACCCGGAGATCGTGAGAGCCGAGCCGGGCGCCTGTCCAATCTGCGGCATGGCCCTGGAACCGAGAACGGTCACGCTCGAAGAGGAAGCGAATCCCGAGTTGGTGGGCATGACGCGCCGGTTTTGGATCAGCGCGGCGGTGACCGCGCCGATTTTTTTCTTCGCCATGTCTGATCTTATTCCGGGCCAGCCGGTTGAGCGGCTGCTCTCGTTCGGGTTTCTCAATTGGTTTCAGCTCGTTCTCGCCACACCGGTCGTTCTCTGGGGCGGGTGGCCGTTTTTCGCGCGCGGCTGGGCCTCGATCGTCAACCGCAGCCTCAACATGTTCACGCTCATCGCTATCGGCGTTGGAACCGCTTACGCTTACAGCGTCGTCGCCACGATCTTTCCCGGCCTGTTCCCCCATTCGTTCCGCGCTCACGGCGGCGAGGTCGGCGTTTACTTCGACGCCGCCGCCGTCATCACGACGCTGGTCCTGTTGGGCCAGGTGCTCGAACTGCGCGCGCGCAGCCGCACCAGCAGCGCCATCCGGGCATTGCTCGGGCTTGCGCCCAAGAGCGCGCGCCTGGTCCGCGACGACGGCGGCGAAGAAGACATTCCCCTGGACCGTGTCCGGCCCGGAGATCGCCTGAGAGTCCGCCCCGGCGAAAAAATTCCCGTCGACGGCGTCGTCCTCGACGGCGCGACGTCGGTCGACGAGTCGATGGTCACCGGCGAGCCGATTCCGGTCGAGAAGACGGAGGCCGATAAAGTGACCGGCGGCACCGTCAACGGCACCGGCGGCTTCCTGATGCGCGCCGAGCGCGTCGGGGGCGACACGCTGCTCGCGCAAATCGTGCGCATGGTGAGCGAAGCGCAGCGCAGCCGCGCCCCGATTCAAAAGCTGGCCGACATTGTTGCCGGCTACTTTGTTCCGGGCGTCGTGGCGGTTGCGGTCGTTACCCTGATCGTCTGGGCTATCGCAGGCCCCGAGCCGCGCATGGCCTACGCTCTGGTCAACGCCGTCGCGGTGCTGATCATCGCCTGCCCCTGCGCGCTCGGTTTGGCCACCCCGATGTCGATCATGGTCGGCACGGGGCGCGGCGCGACGGCGGGAGTGCTGATCAAGAATGCCGAGGCGCTGGAGATATTGGAAAAGGTGGACACGTTGATCGTGGATAAGACGGGAACGCTGACCGAGGGCAAGCCGCGCCTGACCTCGATTGTGGCGATGGGGAACGAGGATGAGAGCGATCTGCTTCGCCTCGCCGCGAGTCTGGAGCGCGGCAGCGAGCACCCGCTGGCCGCAGCCATCGTGTCGGGCGCGCAGGCCAGGGGGCTCAAGCTTTCGGAGGCGCGGAATTTCCGCTCGATCACCGGAATGGGGATCGTCGGCGTCGTGGACGGCAGGCGGGCGGCGCTCGGCAACGCCAGGCTGCTCGCCGAGCTTGGCATCGACCCGGGCGGGTTGGCGGAGCGGGCGGAAAAGCTGCGGCAAGAGGGACAGACGGTGATGTTCTTCGTCGTCGGAGAAACCGTCGCGGGATTGCTTGGCGTCGCCGATCCGATCAAGCAGTCCACGCAGGAAGCGATTCGACTATTGCACGAAGACGGCGTGCGCATCGTCATGCTGACCGGCGACAGCCGCACGACCGCCGAGGCGGTGGCGAAGAAGCTTGGCATCGATGACTTTCAGGCGGAGGTGTTGCCGGAGCAAAAGGGAGCGGCGGTCAAGCGGCTGCAAGCGCAGGGGCGCGTGGTCGCGATGGCCGGCGACGGCATCAACGACGCGCCGGCCCTCGCCCAGGCCCAGGTCGGCATCGCCATGGGAACGGGGACCGACGTGGCGATGGAGAGCGCGGGCGTGACGCTCGTCAAAGGCGATTTGCGCGGCATCGCCAAGGCGCGGCGCTTGAGCCGCGGCACGATGCGCAATATCCGGCAGAATCTTTTCTTCGCTTTTGTCTATAACGTGTTGGGAGTGCCGATCGCCGCGGGCGCGCTCTATCCGTTCTTCGGCTTGCTGTTGAGTCCCGTCATCGCCAGTGCCGCCATGACCTTCAGCTCGGTTTCCGTCATCTCCAACGCGCTCAGGCTGAACAAGCTGGAGCTGTAACGCCCGCCGGCAAAGCCTCCGACGAGGGTTTGCCTCCCGCCGTCCGTTAGAGTAAAAATGTTTTTTGTTCTCGATTGTGAGTTTGGACGGGAGACATCTATGGTGAAAGAGGCGGCGGTGGGGGCGGTTCTGTTGGCGCTCGCAGCGTCGGGCTGCGCCCAGATGGCGCTGTTTACCGACGACGACCGGAAGTGCCACGAAGAGGCGAAAATCAATCCCGAGCTCGCGCTGCAAACCTGCTCGCGCGCCATCGAGGCGTTCCGTCTGCCGCTGGGGCCGGACACTTTGCCCGACCTCCTTGTCAGCCGCGGCGTCGCGCACGAACAGAGGCGGGACTACGACCGCGCGATCCAGGATTACAACGAAGCCATCCGGTTGAATCCCGGCCATGCTCAGGCTTTCAGAAACCGCGGCAACGTCTACCGCCTTAAAGGCAATAACGACCGGGCGATTCAAGACTTCGATCAGGCGATTCAACTGAACCCGGGCGATGCCGAGAGCTTCATTCACCGCGGAAACGCTTACTTCGGCCAAAAGCTCTACGACCGGGCGATTCAGGACTACGATCAAGCCATCCGGTTGAATCCACAGCTCGCCGAGGCTTTCGGCAATCGCGCCAAGGTTCACCAGGTCCGGGGAAATCACGACCGCGCGATCGCGGACTATAACCACGCAACCCGGCTCAACCCGAAAGACGCCGCGGCTTTTTACAATCGCGCCGTCCTTTACCACTCCGAAAAGAAGGATTATGACGCGGCGATTCAGGACTACGATCAAGCGATCCGGCTGAACCCGAGCCATGTCGACGCGTTGTTCGGCCGGGCCGCCGCCTACGACGACAACGGCGACTTTGCCCGCGCCATTCAAGATTACGATCAGGCGATCCGGCTTAGTCCGGACGTTGCGGCGGCTTTCAACAGCCGTGGCCGGGCGCACTTCAAGCGGAAGGACTACGACCGGGCGATCCAGGATTACGATCAGGCGATCCGGCTGAATCCCAACTTGAGCGTCGCTTTCGAAAACCGGTGCGCCGCCTACAACCGCAAAGGGGATTATGCCCGGGCGCTTCAAGATTGCGCCGAGGCGATCCGGCTAAGCCCCGGCCTGGCGGGGGCCTTCAGCGAGCGCGGTCTCGCCTACGCCAATCGAGGGGATTACGACCGCGCGATCCAGGACTATAGCCAGGCGATCCGGTTGGACCCGAGCCTCGCTCAGGTGTTCAACAACCGGGGCAATCTTTACCGCAGCCGGACGGACCATGACCGCGCGCTCCAGGACTACAATCAGGCCATCCGGCTGGACCCCAATCATGCGGAGGCTTTCTACAACCGGGCGATAATCTACGATAGCAAAGGGGACTACGACCGCGCGCTCCGGGACTATAGCCGGGCGATCCGCCTTAGGGCGGATAACGCCGGCGCCTTCTACCGCCGCGCCACCGTCTATCGCGCCAAAGGGGATTACGACCGCGCGATCGAAGACTACAGTCAGGCGATCCGGATCGATCCTCAGCTTGCCGATGTTTTCTATTTTCGCGGCAACGCCTACAGCGAAAAACGGGAGTACGACCGGGCGATTCAGGATTACGATCGGGCGATCCGGCTGAACGGCGCCAACGTCGATGCCTTCAACGAGCGAGGCCTGGCCTACTACGGCAAGGGGGATTACGACCGCGCCCTGCAGGACTACGCCCAGGCGATCCAGCTGAATCCGAACCTTGCCTACATTTTTCATAACCGGGCCACCGCCTACTACAGAAAAGAGGCCTATGACCGCGCCATAGCGGACTACGATAAAGCGATCCAACTCGATCCGAAGTACGCCCGCGCTTTTATCGGTCGAGGCACCGCGTACGGCCGCAGCGGGGACTACGACCGCGCGATTCAAGACTACGACCGGGCCATCAAGCTGGAGCCGAACGATGCCGCCGCGTTCAATAGCCGAGGGACCGCTTATTTCGCCAAGCGGGACTATGACAGCGCCTTCCATGATTTCGATCGGGCGATCCGGTTGAACCCGACTCTGGCCGAAGCGTTCTACAACCGGGGCGCCGTCTACCAGCAACGCAAGGACTTCGACCGCGCGATTCAAGACTACAACGCGGCCATCCGGCTGAATCCCCAATACGGCGCCGCTTACAACAACCGCAGCGACGCGTGGCACGAAAAGCGGGATTATGAGCGAGCGCTCGCGGACTATGAAGTGGCGGCGAAAGTCGATCCCAAGACGGCGCGGCACCTGTCGATCGGCTACGCGTCGTTTTACCTCGGGCGGATGGCGCAGAGCGCCCAGGCGATGGAGCGGGCGGTGCAAGCCGCGCCGGACGATCCGTACGCCGTTCTCTGGCGCTATATCGCGCAGGCGCGCAGCGGCGAGCTGGACGCCGCCGCGCAGGAGCTGAAGCAGAACGCCGCCAAGCAGCGGGAGCGCGAGTGGCCGTGGGCGGTGATCGACTTCTACCTTGGGCGGACCAGTGAAAAAGCGGTGCTGGCGGCGGCGGACGATCCCGACCCGACGAAAAAACGGGAGCAGCTTTGCGAGGCGAGCTTCTACCGCGCCCAGGCCAAGATCCTCAAGGGCGAGAACACGCAGGCGCTGCCGCTCCTCCGCACCGCCGAGAAAAACTGCCCGGCGGACTTTCCCGAAGCCCACGGCGCCAGCGCCGAATTGAAGCGGCTCGGGCAGAAGTGAGTGGGGTCTGGAAAAACTTTCGGTCGCCGGTGTTCACTCGCGGGACAGAAGCATAAAACCAAAACCTACCACCGGCTTCTGCTGCGCCGCCCGCGCTGGCCGAAGGGGGGCGGCGGTCTGTCTTCGAGCAGGCGGGTGTATTTGTAAGGGAAGCCTTCCAGCTTGACCCGCGGAATCTTCTGGCCGATGAAGCGCTCGATCGCGGCGATCTCCGGGAGATCTTCGGCGATGACGATGGTGAAGGCGTCTCCCGCGCTCTGCGCGCGGCCGGTGCGGCCGATGCGATGGACGTAGTCCTCGGGATGGTGCGGCACGTCGAAGTTGATGACGTGGCTGATCTGCTCGACGTCAATGCCGCGCGCGGCGATGTCTGTGGCGACCATCACTTCATAGCGGCCGTTGCGGAAGCCGCTGAGCGCCTGCTCGCGCTCGCGCTGGGTGCGGTTGGAGTGGAGCACCGCGACGGCGTGGCCTTGCTGGTGGAGCTTGCGCGCGACGCGGTCGGCGCCGTGTTTGGTGCGGCAGAAGATCAGCACCTGGTTGTAATCGGTGCGCCGCAAGAGTTCTTCCAGTAGATCCTGCTTCTGGTCGCTCGCCACCGGATAGAGCGCGTGCGTGACGGTTTCGGCGGGCGAGCGGCGCTGGCCGATCTCGATGGTCTCGGCGTTGCGCAGCGCCCACTTGCAGAGCTGCTCGATCTCCGGTGGAATAGTGGCTGAGAACAGCATCGTCTGGCGATTGCGCGGGCAGCGCTCGACAATGCGACGCACGTCGGGCATGAAGCCCATGTCGAGCATCCGGTCCGCTTCGTCCAATACGAGGATCTCGATCCGGTCGAGCCGGACCATGCCGCGCTGCATTTGGTCGAGCAGGCGGCCCGGCGTCGCCACGAGAATGTCCACGCCCCGGCGCAGCGCCTCGTCCTGCCGGCCATAGCCCGTGCCGCCAAAGACGACTGCGGTGTGCAAGTTGGTGAAGCGGCCGTAGTCGCGGATCGCGGTCTCCACCTGAGCCGCCAGCTCGCGGGTCGGCTCGAGCACCAGCGTCCGCAGCGCGCCGTGCTGGGCGAGGCGGGAGAGGATCGGCAGCGCGAACGCGGCCGTCTTGCCGGTGCCGGTCTGGGCGCAGCCGATCAAGTCGCGCCCCGACATCACGAGCGGAATGGCCCGAAGCTGAATCGGAGTAGGGTCGGTGTAACCCGCGGCGCGCACGCCGTCGAGCACTTTAGGGGGCAAACCGAGTTGGGTAAATGGCATGAGTTTTCCTTATGCGGCTGAAAAATGAGTCGCTACGGGCCCGTCCGCTTTACTTCGAAACGTATAAACAATCAATGTAGCCGCTGCGGTCGAGTTCGGCAAGGGGAGCGGATTCGATGAATTCTGCCGGGCTGAATGGAATTCTTTTGGTTGCAGGAGTGGATGCCGGCATGGTATGAACAGAATCGAATACCCGAACGTCGGGCTTCAATCGAGGCGTTCGACCTGGCGGCGATGAAAGGAGAACGGATCTATGCCTATGAGAAAAATCGCCATATCCTTGCCGGAGCCTGTGCTGGATACGGTTGACGAGCTTGCCTCGCGTCGGGGTGAATCCCGCAGCTGCGTTATCGCCACTATTCTATCGAGGCTGGCGCGCGTCAAGCGTGAGCGGGATATTACAGCTCGCATCGATGCGCTTCTTTCGGACGAAAGCATCGCCGCCGA
>Ga0156192_1002_pt1 | contig 34656 bp, 29 predicted proteins | sample RifCSPlowO2_12_FD_107845 | JGI IMG/M metagenome (GOLD analysis project Ga0156192, IMG submission 107845) | Deltaproteobacteria bacterium RIFCSPLOWO2_12_FULL_60_19
CGCGCCCAATTCACCGCTTCAGGCCCGTCCCGACGCACGTCGGCGTAAAATCCGGCGAGGTGGTGATAGTAGTGAACCCCGCCGCGCCCCACGGAGTCGAGATAGCCGGCCAGCGCCTTGTCGTGCCACGGCCTGGCTCGCGCGGCTTTGCCCATAAAGAGGTAGAGGTCGCAGAGCGCCTGCTGTAATTCCGGCCGCGGCGCCTGGACCGCGATTTGCTCGTAGAGCGCCGCCGCCTCGGTGAATTTTCTCTGCGCCGCGAGCAGCTCGGCCATGTGCTCGTCGACCAGCCAGAAGCCGGAGTATGCCTTCCCGGCCTGGCGGTAATGGGCCAGCGCCTCTTCATGCCGGCCGCGCCGCAAGTCGAGCAGACCTCTCTGCAACTCCACCCAGGCATAGGAGCGCATCTCCTTGACCCAGATCTCCTCTTGCGCCTGGCGGTAAATGCGGTCGGCGATATCGGGATCGCCGAATTTCGATTCCCAATAGGCAAGCCGCGCCAGATTGTCCCAGGTCGGACTCTTCGCGATGGCGCTCAGGTATCCTTTTCTCGCCTCTTCGTACCGGCCTTTCTGAAATAAGATACCGGCCCGTAACGCCTCGATCTGCGCGCCGCTGGCGGAGCGCGAGAGCGCTTCGAGGCCGCGCGCGGCGTCGGCGACGCGATGAAGCCGGAACTCGATATTCGCTTGCAGCAGGGCCAGCTCCGGCGCGGGGCCGAGCTGTTCAACCGCGTTTTTCAGCGCGCCTTCCGCCCCGATGAACTCCGCGGCGTTGCCGGTAAGCGCGGCGCGGTTATAGAGCCGGACCGCCAGCCGGACGGCCTTTTCGGTGTCGGTCGGGGTTGACGACGCGGCGTCCTTCAGGCCCGATAGTTCTTGATCGATCCGCCCCAACTCCGCTTCATAGTCGGTTGCGACCCGCAACCTGGTGTTGATCAGGCTCACGATCGGGAGCGAAAAAAGGAGCGCGGCGAACGTCGCCCATGCGACTTTCCGCAGACGAGCTTTGCGATCCGGATTGGCAAAGGCTGTCATCTCTTTCTCGAAGGGCGCCCTGCTACGAAGGTTCGGCTAAGGCGGATCTAACCAAGCTGGGAATCCATCCATGGATTCATAGCGAGCGGCGCCGGAGCCGACCTGCCGTGGCGCCCCTTCGGGCTTCGGGCGCGCTTACAAAACTCTATAAACTTGATTTGGGATACCGGTGCGGGACTACCACAGCGGCGTCATCTATGTCAATGACTATTTTTTAGTTATGCGGGACGGTGTTTTATTGAGCTCCGCCGGTGGCAAATGGCGCAGGGGCTACGGCATCTCTTCGAGCAGTTGGCCGTAGCCTTTCACGGGTTGTCTTACATGGAGGCGCTTTTGGAGCGACCAGACGCGGGCGGGAACGGGGTGGATGACGGGGACTTGCAGGTCTTCCTCCAGCGGCTTGATGATGTCGAGCGTGCGCCAGCCGGAGCCCAGCATGTAGATCGCGTCGGCGCCGGGGTGACGCAAGAACGCCTTGCGCGTGTGGGCGTAGACTTCTTGCGAGGCGAGGCGGCCGACGTCCTCGAACGCGACCGACATCCCTTCCATCGCCAGGATTTCGAAGCCCGCCTCGGTAAAGTAACGGGTGAACGTATCGTTGATCTTGCCGGTGAAGTAAGTGACGCCGAGGATCTTTTTCACGCCGAGCGCCCGCATCGCTTCCACCTGAGTCTGTGACGCTGTGACAATCGGGCGTTTGTACTTTTCTTCCCATTGCTTGACGATCTTCTCTTCGCCTTTGTAGCCGTGGACCATAAACGGTGGCGCGCCTTCGGGGTGGATCAGATCGACGCCCAATTTGGCCAGCTCCTGCACCCGATCTTCATAAGCCTGCACCGCCGCGCGAAACTCCTCCTCGTCGCCGCGCTGAAAGCCGACGAACAGCGGAATCACGCCGATCCCCTCCGGCAGGAGCCGGATGAGTTCTTCCAGCGATCCCGGCCGATGCGTCGGCTTGATCAGACCTACAACTCCGCGCCAGCTGGTATAAGACATGGTTCCTCCTTCTGGACCGATGATTGATTCGAATATTACGCCAACCAAAGGCAAAGTCCAAGGTCGGTTTCCAATCCGGCCGAAACATTCTATATTCAACACCGAACTGTTTTTTACTGAGCGCCATACCATGCAGAGTATTTCCTGCGACACTCTCCGGCGGATTCTGGATAAGGAACAAGAATATGCGCTCCTCGATATTCGCGAGCCGGGCGAATACAACCTGGGCCACATTGCAAGGTCCACGTTATTGCCGCGGCGCGATATCGAGTTTCGGATAAGGTATCTGATTCCGGCACGGGATACCCTGATAATCCTTGTCGGCGATGGCGGCAAGCGCGAACTCCTGACCGCCGCGACTTTGGAAGCCGGCGGTTACCGCAAAGTCAAAATCTTGGAAGGCGGGTTTCCCGGCTGGTCGAAAGCCGGATATGCCACGGAAACCGGAGTCAACGTCCCGAGCAAAGAGTCCGGCGAGCGGGTCCACAGCGAGTTTAACGTCCCGGAGATTGAGCCCGCGGATCTTCGAAGCCGCATTGACCGCGGTGAACCTTTTCTTATTTTCGATGCGCGCACGCCGGAAGAATACGCCCGCTTCTGCATTCCGAACGGACTCAATGTCCCGGGCGGCGATCTGATCCTCTGGGCGGAAGAACTCAAAAACAACGCGAACATCCCGGTCGTCATCAACTGCGCAGGGCGCACGCGCGGCATTATCGGCGCGCAGTCTTTGCGGCGGCTCGGCCTCACGAACGTCTTCGCCCTGCGAAACGGAACCATGGGTTGGCTTCTGGCGGGATTCGATTTAGAGCGGGAACCGAAGCGAAATCTCGCGCAGCCGTCGGAACAAAGCGTTTCCGTTGCTGAGAAGCTGGCCTCGCAGGTTGCAGAAGAGGAACAAATCCCGTTCATGTCGGTTTTGGATCTGGGAGATTTGCTGAGCCGGCGGGAGAGGAAAACACTTTATGCCATGGACGTCCGCTCTTTCGAAGAATATCTTTGCGGACACATTCCAGGCTTCATTTCGGTTCCGGGAGGCCAGGCCGTGCAACGCGCGGACGACTACGTCGCCGTCCGAACCGCTACGATCGTCTTCTCGTGCGACCGCGCGGCGAGGGCGACGATGGCCGCATACTGGTATCGCAAGATGGGGTTCAAGAATGTTTTTGTGCTTCGCGGCGGGATCTACGCGTGGGTGAAACACGGTCGAAAGCTTGAGATCGGCGATGTTCAAGAAAGTACCATTGGACTTGAACGCGCCCGCTCTTCGGTCCGCTGCATAGGCTCAAGTCATGCGGAGTCGCTGCCGACCGGCAAACCGGATCTCCTTATCGTAGACGTCGGCTTGAGCAGGCAATACGCCGAGGGGCATCTCCCCGGAGCCGTCTGGCTGTCCAGGGACTGGATCGAAGAGCGCATTCCCGCGCTCTACCCCGAGCGCCGGCAACCCATCCTCGTGACCTGTCCCGATGGACGTCAATCCGCTCTCGCGGGAGCCGCGCTCGTGGAGATGGGCTACAGCGATGTCAGCGTCCTTGAAGGCGGGACGCAAAAGTTGATCGAGCGCGGGCGAGCGATAGAGACGGGACTCACGAAGCCGCTGATCGAGCCGAACGACGTTGTTCTATCCGCCTCGATGAGCGGCGATAAGCGCGCGATGCGGCGGTATCTCGATTGGGAGATCGAGTTGGCGGGAAAGACGGAGAAAAAGTGAGAGCGGGTCGGGCGCGAGCCGGCAAGACCTTTGGGTAGTCAAGCCGCGCGGCAGCCGGCCTCAGCAGTTATCGTACTTGGGGCTGGCGAAGGTCGTAATCGTCCCTTCGTCCGGGTCGAACTTGAGTCGGTTGAGCCCAGTGAGATCTTTGCCGTAAACATGGATGTCCACGGTGTTGCGGTCCGTGGTGTTCAGGACCGCGTGGACGTCGTCGGGCGGCAGCAGGCAGGAAATGTCGCCGACCCGGTTGCGCAAAGTGCCGATGAATTCCAGACGGGCCGCGGTAACGGTGGCGCGATCATCGAGGCGGCGGAAGCGCTTCTCTTGAAGCTCGTTTTCCAGAACCCCTATCAGCCCCCAGGTGTCATGATTGTGCGGGCCGAGCCCGTCTCCCGGCCCCCAAACCACGACATTGACGTTGAATTTTTGCTCCCGGTGAATCATGTAGCGACCCTGGCCCATCGCGCCGCGTTTCTTGAATTCGGCGGGAATACAGTCGGGATTTTCGAGCAACTTTCGCAGCAAGGGCTTGCCGCGCTCCATGATCGCTTCGAGCGCGCTCTCCTCTCCGGTCACGCGCTGCATATCCGCGATGAAATCCGACACGCCGTAGAGACGTTTCATAAAGCGCCCCTGCCGTGGTCTCCGCGCTCGGAAGCGGACACCTTTTCAAGCATCCTGCCATAGCTCGCGACCAACCGCTTCTCTTCCTCTTCCGTGACGCCGAGCTGGGGCCGCCGGACCGCCGCGCTTGCAATCAGCCCTTCGTGCCTCAGGATGATTTTGATCCGAGCGACCGCCTCGACGATCGGCTCGGAGAATACGAGCTCCTTGAGCTCGCCGAGTTCCCTTTGTATCCTCATCGCTTCGCGGTAATCCTCCGCCCGGCCGGCGCGATCGATCTCTCCCCATTTTGCCGTCGCCAGATTCGCAACTCCGATCAGCGCCCCGCGCGCCCCGAGCATGTAGCTCTCGGCCACAAAGCGGTCGTTGCCTGTGAGCACCGCCATCTCGCTCCGCTCGGCCTCGAGCTGCCTCATGGTCTCGGTAAAAAGATTGATGTTGAACGAAGCCTCTTTGTAGGCGACGACCTTCTCTGAACGTCCGATTCGACAGACGGTCTCCGGATCGTACGCATAGCTGGCAACCGGGACTTGGAACAGAACTATCGGAAGATTCGAGGCGACCGCGACTTCCTCGAAGAAACGGCATCTCAGTTCTCCACCGACTTTCCCCCAGGCGAAGAGCAGCGGAGGAAAGATCATCGCCGCGTCTACCGGAAGCCCTTCCAGCTCTCGCATGACCGCGATCGCCTCGGCGGTAGACTGAGGTGTAACGGCCGCGATGTGAATCTTATTGGCCTCTCGCGCGATGTCGCCGGCGACTTTATAAACTTCGCGTTTTTCTTCCAGCCGCAACACCGGCCCTTCGCCGATTCTGGCGCACGAGACAAGGCCTGCGACTCCTTTACAGGCGATTAAATGGCGCGCCAACCGTTCGAGGCTCTTGAGATCCAATTCTCCCGATGGAGTGAACGGTGTTACGTGCGGCACGAACAGCCCCTGGAAGCGATCGTCCTTCAGCATTCTTCCTCTTTCCGTTAAACCGATTGAAGAATTTTCGCGAACTTCGCCTTCAGCTTCGCGCGCATCTCCGGACTCACATCGACGACCGTCGGGAATTTGCCTTTGAGTTTGCGGTCGTACGGAACGCAGGCGTCGATGAGGATACGGTTGTTGAAATTTCCCGGCAGAAACATCGGGTCCCGGCCCGACGACCAGGCTTTTTGAATCGTGTCGATGTCGGTCAGCGGATCGAAACGCGTGCACATAGCCCACAGAACCTGATCGAGGTCGGAGCAGTCGATGTCCTCGTCCACCACGACCGTCCACTTGCCGTTGTAAGCGCCAGCGGCGCAGTTGGCGGCGACGTGTAGCACGTTTCGCGAATGGCCGGGATAGCGCTGGAGAATCTGGATCGCCGTGAAGCGCGTCGCCGGCCCGCCCTCGTGATTCCACACGCCGAGAATGTCCGGCAGGCCGCACGCCTCCAGCGCCTTCCATATCTCCGCCGCGCCGGCGATCCCTTTGAGCAAGCCTGTCTCGTCCACCGGCTTGTGCTGCGGCGCGCAGGTAAGGATCGGGTCGTTGCGGTAGAGTACCGTCTTTACGTCGATGTAGGGGCGCGGCACGACATCGTCCGAGTAATATCCCATCCACTCGCCGAACGGCCCCTCCGGCTTGACATGGCCGGGCACCGCATCACCTTCGATGACGATCTCGGCGTCCGCCGGTATCGGAAAGCCGGTGTAGGGTCCTTTGACAACTTCGATCGGTTCTCCTCGGATGCCGCCGGCGAAGTCGTACTCCGAAACGCCGCGCGGCAGCGGACTGGACGACAACATGTAAAGCAGCGGGTCCTGGCCGCAGACCACGGCGACCTTCATGGTCTGGCCGCGTTCGAAATATTTGTCGCGATGAATCCTGCCGTGTTTCCCTTCGGTGATCTGGCAGCCGACGGTTTTGCCGTCATAGACCTGGCAGCGGTAGGCGCCCAGATTGTACCAGTCGCTGTCGGGATCTTTGGTGATCACCAGATCGGCGGTTCCAAGATAGCGGGCCTCGTCCAACTCATGGTGCACGGGCACGGGGAATTTGAGAACGTCGACCTGATCGCCTTCGAGAACGTGATCGAGAATTGGTCCGGTCTTGACGAGCTTCGGCTTGATAAGCTCCATCTTCTCCATGCGGCCGTGATAGGCTTTGACGGTATCGACTTTCCGCTCGTATTCGAGCGGCAGGCCGAGGGTGAGGGCGACGCGCTTGATCGAGGAGAACTGGCCGTAGAGCGTGCGGAAGCCTTTGGGATAGCCGGGAACTTCATCGAAGAGAATCGCCGGCGCTTTGCCTTTGCTGCTCGCCGTCAACATCTGCGTCATCGAGCCCATCTCTCTGTCCCAGTGGGCCCCGTTGACCTTGAGCAGCTCGCCCATGCGCTCTACCTGCGCCAGCCAATCCCGCAGCCCACGATAGCTTACTTGCAGCTCCGACATTCTCGCTTTTTCCGGACGTGCCATGGTCTCCCCCCTTGCGCTCACCATACGTTCCGCCCCCTCGCCTTGTCAACCAAGCCAAGTTGAAGACGCCTTGAAAGAAAAACGGCTCGCTGGTGTCACTTCCGATTCCCGACCGTCTGAGCGAGATCACGTATGCCGATTTGACGTTCGGCAAAGTCTCGCTTGGCAAGCTCGTGGAAGACCTATCCGGTGGGGCACTTCGCTCTAAGCGACGAATTCACTGTTGTAACGTTCGAGCGCTTCGTCCTTTACCAGGCGTGTTAAAAAGCATCACAGACCAAGACGACTTCTTTCGAAGACAGTCTTAAGCAAACACAAATGCGGGGGTGGAGAAAAGGGACATTCTGATTTCTGTTAGGCACACCGGCTTTAATTCGTGCGACGCGAGCATAATCGTGAGGAAAAGTTGAATATCCCCTTTTCGACCGGGGAAACAATCCGCCGCGATGTGCGACTGTGCACCTGCGGTGAATCCGGCGAGATTCTGGTGCCGTAGATGAAAATCAGGCGTGATGAGTCACGCCCCTACATCGGCCGAAATACGGGCGCCTGAATATCTCCTGTAGGGGCGCAATTTATTGCGCCCTGGCTGCGATGAAATACGATCCGGACAAACATCATCGCCGATCGATTCGTTCGACGAGACAGAAAGGAAGAAGGCAAGTCTGCTCTTGGCCCTTTCTAATACCCCGCGGCGGCGCGACCCTTGGGAGCGGCGCTCGCGGAGAATCCCTGCTTCATCCACCACTCGGCAACCTCAGCCCGCATCGGCCAGGCGGAACTTCGATATATCGGCCACCACCACTCGATTTACGACTACGACCTGTTCAGGTAGGGCTAAACTCTCACGAACCAAACCCCTTAAAAAACCCTTCCTTCTCCAATTCATCCAGCAGCGAGTGATCGACGAATTCCTCCGGCTTGCGGTTTCTCATCTCCGGGCTGGTGGCGGCGTAAAAATCCAGCGTGTCCTTGATGCCGGCCATGTTCACGCGCGGCGGAAAGGAAAAGCGCGGGGCGAAGTAGTCGTAGGTGTCGCGAAGGATTGCGGCGTCGTCCAGGCGCATTCTTTTGGCGAAGACCGCGAGCGTCCGCTCGCGGTCGGTCTTGATGACGTGAACGGCCTCGGCGTAAGCTTTCAGGAAGCGTTTGGCGATGTCGCGATTGTCGCGCAGGTAGCTGCGCCTCACGTAGAGAGTGGACTGAGAAAAGTTCGCCCGCATCTCCCCCATGTCGGCGAGAACCCGATAGCCGGCCTTTACGGCCATGGTCAGATGAGGCGGAGAGAGAATCGTGGCGTCGAGCGATCCTACCGTCAATGAGAGCAGGCGCGTGGGCGCATCTCCACCGATCATCACGCTCACCTCCTGCTGCTTGATTCCCCATTCTTTGAGAGCGAGCTGGAGCGCGATGTCGTTGGAGCCGCCGAAGTTTAGGATGCCGATCTTCTTTCCGCGCAGGTCCTTGGGCGAGCCGATATCGGGCTTGACGACGAAGGCATAGGGAAATTTGTTATACGATGCGGCGAGAATCACGGTGTCGGACCCCCGGGCGTAGGCTTGCAAAGGCGCCGTCCCCGAACCGGTGGCGAACTGCGTGCTGCCGCCGAGCAGCGCCGCCACCGAGCGCGCGCCGCCGGTGATCATCACCAGATCGGCATTGAGGCCGTGCTTCTCCAACAGTTTAAGATCTTTCGCCACCCACGACGCGCTCTGGAACCCGGACACCCCGCCGAAATCGGCAACGATCTTGTCCACGGCGTTCGCGTTAAGCTGGCCTATCTGCAGGCAAAAGAGAAAACCCACAAGTTTCAATCCAGCGGTCGAACTCATTTTCGTTGTTCCCCCAATTCCTAATTCCCAATCCCTAACCCCATCCTCATCATGTCTTCCATCCCTTGACGGAGATATCTATGCCGTTTCCTTCCGGGTCATGCAGACGAAACTCCGCGAACGGAATCCGGTCCGGCCGCTTCGCTCCTCTTGGCACGCCGGCCTTCTCCGCGCGGTCCCTGGTTTCTTCGATGCTGTGGATGTGAAAACCGAAATGGTTGAAGCCGTTCTTCTCCTCGCCCACGCGCTGATACAGCAAGGCGACGTTGAAGTAGCCGTCCGAAACGAAGATCGAGGAGCGATCCGAGTAGGCGACTTCCTTCATCTTGAAAACGTTGGTGTAAAAGTCGGAAAGCCGCTTCGGGTCGGATGTATAGAGCGCGATGTGCCGGATGGGGAACGGAGTTTTTTCCGGCGCCACGCCGAAGCTGTTGGCTGAGAGATCGATGCGGTTGCCATCCGGGTCTGCAACCTGCGCCTGGCTGTGCGAGGCGGAGGCGGTGCCCGCCTTTCCGGCCTTCTCTTTCACGCCGTTCAAATCTTCCACCTGAAAGCCGGTCGCATAAAGACCCCGCGCGCCTTCCGCCGGTTGTTTCAGGAAAGCCAGGGTAAAAGTCCCGTCCGACAGACGAACCAGCGAAGGCTCTTCCGAAACCGTCTTCAGATCGAATACCTGCCGATAAAAGTCGGCCAAGCGGCCCGGCTCCTTCGCGGCGATGGTTAGGCATCGTAAGTGTGGCATAAAACCTCCACTTCGTAATGTTGAATTTTAAATTTTTAGTTTTGAATTAGAATTCCCTTGTTCTTCAATTCAAAATTCACGATTAAAAATTCAAAATTATTTATCTTGGCGCGACTAGAATCTCGTCTCTCGGGAACCGGTCCATGATCTCCGCGCCGTTTTTCGTCACAACCACCATATTTTCGAGTCGGACGCCGCCGACGCGCCGCTCGCCCTCGCGCCCCTCGACGGCAATCGTCATCCCCTGCTCGAACACCTGCGGGTACTTGAACGACCACTGCCGGTTGATGATCGGCATGTCGTAGCCGCTGCTGCCACCGCCCCCCAACCCCAACCCATGGCCGATCTCGCTCGCCAGCACCTCGACCTCTTCCTTATACCCCCAACTCGACGCCGGTGGAAAGTGCTTCGCCGCGTCCGCCGTGGTCCTGCCGGGCTTGATTTCCTCGATGATCGCGCTGATCCGGTCGACGACCCGCTTGTACCAGTCTTTTTCTTTTGCGGTCGGCTCTCTTCCAACAATGAAAGTCCGATAGGTGCAGGTCCCGTAGCCCATGTACGTAAGGCCGCACAGCGAGCCATAGACCAGATCGCCGACTTCGATGATCCGGCTGGATTGATGAAACGCGCGATCGAAGGTGTTGGGCCCGGTGCGCCAGCCGCCGGGAATCGCGTTTTCCGCGCCGTACTCGCACCCTGCCGTGGAAGCGACGGTCGCCAAGTCGGTATCCTTGATGCCCGGCTTTAAATTTTCCCACACCCGGTACCAGACGCCGCTCACGATCGCCGCGGCGGTCTTCAAGCAATTGATCTCATCCTCGTTCTTGATCGATCGGGCTTCGAGCATCGTGGCCCGGGTATCGACGATGTTTTTGATGCCCGCAGCGTTCAGCGCCTCGCGACCCATCCCGTCGAACCCGCCCAGCCCCAGCTTTTCTCCGAGCAAGCCGCGCTTCTCCAACTCGCTCTTGATGTCGGCGGCGAACTGTTTCGCCTCGTCCTGCGAAGCCTCCAGGCCGCAGGCGCCGGTGAGCCAGCAGCGCGCCGGACGCCACTCTTTAATCCAGGGCGCCTGATCGGGCATCATGTGGTAGTAGCCGTCATGCTCGTACATCACCGGATCGTGCTCGGCGAAAAACAGCACGAAGCGGCACATCGGATAAGCGAAGCCTCGCAGCCCGGTGAGATAGCGAACGTTGACGCCGCTCGCTTCGAGCAGAACGGGGATGCCGTTCTTTTTCATGATGTTTCTGGCGCGCTCGGCGCGATACTGCCGCATGCGCTCCACGTTCAATCGCTGCTGCCAGTCCGCCGTGGCGGGACCGAAGGTGAGTTGCGACGCGAAATTAACCATTTCCTTGACCTCCCTTATCTCTTTGCCGCGACTCTAGCGTAAATCCTCCCTCCCTCGCAATAGCTCCCCGATTTTCGATTTTAGATTTTGGATTTTCGATTTAAATCGGCGTTCAATCCAAAATCGGCAATCCAAAATAGTATGTCTTGACAGTCGCCCCTCGTATTTCATATGTCTGCCTTGGGGCAAGAAGGAGGAGTGACATGAGCCAGCAGGCGAAAATCGTTACCGGCCTGGGCAAAGCCGAACTCCATCGAATTTTGGTTCGGGGCTACGACCTGACCGAGGAGCTTGTCGGCAAGATAACCTTCAGCCAGATGACTTTCCTGATGCTCATGGGCCGCATGCCGACGGCGGGACAGACCCGCATGATCGACGCCCTGCTCACCATTCTGGTCGAGCATGGGATGGTTTCGAGCATTGTCGCGGCCCGCCTGACTTACCACACCGCTCCCGAAGCGATTCAGGCCGCCGTGGCGACCGCCATTCTGGGCGCCGGCAGCGTTCATCTCGGCTCCTCCGAGTGGTGCGCGCGGATGCTCCAGGAAGCCCTCCCGCCGCACACCAACGACGCCGATCTCGACACCCTCGCGGCATCCGTGGTAAAGCGCTATGAAGAGAGAAAGCAGAGAGTCCCCGGTATCGGCCATCGGACTCACGCAGAGGGCGACCCGCGCGCGGACCGCCTGTTTGAGATCGCTCGCGAGACTCAAGTCTACGGCCGCTACTGCGATCTTTTGCGGCGCATCGCCCGCGCGGCGGAGTCGCGGCGCGGACGCCGCCTGCCGGTGAACGTCACCGGCGCGATCGCCGCGATCGCTTCCGACCTGGGACTCCCGTGGCCCATGTCCAAGGCATTCGCGATCATCGGCAGGACTCTGGGCGCCATGGCTCACATCGGCGAGGAGATCCGCAATCCGATGGCCGGAAACATCGACGCCGCGATCAAGTCGGCTTTAGTCTACGAGGCGGGTGACAAGGAGAGAACATGAGAACGAACAAGCGGCTCCTCGGTCTCGCGCTGTGTTTAGTCGTTTTCTCGCTGCCGATTCCGCGCGCGAATGCGCAGCTCAAGAAGCTCAACCTCTCCTACACTGCGACCAGCCCCTATCAAGCGGTCCTCATCATCGGCCAACAGGCGGGAATCTTCCGCAAGCACGGCATTGATGTATCGCTGATCTTTATGGCCGGCGGCTCGCTGGGGATTCAGGCCATGGTGGGAGGAGACGTGCCCATGACTCAGGCGGACGGTTCGGCTTCGGTCGCCGCCGCGATCGCCGGAGTCGACGTGGTGATGATCGGGAGTTTTTTGAATACCTTCCCCTACAGCCTGGTATCCCTGCCGGAGATAAAGACGGTCGAGCAGCTCAAGGGAGGAAAAATCGCCATCAGCCGCTTCGGCAGCGCGACCGACTTGAGCGTGAAAATGGCGCTCGCCAAAGTCGGCCTGAACGCCGAGAAGGATGTGGCTTTGCTGCAGGTCGGCGCCCAGACCGCCCGCGTCGTCGCGCTTCAGTCGAAAAGCGTCCAGGCGACGATCATCACGCCGCCGTTCACGTTGACCGCGCGCAAGCTCGGCTACAACACGTTGATCGACATGGCCCAGCTCAACATCCCCTATCAACTGACGGCCTTGGTCACTTCCAGGGCCTTTGTCAGATCACATCCGGACACCGTCATGTCCGTGATGCGAGCCGCCGTCGAGAGTATCCATTTCTATAAAACGCAAAAAGAGCCGAGCATCAAAATCCTGAGCAAGTACCTCCAGACCGCGGATCGCGAAGCGCTGGAAGAGACCTATCGCGAAGTCAGTCTGAAAGTCGTGCCGGAAAAACCTTATCCGACGCTGCTCGGCATCCAGACGATTCTCGATGAGCTGGCGGTGAAAAATCCCAAGCTGAAGACCGCAAGGCCCGAGGACTTTGTCGACATGAGCTTCGTCAAAAAATTGGATGATGAAAAATTATTCGACCGTCTCTACAAGCGCTAGCTCGCAGCGACCTGCGCGGAGGAGGGTCAACCGATGAAAAAATTCGTCTTGCTTCTGATCGCATCCCTGGGGTGCAGCCTCTCGTTCGTCTGCGGCGCTGAGGCCCAAACGGAGCCTTTTTACCAGGGTAAAACCATCAGGATCGTCGTCGGCTTCCCCACCGGAGGCATCGTGGATGCGTGGGCACGCCTCCTCGCGATGCACATCGGCAAGCATCTTCCGGGAAAGCCCGATGTCATCGTCCAGAACATGGGCGGCGCCGGCTCCATGATCGCCGCCAACCACCTCTACAACCTCGCCAAACCCGACGGTCTGACGCTGGGAATGATCTCGACCGCGCTTTACTTCGATCAGTTGGCGGGAAAAAAAGAGGTCCAGTTCGATTGGGCCAAGTTCCAATGGATCGGTTCTCCGGTGCGCAATTACGAGATTTTCGCCGTGCGCTCGGACACGCTATTCAAGAGCGTCGAAGATATTCGCAAAGCCGCGCAGCCTCCAAAATGCGGCTCCACCGGCACGGGCACCACCAGCTACTATTTCCCGAAATTTTTGGAGGAAGCGCTTGGAATAAAGTTTCACATGGTTGCGGGCTATCCCGGCACGAGAGATATTGAAGTCGCCATGGAACGAGGCGAGGTTCACTGCTACGGCCAGACCAAGGAAATCCTGACCCGCGATCCGTCCAAAGGTTGGTTGAAGAGAGGATTCATTCGCGTGCTGGTCCAGGGGGGATCGAGCCGTGACGCGGGCATGGCGGAGGTCCCGACGATTTACGAGCTTATGGAAAAGTACAGGACGCCCGAGGAAATCAAGCGTGTCGCTCCGGTTCTGCTGTCTCCCGGCGCCAGCGGCCGTCCCATGATCGCGCCGCCGGCTCTGCCGGCGGAACGGGTCAAGCATCTGCGCGACGCCTATCAGAAGACGCTCGGCGACCCGGATTTCCTGGACGCCGCCAAGAAACGGGGTTGGGAGGTCGAGCGCATCACCGGCGAAGAGCTGGAGGCGATCGCCAGGAAGGCCGTCTCCCAACCTCCCGACACCGTCGAGCGATTGAAGAAGATCATGGGGGAGTAGTCCGGTCGGCGTAGATATTTTCTTGCGGACTCCTGAGGAGACGATGAAATGGCCGCGCGCTGGGAAAATTACCTGAAGCGATGGACGGAGGAGGGGCTGATCGAGCCTTCCGCCGCCGAGCGCATTCGCGCCTACGAGGCCGAGCAGGATAAGGCGCGCGGGCTGGGTTGGCCGGTGGTGCTGGTGATCAGCCTGGGCGGCCTGCTGCTGGGCGCGGGCGTGCTGCTGTTCGTCGCGGCGCACTGGGACACGCTTTCACCTTCTTTACGCTTCGGCCTGGTGTTGGCGCTGGTGGCGCTGTTTCACGTCTCAGGAGCGATGGCCGCCGGGCGATTTCCAGCGCTTGCCACGACGCTGCACGCCGTCGGCACGATTTGCCTGGGTGCGGGAATCTTCCTCGCGGGGCAGATTTTTAACCTGCAAGAGCACTGGCCCGGCGGCGTGATGCTCTGGGCCTTGGGGGCATGGATCGTATGGGCGCTGTTGCGCGACTGGCCGCAAGCAGCGCTCGCCGCCCTGCTCACGCCGATGTGGCTCAGCGGCGAGTGGCTGGAAGCCACGCGCGGTTGGGCCGTGAGCGAGAAAATTCTGCTTGAAGGGCTGTTGCTGCTGAGCATCGCCTATCTATCGGCGCTCGCGCCGGCCAAGGAAACGTCGACCCGCAAGGCGCTGATGTGGATCGGCGGCCTGGCGCTGATCCCGCTTGCGGCGAGCCTGCCTTCCTTTCCATCCGGTGCCCCCTGGCAGCAGGTGGCGCTGCCGGAACACTACGGTGTGTTGGGATGGTCGGCCGCGTTCGCGCTCCCGCTCGTCGTCGCGTGCTGGCTCAGGCGCGGCAGCGCTTGGATAAACGTGATCGCGGCTCTTTGGGTCGTCGCGCTGGGCGCAACGAGTTTCTCCGCCGGAGCGCGTCAAGGGCTGTTGCACTACGCGTGGCGCGAGTTGGGACCATACGCAATGTGGGCGCTGGGCTCGCTCGGATTAATTGCGTGGGGTTTGAAGGACGCACGCAAGGAGAGGATCAATTTAGGCGTCGCGGGATTTGCGCTGACCGTTCTCAGCTTCTACTTCTCCACCGTGATGGATAAACTCGAGCGCTCAGCGAGCCTGATCGGCCTCGGCTTTCTGTTTTTGCTGGGCGGGTGGCTGCTTGAAAAAACGCGCCGTCGCCTCGTGGCGCGGCTTGAGAAAGGCGGAAAATGAAGCCGTTGGCCAAGGGGCTGGTGATCGCCGTTGTGCACGTCGCCATAGTGGCCTCGCTCGGCGCCAAGCTGCTCTACGACCGCTCGACACAGCCCCGCGTGTGGGCGCTCGCCGCTCCTTATGATCCGAACCTTCCGATCCGCGGCCGCTACGTCCGCGTGCAACTCGTCGTCGAGCCTCGCGGGATTCAAGAGACAAAACCGGCGCCCGGCCAGCCCCTGCCGAAATCGGTCACTCTTCGCGTCGAGGCCGACCGGTTGGTCGCTGAACCGAATCCACAAGAGCGCGGCTACGATCCTTCCGCTCTGCACGTGCAGTTCATCCAGCGTCGCGGCGAAACACTCGCCGTGCTGGACCGGCCCGTAGCATTTTTCATCCCCGAACATATCCCCGACCCTTCGATTCGTCAGCCGGACGAGGAACTCTGGGTCGAAGTCACCATTCCGAAAAAAGGCCCTCCCCGCCCGATCCGCCTTGGCGTGAAAAAAGGCGACGGGCCGATAACGCCGTTGGAGATTGAGTAAACTCGGCCTGTCTCGTCGTGTGCTTTTGTTACCACAGTTTAGTGCTCCGCGCTTGACAACCAACCGTCCCTCTCATATTTCTCCCTGAAGACCTTCGCGGGAAAAGAATGCAATGGCGGCGCAGGGACAGTACATCATCGGCGTGGACACCGGCGGGACATTCACGGATGTCGTCGTCATGAGCGAGGCGGGACAGGTGTGGACGGCGAAAGCCTCCACGACGCCGGACGATTTTTCGCGCGGGGTGATGGATGCGCTGACGGAGGCGGCGAGGACCGTCGGCGTCGACAGAAAAGATCTGCTCGGCCGCACTTCCCTCTTCAAGCACGGCAGCACGGTCGCGACCAACGCGCTGATTACGCGCAGCGGCGTCAAAGTCGGCTTCATCACGACCAGGGGCTTCGAGGACACGACGGAGATCATGCGCGCCATCGGACGCGTCGACGGCCTCTCGGAAGAAGAGATCCGCCACGTCACCTGGGTGACCAAGCCCGAGCCGCTCGTCCCGCGTGAGCGCATCGCCGGCGTGCGCGAGCGCATTGACTACACCGGCCGGGAGATCGCGCCGCTCGACCGGGGCGACGTGATGGCCGCGGTGCGCAAACTCATGGATGAGGACAAAGTTGAGGCCATCGCCGTGAGTCTCCTCCATGCCTGGGTCAATCCGGCCCACGAGGAGCAGATCCGCTCGCTCGCGCTCGAAGCCGACCCGTCGCAGAAGCTCTACTGGTCGTTCGGCAGCGCGCTCTCGCAGATCGCCGGCGAATACGCCCGCGCCAACACCGCGATCCTCAACAGCTACCTCGGCCCGACGGTCGAGCGCTACTTGAAGGGACTTGAGCGCAAGCTCAGGGACGGTGGGTTGAAAAGCTCGCTGCTCATCATGCAGGGCAACGGCGGCGTCGGCCACCGCGAGCAGGTGTCGGCCATCGCCAATCTCCAGTCCGGCCCCGCGGGCGGCATGATCGCTTCGGCCCACGTGGCGAAAGTTCTCAAGCACAAAAACGTCATTACGACCGACATGGGCGGAACGAGCTTCGACGTGGGGCTGATCACCGACGGCTACTGGCGCTACGCGCAGGAGCCGATCGTCGAGCGCTTTAGAATTCTTCAGCCCATTATCGACATCGAGTCGATCGGCGCGGGAGGCGGCACCATCGCTCGTGTCGATCCGGAGACCGGCCGCCTCCTCGTCGGCCCCAAGAGCGCGGGCGCAAGCCCCGGCCCGGTCTGTTACGATGCCGGTGGCACGGAAGTCACCGTCACCGACGCCGACCTGGCGTTGGGCATTATCGATCCGAACTACTTTCTCGGCGGAAGAAAGAGACTCAACAAGGAGAAGGCCCTCAAGATCATCGAAGAGAAGATCGCGCGCCCGCTCAAGCTGAAAGTCCAGCAGGCCGCCGCCGGCATTTACGACATCGTCAACAGCAAGATGTCCGATCTGATCCGGCGGCAGGTGGTGCGAACAGGTTACTTGCCCGAAGAATTCGTGATTTACGCCTTCGGCGGCGCCGGCGCGGTGCACGCCTCGGGTTTTGCCGTGGAGCTGGGCGTCAAGAAGATTTACATCTTCGCGACCTCCCCGGTCTTCTCCGCCTTCGGCGCAGCCGCCGCGGACGTGATTCATACGCGGGTGATGACCTGCCAATACATCCTGCCCGTCGAGCCCAAGGCGCTCAACGAGCGGCTGGGCCAGATCGAAGGCGAAATGAAACAGATCATGATCGGCGAAGGCTTCCGCCCCGCCGACATCGAGTTCCGGCGCTTCTTCACGATGCGCTACCGCCGCCAGACCGCCGGCGTCGAGCTTCCTGTGACCTCGGAGCCGTTTACGGCGGACAAGATTGCGAAGCTCCACCTTGCCTTTGAAAAGAAATACGAGGAGCTTTTCGGCGTCGGCGCCGGCTATACAAAGGCGGGCATCGAGATCAGCGCGATCCGCATCGATGCCGTGGGACGTGTAGCTAAGCCACGCCTCAAGCCGGAAAGAATTAAAACGAAACGGCTTGCCGCCGCGAAGAAGGGAAAACGACAAATCTTTTTCACGCGGCCCGAGCGCCGGCTGATCGAAGCCGACGTCTATGACTACGCCCGGCTCGGCGCCGGCGCGCGCATCGAGGGACCGGCGGTGATCGAGCTGCCCTTCACCACGACGCTGGTCCCGCCGGAATTTCACGTAACGATCGACAACTACCGTAACCTGGTGATGGAGGTGGGCTAGTGAGACGCTGGACGAGTTCAATTTTCGATTTTAGATTTTGGATTTTGGATTGAGGTCCGAATCATGAAATTGAAAAGCGGCAATCGTTCGACTAAGCGCGCGACAGGTCGAAAATCGAAAATGAAAGAGATCGATCCCATACGCTTCGAGATGTTCTTCCATCGTCTGTGGGCGATCGGCGAGGAAGGCCGCATGACGCTCCAGCGCGTGACGGCGTCGCCGATCGTCTCCCAGGGCGGCGAGTGCATGAGCAGCTTCTACGACGAAGCGGGCCATATGGTGCTTGCCTGCTCCGGCCATCTAAGATTCGCCGCCGCAACTTCCGATGCGATCAAAAAGCTGATCGAGTGGTTCGGCGAATCGCCGGGCTTCTTTGACGGCGACCAGATCTTCTTTAACGACCCCTATGTGGCCGGGTCGCACACCTACGATATGATGGTTATCAAGCCGATCTTTCTCCGCAAAAATCGATTGCTCGCCTGGACCGCTACCAGCACGCACACCGCGGACACCGGCGGCGTACTGCGCGGCGGGGCCTACGAAGTACACCACGAAGGCATCCGCATCATCGGCCTCAAGATCGTCGAGCGCGGCGAGTTTCGTGAGGACGTCTTTAGAACGCTGACCGAGCAGTGTCGCGACCCGCAGTACGTCGGCCTCGACTTGAAGGCCATGATCGCCGGCAACAACGTCTGCGCCCGGCGCTACCTCGGCCTGGTGGGGAAGTTCGGTCTCGACTTCGTTCGCGGGGCGGGCGAGAAGATGATCGCCGACTCCGAAAGCAAAGCGCGCGCGAAGCTCCGCTCCCTTCCCAACGGAACGTGGGTCACGCGCCAATACGTGACGACCCTGGACCGAAAGACGCGCAAGGCCGTCGCTCAGCAGCTCTTCTGCACGATGACGAAGGAAGACGACGAGCTGCGTTTGGACTTCACCGGCACCAGCCCCCAGACCGACACCGATCACAATTCAACCCTCCCGAGCACCGTCGCCCATATTGCGCTGGCGCTCACCAACACGCTTTTCTGGGACGTGCCGTGGAGCGACGGCAAGATGCGGCCCGTAAAGATCGGCGTGCCCGAAGGCTCGATTCTCAACTGCCGCTATCCCGCCGCCTGCGGCGCCGCGCCGAGAATCGGCAACGTGCTTGTCTCCACCGTCTGCGAGGGCGTGGCGAAGATGATCTACGCCTCGGGCCGTCTGGAAGACGTCAACTGCTCGACGACCGGCAATCTGGAATTCGTCGGCGGCCCCGGTTACTTCTACGGCGGCCGGACGCGCGAAGGCATTCCCGTCGCCCAGGGGCTTTACGACATTCACGGCGCGGGCATGGGGGCCACGCCCGAACGCGACGGCGTCAACACCGGCGGCCACATGAACATCCCCTCCGCCGGCATCGCCGACATCGAGCGGATCGAGATGCAGTACCCGTTTCTCTATTTCACGCGCGGCCACAACCGCGACGGCAGCGGCTTCGGCCAAAACCGCGGCGGGCTCGGCAGCTATCGGATGTTTCTCATCTACGGCTCGAAGGATTGCTCGGCCGACTACAAACCCTACGGCGGCATCGCGCAGGGCGGCTTCGGTCTCTACGGCGGCTACCCGACGGGCATCAGCGCGACGCGCATGATGGCGTTCGCCGGCCTTGACATGCTCGATCGAGTGAGGAATGGCGATTATCCCGAGACCGACACGATCCGCGCCGGCGCGTGGGGACGACTCCACCATCCCGAGGGAGTGCCGGAGAGAATTCCGCTGCCCGAAGGAAGTCTGTTGGTTGACTATGTGGCAGGCGGCGGGGGCTTCGGCGATCCGCTCGACCGCGATCCCGAAGCGGTGCTGCGAGACTTCGGACGGGGCTGGGTGAGCCGCGACACGGCCCTGAGAATCCATGGCGTGGTTTTCGAATCCGGAGGAAAGAAAGTAAACCTCGACGCCACGGCGCAAAAACGGGAGCAGATCCGCGAAGCGCGGCGGCGCGAGGCCGTTCCGCCCTCCGGAAAAACCAGCTCGCTCGGACGGGATGAAGCAAAAGAGATGAAGACGATCTTGAGATTTCACGCGATGCTGGAGATCGCCGGGAACGGAAGCGAGCCTGTGATCCGCTGCCGGCGCTGCGGCCATCTCTTCTGCGGCGCGACCGAGAACTACAAGCTCTACGCGCTCCATCGCGTGGTGCACCTGAGAGATTTCATGCCCTATCCCCTGCCGACCGGCGAGCCTTACATCGGCGAGTATCACGAATATTTCTGCCCCGGCTGCGCGACGCAGCTTCAGGTCGATCTCTTCTGTCCTCCTCTCGGCGGTGAGCCGATCTTGTGGGATATCCAAATACTCAGGGACGCGGATGAGCCTTAGAGGGAAAGCGGCGATCGTCGGCGTCGGTGAGACGCCGGTGGATCGGCTCGGCGGAAAACCCGGCGAGCCGCGTAAGGTCACGGCCGAATATCTCTCTTGGGCGGCGCGTCTCGCGCTCGAAGACGCGGGGCTGACGAAAAAGGATCTCGACGGCCAAGGGCTCGCCGCGATCTACACGACGAACCACTCGCAGCCCTTCTGGCCGGAGGAGGCGGCGAATATACTGGGAATCGCGCCGGCCGTTTCGCTCGCCGGAGGCAACGGCGGCGCAAGCGCGGTCTCCCTGCTGGGACACGGCGCGGCGATGATCGATTCCGGCGTCGTCGATCTCGTGCTCGTCGTCGCCGCCGCTGCCCCGTTCAGCGAGCGGGGCCGCACCAGGGCCGAGCCGGCCGACACGCGCGACTTCGAGATGCCGTTCGGCGTGATGGGCCCCAATTGCAAGATCTCTTTCGTCATGAGCCGCTACATGCACGAGTCCGGCATGACGGTCGATCACTTCGGCAAGATCGCTGTCACGGCGCGCCACCACGCGACGCTGAACCCCGACGCTTACCTGAGAAAACCGTTGACGCTCGAAGAATACAAGAGTTCGCGCCTGATTTCCGATCCGATCCGTCTCTACGATTGCGTTCTGCCGGCCAACGGTGGCAAGGCCTACATCATGGCCTCGCCGGAGCGCGCCAAGACTCTTCGCCGGTCGCCGGTCTATCTGCTCGGCTGGGGCGAGCGCAACAACGCGAGCGCCGGTCCCCGCTCCAACGCGAATCCGTTGATCACCGGCATCCTTGAGTCGGGCAAAGCCGCGTTCGAGATGGCCGGTGTCTCGCACAAAGATATTGCCCTCCTCGCTCTGTACGACGACTACGTTCCGATCATTATGTTGCAGATCGAAGACCTGGGCTTCTGCGGGAAAAACGACCGAGTATTCTTTGAAAAGACCGATTTCACGATCAAAGGCGATCTGCCGATCCAGACCGGAGGCGGCATGATCAATTGCGGTCAGCCCTCGACGACCGGCGGCATGCTCCACGTTATCGAAGTGGCGCGGCAGCTCCGAGGGGAAGGCGGCGCGCGGCAGGTGGCGGACGCGAAGGTCGGTCTGGCGACCGGTCTCGGCGCGGTGAATTACGGCAAGAACTTCGGCTGTACCGCCGCGGCGATTTTAGGGAGTGAGCCGTGAGAAGTGAGAAAGTGAGTAGTCAGGAGGATTGGAGCTGTAATTCTCGTTTCCGCTCTGCTCACCACTCACTACTCACTGCTCACTGGGTTTGATATGGCTGAAGAGAAGAAAGAGATCCCAAAGCCCCTCCCTGAGATCACCCCCGTCACCCAGCTCTTCTGGGAAGCGGCGGCGAGCGGGAAGTTGGTCATGCAGCGCTGCGCCGAATGTCGCTCCTGGGTCTGGTGCCCGCGCCCGGCCTGCGTCGAGTGCGGCAGCGAAAAGCTTTCATGGACCCCCCTCGGCGGGCGCGGCAGAATCTTCGCCTTCACCGTGATCCGCGAAGTCGTCGGCCGCGCGTTACGCGGTTTCGCCGGCGATATTCCCTACGTCACCGCCTGGATCGATCTGGACGAAGGGCCGAGGATCTGCAGTAACGTGATCGGCTGCCCGATCGAGCAGATCGCGATCGGGATGCCGGTGGAAGTCGTTTTCGAAAAGGCCGGCGTAGGCATCTCCCTACCAAAGTTCAGACCGCGCTCCTGAAGCCAGGGGGACAGGCAGCTTTTTGGATTCTGCTGAAAAACCCTAAGAATGCTTCGACTAGGCTCAGCACGAACGGAAAATCTCCAATGATCTCAACCGCTCCACCGTTCGTCCTGAGGCTCTCGAAGGATGAACGGAGGGTTTTTCAGCAGAATCTTTTTGCAATACAAAAAGGCAGCCGCTCCCCCGCGTTGTGGAATTGTCGTCAAAAGTATATGTTGCCGAAACCCGTGCTACGCGATTTCGACTTCCGGAGGTAAGAATGAATTTCGTCGTACGCTCCCTGGCCATCGCTTTGCTCACCACGGTCTGGTTTGTCGGAAACCTCTCCGCTCAGACTGCAAAAGGGACAAACGTCATCAAGAAAGGCTCGGCGGTCAGCTTGGAATACACCCTGTCGGACGAAAAGGGAAAGGTCATCGAGTCCAATAAGGGCGAACGGCCGTTGTACTACGTTCACGGCAGGAACGAGATCGTTCCCGGGCTGGAGAAGGCCCTGGAAGGAATGGCGGTCGGCGGCGTGAAGCACGTCACCGTCAAGCCCGAAGACGGCTACGGTGCAATCGACCCGGCCGCCTTTCGGGAGGTTCCGAAGGAAAACGTCCCCAAGGAGGCGCTCAAGGTCGGGACCGAGCTGGTCGCGAGCAACGGCCAGGGAGAGAGCATGCCGGTGCGGTTGCATGAAATCAAAGATAAGACCGTCGTCATAGATATGAACCACCCCATGGCGGGAAAGACGTTGGTGTTCGACATCAAGGTCCTGGACGTAAAATCCGCTGCCGCCAAGTAGCGCCCCCCGGTTTCCGGCAATCCACGTTTCGGTTCGCCGCGCCGCAATGAAGCTGGAAGAGTTCGCCCGACAATTGAGGAGACGGAGCGAGGTCGTCTTCTTTACCGGCGCCGGAATCAGCACGGAATCAGGCGTCCCCGACTTCAGAAGCCCGGGCGGGATTTGGACCCGCTACGCGCCGGTTTATTACGATGAGTTCGTCAGCAGCGAAGCGGCCCGCATCCGCTACTGGAAGATGAAGCGGGAGACTCACGAGCTGTATAAAAACGTCCGTCCCAACGTCGGCCATTACTCGATCGCGGCGTTTGAGCAGAGAGGGCAGTTGCTGGGGTTGATCACGCAGAACGTCGACGGGCTGCATACTCTGGCGGGGGTGTCGCCGGAACGGGTCGTTGAGTTGCACGGCACGGATCGGAAGGTGAGCTGCTTGAGCTGCGAGAAGGAATTCGATCCGGGGCCGATCTATGCGCGGCTCAGGGAGGGCGTCATGCCGGCGCCGTGCGATGCGTGCGGCGGCCTGCTCAAACCGGCGACAGTTTCCTTCGGCCAGTCCATGCCCGTGGCCGCGATGAAGCGCGCGCAGGAGTGGAGCGAAGCGGCGGGAGTCTTCATCGTCGTCGGCTCCTCCCTCGTCGTCCAGCCTGCGGCGACTTTTCCGGTGATCGCCAAACAAAACGGCGCGCTTCTCGCTATTGTCAACCGCGACCCGACGCCGCTTGATGCGATGGCCGACTACAATTTTCGCGGCGCGATCGGAGAATTTTTCACGCTGTTGAACCCGCTGCTCTCCGACGGCTGACGGGGGATCTGCGAATCACACGTTCCATCTCCGGCAGAATGAGGCGGCACTCAGGATGGGGATTCCTTCGAAGATTCTGAGACGAAGAAGATGGTCATCGCCTGAGATCACGGCTTCAGCGTGACCCTCCACTGCGACTTCGAGGACACGGTTGTCGGACGGGTCTGCTTTGACCGTCTCGATGGCGCGCCGGGGAAAAACAATTCTCTCCGGTGCATGGAGCCATCGGAGGATCTGCGGAAGATCCGGGTGTTGGGTTACGACGCGAAGCCTGGGATAGGTCAGAACCCTGGTCAGCTCTTCGAGAACCTGGGGGCTCGTAAGAAGAAGGAATTGACCTGCTCGGCAGGCCCGGAGGATACGGGACGGTGGTCCTTTCCACCCGATCGCAGAGACCAGGACGTTGGTGTCCAGGACGATCTTCAAGAGCGCCGGCTCTTGCGCACTGCTTCCTTGACGACTCCGGGCTTTAACCCCGCCTTGGCTACGGTGGAGTGAATCCGCTCCAGAGCCTCGTTAAACCGACTTTCCGCCGCCGCCGCTTCGTGAGCCCGAAGCCGGTCGTATTCCTCAACAGCGCTTCGCGTGGTCGAGATCACAGCCACGGTTTTTCCCCTCTCGGTAACCAGTATGCTCTCGCCTGCTTTGACTCTGCGAAGATACTCGGCAAGTTTGTCCTTCAGCTCTCTAACCGTAACGGTTATCATGGCCATCTCCCCTATGGCTACATCGTTCCGTGTCGTCGGCAACTTGTCAAGGCAATGAAATTGCGGCCAGCCCGAGCGGCAATACTTGCCCGGAAGGGCCTGCCCTTGACGTGTGTACGGTCATTCCGTACAATCCCTCATGACTATCGGGAAGTTCCGGCACAAAGGCCTCAGGCGCCTTTACGAAGATGACGACCCGAGCGGTGTGCCTGCCCACTCTGTCAAGAAGATTAAGGCGATCCTGGCCGCCCTGGAGTTTGCCGACAACCTCTCGCAAGTGGCGACTATGCCGGGCTGGAGACTTCATCCGCTCAAAGGTGAACGGAAAGGCGAATATAGCATCACTGTAACAGGCAACTGGCGGATTACTTTCATTCTTCAAGGCAATGCCGTCAGCGAAGTGAACTTTGAGGATTATCATTAGTTCGGCAAAGCTCACTACAGGTAGGAGGAAAAACCCATGGCTATGAAGAACCCGCCCCATCCGGGCGAAGTTATCCGTGAGCAGATCGTCGAAGCTCTGGGTCTGACTGTATCCAGGGCGGCCGAAATTCTCGGCGTTCGCCGCGCCACGCTGTCCGATGTAACCAACGGCAAGGCCTCTGTTTCGGCTGAGATGGCCCTCCGCCTGGAAAAGGCCTTCGGCGTCAGTATGGATTTGCTCTTGAAAATGCAGGCCGGTTACGATGCCGCTCAGGCCCGGATGCATGGCGACCGGATTAAGGTCAAGCGTTTCAAGCCCGACAACGCACGGCTATAAGAGGGAAAACGGCAGACACTAGGCCCGCAGCAACACTTTGAGTGCCCCTGCCCTGCCCGCGTGCGCCACAGCCTCGATGCCGTCGCTCAACGGATATATTTTCTCGATCATCGGCGTAACTACGACTTTCTTTTGCGCGAGGGCGTCGAGGGCGGGAGGGAAGAGGCCGCAGCGGGAGCCGATGACGGTGATTTCGTTGATGACGAGCCGCGCGAGCGAAAGCGTCTGCTCTCCAGCGACGGTGCTCTTTAGCGCCAGCGTGCCGCGCGGGCGGACCGCGCTGAGCGCCAGCTCAAGGCCGGCGGTGGAGCCTGTCGCCTCGATAACCACGTCGGCCTGCTTGGATCGCCAGTCTGATAACAGCACCGTGCGAACGCCGAGTTTTTTCACCAGCGCAAGTTTTTCGGGATGCTTTCCGACGAGCGTCACGCGCGCGCCGGTGATGGCGAGCACCTGAGCGCACAGGAGCCCGAGCTTGCCGTCGCCGAGGACGAGAACTTCGTGCGTAAAGTCGATCTCGACCTGTTCCAGGATTTCAAAAGCCGCGGCCAGCGGCTCGGTGAACACCGCTTCTCCATCCGCCACGCCGTCCGGCACGATGTGAAGATTTGAGACCGGCGCGGCGACATATTCGGCGAAGCAGCCGTCCGCGCCGAGAATTCCCATGACCTTGCGTGTTGGGCAGTGGCGGCCGAGTCCGTGTTTACAGATCTCGCATTCGCCGCAGGCGAAATTGATCTCGCCGACGACTCGCTTCCCCACGAGCGCCGCCGGCCCTTGCGCCACCTCGCCGACAAACTCATGGCCCGGCACGCCGCGAAATCCCATATAGCCTTTGAATATTTGGAGATCGGTAGAGCAGACGCCGGCGAGGCGGACGCGGACAAGAGCGGTCTGCTCGGAAGCCGAAGGCGCAGCGTATGAAGAGTCCAGGGTCAGTGCTTGTCCGTTCCAGTGAAGCGCCCTCATGTCATCTCCGCTTTCACCCTTGGCGCCCTTTGCGGCTTTGCGCGAGTCATGGGTTGTCCGATCCTTATCTCATCGCGCCAAGACGCCAAGCCCGCAAAGTTACAAATTTAATTCGCAGCCCACCCTACCGCGACCACTTCGTCCGAAGCGCAGGTAGTTGCTCCCCGTCCACATGGATTACGGCTTCGCGCTCCTGGAAGAAACAGACAAGATCCTTGATCTTAAGGGATTCGCGCGTCGGCTCGACGTAGCTCCAGCAGATGTCGGTGTAACGTTTGCCGTGCAGCCAGGCGGACCAGTAGGCCGCGATGCCCTTGTACGGACATCGGCTGCGCGTGGGGCTCGGCTCCAGAACGTCCATGTGGAGATCTTCCCCGCGGATGTAATAACGCAGAGGATGGCCGGGTTCGATGACGATTGTCGGCCGATGCGTCTCCGCGATGGTCTCGCCGGCGATCTCCACCCGCACGTAACGCGAGCTTTGCAAAGCGTCGATGCGTTTATAGGGATCGCGCGCGTGGACGAAGACCTCTTCTTCCTCTTCATGCCAGCGATCCATCTTGGCCCATTCGAAGGAGAAGCAGCCTTTGATCGCGGCACAATTCGACGGCGGTTCCAAATAGCTCCACGCCGCATTTTCAGCGACTCGATCCCGAACCTTCAAAGTCCAGTACGACGCATCGCTTTTGTAGGGACAGGTTGTCTTGAAGTCCGTCGGCGTCAGGAGATCGGTACGAACATCGTCTTTGACGAAGTAGTAGAGCGGGAGGCAGTGGGCTTCGCGGAGGAGCAGGACGCGCCGGCTGTCGGCGATGGTCTCGCCGCCGAAGATCACGCGCAGCCGCTTCGGAACTTCGACGATGTGAATCCAGTGGCCGGAATCGGCCGTCGCCGCGCCGTCCCAGGGGCGGAAGACGGGAAAGATGGATTTGTCGACCTGCATAGCCTGCCGTTATTCTAGCAGACTCTCCAAACAGTCTTTCTTCAGGCCGGTCAAAGTCGAGCGCAACTATCACTCCCGCCCGCCTGGGGGTCTCTCGAAGGGCCTATGCGTGGGACGAGGAGTACGAATCGTATCCCCCGGTTACTCTCATCTCGTAGGAGCAGCGCAATATCGACGTATCGCGTCGGCCCGGAGAGAGATTCCCGGGCGGGCTGAGGGCAGATACGCCATTTTCAACGGCCTACGCCCCTCTCAACGCCGAAAGCACTTTCTCCGGCGTGATCGGCAGCGAGTTGATCCGCACGCCGACGGCGTCTTCGACGGCGTTGGCAATCGCCGCTGCCGCGGGAATGTTGGAGGTCTCCCCGATCGGCATGCTGTTGTACGGCCCGGCGCCCTTCTGCCTTTCGGTCACAGACGTCTTGAACTTCGGGATATCTTGAATCGTGGGAATTTTATAGTCGCCGAAGTTGGCCGTGACGACCTTCCCGTCGGCGATCATCAACTGCTCCATCAAGGCATAGCCGACTCCCATTATGGAGCCGCCTTCGATCTGCCCTTGATGCATGAGCGGATTCAGCACTCTGCCCGTGTTGTGCGCGGAAGTCAGCTTTGTCAGCTTCACCTGCCCGGTCTCCGGATCGACCTCGACTTCGGCCACTTGAGCGCACATCGACGCCTCGTGGACTTTGGAAGTATCGCTGTAGGTCGCCTCGACCGCGATCGGCGCGCGCCTGGCCTTGACCAGGTCGGCGTACTTCAGCCGGCGACCGCCCCGCTTGTGCCGCACCGCGCCGTTGGCGAGCACCAGACGATCCGGCGTCGCGCCCATCTGCTCGGCCGCCGCTTGCTTGATCGCCTCGACTGCCTTGAGCGCGGCCTGGTAAGCCGCATTGCCATAGACTCTTGTCGCCCGGCTGGCGCCGACGCCGGTATCCTGCTTGCCGGTTTTCGTATTTAGAGTCTCGACTTTAATGTGACTCAGAGGAAGCTTCAGCTCCTCGCCGACGATCTCGCACAGCAGCGTGTAGGTCCCGGCCCCCTGGTCGAGCATCGCCGAAGAGATCGTAATCACGCCATTTTCATCGAGCTTGATGCCGACGGTGCCAGTGCCGCCATTGGGAAACCACTGCACCAGCGCGACGCCGCGCCCGACGTTTTTCGCCTTGGGCTTGTAATAGCCCGCTTCCCTGAGCGCGCGCTGCAGCGTCTCTTCGGTCTTGATGTAGTCCACTTTCATGCCGGTCGGATCGAGGTCGCCGTCGCGCATTAAATTTTTCTGCCTGAACTTGATGCGGTCCATGCCGAGTTTCTTCGCCACCAGGTCTAACTGGCTCTCGTTGGCGAAAAAGCCCTGCGGATCGCCCGGCGAGCGCATGTGGCCGCACGGGACCTTGTTCGTATAGACCATGTGCTCCTCGATGAGCACGTGAGGAATGTTGTAGGGCCCGGCGGAAACGTGCGGACCGTTCAGAAACGCGTTGGGCTTGAACGCGCCGTAGGCGCCGCTGTCGAAGACGAATTCCATGTGGTGGGCGACGATCGTGCCGTCTTTCTTGACGCCGGTCTTGACTCGGATGATCGAAGCGTGCCGGGGATTGCCGGCCAGGAATTCCTCGCTGTAATCCATCACCATCTTCACCGGCCGTCCGCTCTTCTTCGACAGGAAGTAGACCACCGCGACATCCATGAAGTCGCCTTTGCCGCCGAAGTCGCCGCCGATATAGCAGGGATGAATCACGAGCTTCTCCGGGTTGATGCGGATCGCGTTGGCCACCTGATCGCGGATCGCGTAGGGCACCTTGCTGCAGGCCCAGATCTCCGCCGAGCCGTCGGGCGCCGTTTTCACCACGCAGGAATGCGGCTCGATGTAGGCCTGATGGACCTGGTTGGTGGTGAACGTGTTGTCGACGACGACATCCGCCTGCGAGAAGCCGGCCTGGATGTCGCCTTTTTTCCAGGTGATATAGATGAAGTCGTTGCTCGCCGAGGTTAGTTTGTTGGGCAGGCCTTTATAATTCGGCACGTCGGGGTGAAGCAGCGGCGCGGATGATTCCATCGCCTTGAGCGGATCCAGCACCGGCTCCCACTCTTCGTACTCCACGTCGATCAGATTCAGCGCCTCTTCGGCGATCAACTCGTCGTCCGCCGCGACCGCCACCACCTTCTCGCCGATGAAGCGCACGACGCCGTCGGCGAGAATCGGCATGTCGTAGAGCTTTCTGCCGATCTTGAGTCCGGCGACATCTTTGCCCGTAACCACCGCCCTGACGCCGGGCAGTTGCAGCGCGCGGCTCGCGTCGATGCTCTTGATGCGCCCGTAGGAAATCGGGCTGCGCAGCACCTTGCCCCAAAGCATGCCGGGCAACGTCACATCGACCGCGTAGATGGCCTTGCCGGTGACTTTGGATTCGCCTTCAACTCGCGGAGTCGGAACGCCTACGACTTTTTTCTGCGCCATCAATGCACCTCGATCTCATTCGTGCTCGTGCACGTGATTCGTGGCCGTTCCCCTGATCCCCTTACGAGCACGAGAGACGGACACGAACACGGTATTTCCGACCTCTTGAAACTCCATCTCGCCCAGGCCGAATTTATGCGGACGAGGCGAAGTATTTTGTTGGCTCCCCGGGAGGGACTCGAACCCCCGACCTAGTGATTAACAGTCACCCGCTCTACCGACTGAGCTACCGGGGAAACAATTAGCGAACTTGTTTTAATTAACACACGGGCTGCTCAAATTCCAGGCGATTCCGACCCCAGAGCCTTCAGCTCTTCCAGCATTTTCCGCTGATGCGTGGCCGGCCAGTAGATGCGTTGGCACCTGCGGCAAAAAGAGAATCTCTCCTGCGTGGCGAAGACGTAGGGGGGCACTTTGCCCTCGACCTCGGCCTTCGTAATCGCCTCGAACGGCGTGTTGCACTCCACACAACGGCTAAAGGCATTTCTCAGCGGGTCGAGCCGGCATGCCTCGATCACCTGCTTTAGCTGCTCGCGGAACCGGTCGCTTTCGATAAAAAGGTAAGGCGGCGGACTCTTTTTGCCGATCCCGCCGTCGCGCGTGAGGATCAGCCTTCCCTCTTGCCGCGCGGCGCGCACCAGGCCGTAGCCCGACAGATGCGGGCCATAGATCACGTCCTGACCAATGACCCTGAGCCACCGCGCCAGCCGCCCGAGCATCTTGTCCGCCGCGAATTTCACGTTCCCGGAAAATTCCATAGTCATCGCGCTGCTCTTAGTATATAATCCCTCGCAGCATGATTTTGAAGAGAGCCTTGGGCGTAGCCATCGTTCTCTTCTGGTGTTTCATGAACGTTCTGCTCGTGAAACGCCAGCTCGCCTCCGCGCCTCCTCCGGTCACGCTCGCCACCGTAAGCGTCGTCACTGAGTCGCTCGAAGAGTGGTGGGGGGTTTACTTTCGCGCGGAAAAGATCGGCTATGCCAGCCAGAAACTGGTCCCCCAGAAGGACGGCTATCGCCTGCAAAGCGAATCGGTGCTGCGCCTGAATCTGCTCGGTACGACACAGGACGTGCGCACCCGTCTGGAGATGAGCGCCAATGCCGATTGGACGATGAGACAGTTCGATTTCGAACTCAATTCAACCAACGTGCGTTTCAGCGCGCGCGGCGAATTCGCCGGCAACAAGCTCAGCGTCGAAACAAGTTCCGGGGGCGCCGCCACGAAGACTGAATTGACCATGCGCCAGCCACCCTACTTGCTGGCGGCGCTCAAGCCCTACGTAGTCACCCAACAGCTTGAGCCCGGCAAGCCGAATATTTTTCCGACCTTCGATCCGGCGACTCTCTCCCAGCAATTCACCACCGTCGTCGTGGAAGGCCGCGAGCGCGTGCGCATCGGCGACAACGTCGAGCCGGCCATCCGCGTGCGCCAGGAGTTCAGGGGACTCTCGGTGACTTCATGGCTCGACGGCAACGGCAGGACGCTCAAGGAAGAGAGCCCGACGGGGCTGTCGCTCGTGAAAGAGAAGGCCGAAGACGCGGTGGTCATCCCCGGCGCAAAGTCGATCGCCCTCGATCTGGTCGCGCAGACCGCTGTGCCGGTCGAAGAGCCGATCGCCGAGCCGCAGCGCAAAGAGCGGCTGAAGCTCAGGCTCTCCGGTTTTAACCTGAACCACTTCCCGCTCAACGGCCAGCGCCAGCGGCTCGCCGGGGACACGTTGGAGATACGGCGCGAAGATCTCAGCGCGATCGGCTCCTACAAGCTCCCCGCAACCGGAGCGCGATACGCCGCCTATCTTCAGCCTTCTCCTTTCGTGCAGAGCGACCACCCGCGGATCCGCGCCCTCGCCCGCAAGATTCTAAAGAAGGAAAGGGACGCCATGAAAGCCGCCGTCAAGCTCAAAGACTGGGTCTACCGCGAGCTGGCCAAAGAGCCGACCGTGAGTATCCCTAACGCGCTCGAGGTGCTCCAGACCAAGAGAGGCGATTGCAACGAGCACACGGTGCTTTTCACCGCGCTCGCGCGCGCCGCCGGTATTCCGGCCAAGACCGTCGTCGGCGTGGTCTACCTCCGGGGCTCGTTTTACTACCATGCATGGTCGGAGGTCTGGGTCGGCGAGTGGGTCTCGCTGGATTCGGTCTTGAACCAATTCCCGGCGGACGTCACCCATCTTAAATTTCTCGAAGGCGAGATCGACCGCCAGATCGACATGCTCCAGTTGATCGGCAGCTTGAAGATCAAGGTGGTGGAAGCCTCTTGAAGAATTTTGGATTTTGGATTGCCGATTTTAAATTCGCCGGATCTGGAATCTAAATCCGAATAATCGAAAATCGAAAATCGAAAATCGACAGATGATTCACCTCGACAACCTCTCGAAACACTACGGCAAGCTCGCGGCCGTGGACGGTCTCAGCCTGGAGATCCCCGCGGGCGAGATTTTCGGCTTCCTGGGGCCGAACGGCGCCGGCAAGACAACGACGATCAAAGTGATGATGGGGATACTGCGGGCGACGTCGGGCCGCGTCGTGTTGGGAGACTATGACGTGGAAAAGGAGCCTGAGAAGGCCAAGGCGATCACCGGCTACATCCCCGACCGGCCTTTTATTTACGAGAAGTTGACCGGAGGCGAGTTTTTGAAATTCGTCGCCGCGCTCCACCACGTAAACAGCACGGCCGTCGAAGAGCGAAGCGCCGAGCTGCTGGAGCACTTCGACCTCTCCGACTGGAAAGACGAGCTGGTCGAAGGTTATTCGCACGGCATGAAGCAGCGGCTGGTGCTCTGCGCCGCGCTGATCCACCGGCCGAAAATTCTGATCGTCGACGAGCCGATGGTGGGGATCGACCCAAGGGGGACACGGAAGCTCAAGGACCTCTTCATCGCGCTGGGCAAAACCGGCGTGACGGTCTTTTTCTCGACGCATAGCGTAGGCGTCGCCGAAGAGCTGTGCCAGCGGGTCGGCATCATCCACAAAGGGAAGCTCATCGCCTGCGGCACGATGGCCGAGCTGAGGCAGCTTGCCAACATGAATGAAGGCAGTCTGGAAGCCGCCTTTCTGGAACTGACGAGAGACGGGTCACAATAATTTTGAATTATGAATTTTCAATTCTTAATTAGAAATTCAAAACTCAACATTCAAAATCCAAAATTTGTACTGTTACTCTCCCCCATCCTCCTTTCCTGGAAAAACGAGCTTTTCCACCGGCGCGAACGCAACTGGCTGCGACGGCTGTTTATAATCTCCCTGGGGGCCGGCTTTTGGCTCGGCACCTACTGGGTCGTGAGACGGGTGCTCCTCTATTTCGAAACGGTTCACGGTCTCGGCCCCGCGCTCGCCTATCAACTGCTGCTGATCATCCTGCTCACCTTTTTGTCCATGCTGCTGTTCAGCAACCTCATCACCGCCCTCTCCTCTTTCTTTCTCGCGCGCGATCTCGACCTTCTGCTCTCGGCGCCCACGCCGGCCAACCCCTTCTTCATCGCCCGGCTCATCGGCACGACGCTCAACTCCTCCTGGATGGTGCTGTTCTTCAGCCTGCCGATACTTTTGGCTTACGACTCGGTGTTCCACGGCGGGGCTCTCTACTACCTGTGGGTCGCGCTCGTCTTGCCGCCGCTGCTCCTCATTCCCGCGGCTGTCGGGGTTCTTCTGATGCACATGCTGGTCTACTTTCTGCCTGCGCGGCGAATCCGCGACGTGCTGTTCTTTGTCGGCCTGCTCACGTTCGTTGTGTTGTATTTGTTGTTTCGCTTCTCCCGCCCTGAGCAACTGGTGCAGCCGGAGACCTTCGGTCACTTTCTCCAGTTCCTGGCGGCGATGGAGACTCCCTCCGCCCCCTATCTCCCGAGCAGCTGGGCCGCCGAGATCCTGGGCGCGGCCCTCTTCAAGAGGAAAGCCGTGAACCTCTGGTTCTTCTACCCACTCCTCGTGAGTTACGCCCTTTTCTTCCCCCTGGTCGCTTGTTGGGTATCCGGGCTGGTGCATCTTGCCGGCTGGTCCAAGGCGCAGGAATCCCGCCAGGGCAGCCATAAGTCGGCGCTGCTCGACGCGCTGCTTGGACTTGTCACCCGACCATTTTCGGAAGCTTCGCGCGCGATGATCGTCAAAGACACTAAAAGTTTTATCCGCGACACCACTCAGTGGTCACAGCTTTTTCTGCTCGTCGCCCTGGTGGTCGTCTACGTTTACAACTTCAAGGCGCTGCCGCTCGACCGCTCCCCCCTGCCGACGGCCACGCTGCGCACGGTGGTCTCCTTCGCCAATCTCGCGCTGGCGGGCTTTGTCCTGAGCGCGGTCGCCGTCCGGTTCGCCTTTCCCGCGGTCAGCCTGGAGGGACAAGCCTTCTGGATAGTCCAGACCTCGCCCATCGCGCTCCGTTTTCTGCTGCGCAGCAAGTTCTGGCTGAACTTCGCGCCCCTGGTCATCCTCGGTGAGCTGTTGGTCTATTTCAGCAACACGCTCTTGAGAGTTCCCGATTGGATGATGGCGCTCTCGCTGGCGACGATATTTCTCATGACCTTCGGCATCACGGCGATCGGCGTGGGCGTCGGCGCGATGCATCCGAAATTCGACTACGAACACGCGGCGCAAATCCCGACCAGCTACGGCGGAGTCCTGTGCATGATTCTGAGCGTCGCTTTCATCGGCGTCTGCGTGATGATCGAGGCCTGGCCGGTCTATCTGCTGGCCGTGCATGCGCTCAAGCCCGGCATGGCGCAACCGAGTTTGTGGGTGCTCGCCCCGTCGCTCGCCGCGGTGGCGGGGGTCACCGCTCTCGCGGTGGCGATGCCGCTGAAATTCGGTTTGAAAGGGCTGGAGAATATGAGAGAGTAGGCGAGATTTCCGCCGTTTGAAGGAGAGACAATGCAACTCGTTCACGCCATCTCGGAACCGATCGGCGAGGGGCCGCACCCGACGATCTTCGCGCTGCACGGCTGGGGCGCCAGCGCGATGGATCTGCTGGGACTTGCGCCGCATCTGTGCGACGGTCGCTTTCTCGTCATCTGCCCCCAAGGGCCGGTGGATGTTCCGCTCGGTCCCAGAATGGTCGGCTACGGCTGGTTTCCGCTCACGATGGGCGGCCCCGCCAACATTCCGGCGATCACATCGGCCAGAGATCGGTTACGTGCTTTCCTTGACGCAGCCTCCAACCGCTACCCAATCGATCAGAGAAAGAGCATCGTCCTCGGCTTCAGCCAGGGCGGCGTCATGGCCTACGGCCTGGCTCTCGCCGAGCCTGAGCGCTTTGCCGCTGTCGTGGCGCTAAGCTCGTGGCTGCCGCAGGAGCTGGCGGCGGCTTTTTCAAGCTTGAACGCGGGACGCTTCCCGGCGACGCTGGTGCATCACGGCTCGGAGGACGATCTGATCCAAGTGGACCGCGCGAGGGAGTCCGTCGA
>Ga0156192_1006_pt1 | contig 33635 bp, 23 predicted proteins | sample RifCSPlowO2_12_FD_107845 | JGI IMG/M metagenome (GOLD analysis project Ga0156192, IMG submission 107845) | Deltaproteobacteria bacterium RIFCSPLOWO2_12_FULL_60_19
ACGCGCTGATCCCCGTCGCGCGAGAGCAGCCGGAGATCAACGAGCGCCTCCACGGCTTGCTCGATGAAACTCCGGCGGAGCGGCGCTGGCCGATCGCCTACGTGCTGGCGCACACCTCCCCTCTTAGCCCCGCCTGCGTCGCGGCGCTCAAAGAGATGCTGGGAACCGCCGACCCGGATCTTCGCTGGGCGGCCGTGGTGCTGCTCGCGCGGCTGGCCAGGGAGGGCAACCATAGTCTGGTCGCCGAGCTTACCGGCCTGCTTCGCTCAGGCTCGCCGACGCAGCGGAGAATGGCGGTCTACTGCCTGCGCGATATCGACGTTCAGGATACCGGCATAAGCCGGGCGTTGATCGGCGCGCTTGGTGACAGCGACGCGCTGGTCCGCGTGGCGGTCATTACGAGTCTTAAGGTCATGCCCATAATCGGCAACGAGGCGTTGGACCTCCTGTTGCGCATGTTCGCTGAGGATGCGGACATGAAAGTGCGCGCGAGCGCCGCGCTCGCGCTCGCGCGCCTCGGAGCCGGCAGAAGCGACGTCCGAGCGGCCTTGGACGATGCCGGCCAGAGCAGCGACCCAATACTCAGCAAAGCCGCCCGCGCCGCTTTGGATATCCTCGGAAAGAAATAGATTTTTTTCTTCCTTGGCGTCCTTTGCGCCTTTGCGGTAGGGGCAGGCCCCCTGTGCCTGCCCAGGAGGGCAACCACGGAGGGTTGCCCCTACAATCTATGTTTCATCGCGCCAAGCCTGTCCTGAGCAAAGCCGAAGGGACGCTAAGAGCGCAAAGGCCGCCCTTCGGCGGCCGAAAAAAAGGGCCCGCGCCATCCAGGTAGACAGCGCGGGCCCCGGTGACTGAGGGGAATTCAAGGCCCTAAGCCTGAACCCCCGTCAAACGAGTAGGCTCAGACCCTAAGTCTCAGCCACCTCACAGTCCGTACATTTGTCATTTATCACTGGACCACCTCCTTTCCCTGCTGGCCCCCAGTTTACGGAAGCAGCCCGCCTCTGTCAATAAAAAACTCGCACCTCGTCGGATAGTTTATCGCGCCAAGACGCCAAGCTCGCAAAGAGAGATATTTTTCTCCGAACTTGGCGTCCTTTGCGTCTTTGCGCGAGTTATCTAAAATCCAATCTTTTCTGCCTTCTTCACTCCTTCTCCGGAATCCCCGGCTCGGTCATGCGCCACGGATCGAGAATCTTGTCGAGCTTGTCGTCGGGCAGAACTTTGTGCGCCCGCGCGACCTCTCGCACCGTCTTGCCCGTGGTGAACGACTCCTTGGCGATCTTGGCGGCGGCGTCGTAGCCGATCACCGGCGCGAGCGCAGTCACCATCGCGAGGCTCTTCTCGATCATCTCCTCGCAGTGCTGTTGGTTCGCTTCGATCCCCACCACGCACTTCTCCGTGAAGGCCTTGGCCACGCTGGCGCTGAAGGTGATCGCTTCGAGCAATCTGAGCGTCATGATCGGCATCATCACGTTCAGCTCGAAATTCCCCGCCTGGCCGCAGATCGTGATCGTGGCGTCGCAGCCGATCACGTGGGCCGCGACCTGCAGCACCGACTCGCACATGACCGGATTTACTTTTCCCGGCATGATCGACGAGCCGGGCTGGGTGTCGGGCAGGCCGATCTCGCCGATGCCGCAGCGCGGGCCGGAGCTGAGCCAGCGGAGATCGTTGGCGATCTTGGTGAAGCTCACGGCGAGAGTCTTCAACGCGCCGCTCACCTGCACCACCGCGTCCTTCGCCGCCTGCGCCTCGAAGTGGTTGGCCGCCTCGCGGAAGTTGAGGCCGGTCATCGCGGAGATTTTCTTGATCGTCTGCGGCGGAAATTTCGGATGGACGTTGATGCCGGTGCCGACGGCGGTGCCGCCCAGGGCGAGTTCTTCCAACCCGCGCGCCGCCTCCTGGACGCGCTCCAGACTCAGCTCAATCTGCCGCGCGTAGCCGCTGAACTGCTGGCCCAATCGGATCGGCGTCGCGTCCGCCAGGTGGGTGCGGCCGATCTTGACGATCTTGTCGAACTCCTTCGCCTTGTCCTGAAGCGCTTTGTGGAGTTGCTTGAGCGCGGGCAGAAGCTCTTTGTGAACGGCTTCCAGCGCCGAGACGTGGATCGCCGTCGGGATCGCGTCGTTGCTCGACTGTCCCATGTTGACGTGATCGTTGGGATGGACGCCTTTGCTGCCTCTCTCCTTGCCGAGCAGCTCAAGCGCGCGGTTGGCGATCACCTCGTTGACGTTCATGTTGGTCGAAGTGCCCGAGCCGGTCTGGAAGATATCGACGACGAACTCTTTGTCCAGCTTCCCGTCGATCACCTCCTGAGCCGCGCGGCGGATCACGTCGGCGATGCTGCCGTCCAGCAGCCCCAGCTCCTGGTTGGCCGTCGCCGCCGCGTGCTTGACGATCGCCAGCGCGCGGATAAATCGCGGCGGAAAAGTGATCCCGCTCACGGGAAAATTCTCCACCGCCCGCTGCGTCTGAGCGCCGTAGTAGGCGCTCTTCGGCACCTTCACCTCGCCCATCGAGTCTCTTTCGATCCGAAATTCCTGGCTCGACATGATTCTTCCCTCCCCGTTTCGACTATTAACGATTTTGCGCGCGCAAGTCTAGGGCGGGAATCGAGCTGTTAACAGGTATGGATGTGGGCTTCGGGAACCAAACGGAGGCGCGGTTGTCTAATGGTGTCAGAGGCGGGTCGATACCGACCGGCGCTCGCCCATCGAAGCTGATTACGGAGGAAACAGTCATGCAACAGACCTGCGATATCCCAGGCCGTCGCCTGCCAGGCGCGCTCTTGGCGGCGCTGCTCTTTCTCGCCGCCTGCGCCCAAACCACCGAGCCGACCGCGCCCGCCTCGAAGTCCACGCCGTCCGCGCCGCCGCCGCAAGCAAGCCGGCCGCAAGCGGAATTGGCGGAACGCAAGCTACAGCGCGGAGAAGCGCCGCTGGCAATGGAGGCGCCGTCGCCCCGCGCAAGCATGGATGCGGCGATGTCACTGGAACGCAGCCCGCAGACCGGAGCGGCGGCGCTACACTACTATCATCCCTATCCACCGCCGCCCTATTACCCGCGGCCGCCGGTCATTCCGCCCGGCAACGACCGATTCCCGGATAAAGAGCCGACCGGCGTGCTGAGTGTCGCCGAGCATCCCGTTTCCACCTTCAGCGTCGACGTGGACACCGCATCCTATGCCTTCGTCCGCCGCGCCCTGACCGGCGGGCGCTTGCCGCCGCGCGAGGCGGTGCGTGTCGAAGAGTTGGTGAACTATTTTCCCTACGCCTATCCGGCGCCCCAGGACCGCGCGCAGCCGTTCCGCGTCACCACGACGGCGATGCCGACTCCCTGGAGCGCGGACAGCCGACTGCTCCACATCGCAATTCGCGGCTACGACATCGCGCGCGCCGAGCGGCCGCGCGCCAACGTCGTCCTGTTGATCGACACGTCGGGCTCGATGCAGCCGAACGATCGGCTGCCTTTGCTGCAACAGGGCTTTCGTTTGTTCGCGCAGCAATTGCGCGACGACGACCGCGTGGCGATCGTGACTTACGCGGGCCAGGCTCAGACCGCGCTCGAGCCGACGGCCGGGCGTGACCGGCACAAGATCGTCGAAACGATCGACAATCTTCGGGCGGGCGGCTCGACCGCCGGAGGCGAAGGGTTGCAGCGCGCCTATGCGCTGGCCGAGCGCCATTTCGACAAGCAGGCGGTAAACCGCGTGATCCTCGCCACCGACGGCGACTTCAACGTCGGCATCGTCGATCCGAAAGAGCTCGAACGCTTCATCGTCGCCAAGCGCAAGAGCGGCATCTATCTCTCGATCTTCGGCGTGGGCGTCGGCAATCTGAACGACGCGCTGATGCAGCGGCTGGCGCAGGCCGGCAACGGCAACGCCGCCTACATCGACTCGCTCCTCGAAGCGCGCAAGGCGATGAGCCAGGAGCTGGCTTCGACGCTGTTTCCGATCGCCGACGACGTGAAGGTCCAGGTCGAATTCAACCCGGCAGCCGTCGCCGAATACCGGCTGATCGGCTACGAGACGCGGATGCTCAGCCGCGAGGATTTCAAAGACGATAAAGTCGACGCCGGCGACATCGGCGCCGGCCATACGGTGACGGCGCTCTACGAGATCACGCCAACGGGGGCGAAGCAGCGTCGAATTGACCCACTGCGCTATCAGTCTGAACGCGAGCCGGTTGCACCACCGCCGCCGACCAGTCGCACGGATGAGCTTGCCTTCGTGAGGCTACGCTACAAGCTGCCCGGCGAAGCGGCGAGCCGGTTGATCGAACAGCCGGTGCGCGCCGCCGACGTGCTCGCCAGGCTCGACGCTGTTCCCGTAGAACAGCGCTTCGCCGCCGCCGCCGTCGCCTTCGCTCAGCGCCTGCGCGGTGAAAGCGCCCTCGACGGCTTCAGCTACGCCGCCATCGCCGACCTCGCCAACGCCGCGCGCGGCGCCGACCCCGAAGGCTACCGCGCCGAATTCGTCCGCCTCGTCTGCATGGCCGAAACGCTCGGCGCCGTGGCGCAGAGGTGAGGATGATTGCGCGCGACGGTTCACTAATGCTACTCAGTGGTGGAGGTGCGGAGCGCATAGGATGATGGGTACAAAGCCGCCAATGGCTGCCGTCATTGTCGTGTTCGCCGTCGTGGTGGCAGTCACATACAGCCAAGCGGCTGTCGTAGCTCCTTACACCCCGGTCTTTTATCCAAGCGGGGACTTGCAGATCCAGGCCTATCTCTACAAGCCTTCCGGCGACGGCCCTTTTCCGGTCGTCATCTACAACCACGGCGCGCGCCACGGACGCGAGCGCAACCTGGTGCCGCAGCAGCATATCGGCTGGCTGCTCACCCGAGCCGGCTATGCGGTGCTGGTCTCGGAGCGCCGGGGCTACGGCCGCTCCGACGGCGCGACGTGGGCCGAGGAAGTCGGCGGCAGGAAGGCGCGGGTCGTCCCACGGCTACAAGAAGAGACCGGCGACGTGCTCGCGGCGCTCGACTATCTGCGCACGCTGCCGTTTGTCGATATGAAACGCGTCGGCATCATGGGCTGGTCCTTCGGCGGTATCGTCACCCTGTTCAGCATAAGCCGAAGCAGCGCATTCTCTGTCGCCATACCTCAGGCCGGCGGCGCGTTGACCTGGGACGGAAATCCGGACGTGCGCAGCGCGCTCATCGCGGCGGCCGAAAAAGCGACGACGCCGACGCTGTTGATGATCGCGCAAAACGACCGCACGACCGCTCCAGTCACCGCCCTCGCCGAAATTTTCAAGAGACGCGGCGTGCCGCATCGGGCCGTAATCTACCCGCCGTTTGCACCGCGACGGAGCGATCCGGACACGCCGCCCGGACACAGAATATTTTCCGAGGAAGGAATGAACATCTGGCAAAACGACGCCCTTGAGTTTTTGGGCCGTTATCTCGGCGCCGCGTCGCCGGGAACGTCCGCCGGCCCCGAACCGGTCAAGCCGCAGCAATAACTGTCGTCCCCTCCCGCTCGCCTCCGAAGCGTTAGACTTCATTGCACCTGGGCGTTAGACTGACTCCCCAAAAGTCATGCTCAACTTTACGGTCATAACGCTTTTTCCCCCCATGTTCGCCTCGCCGTTGGGCCACAGCATCTTGAAGAAGGCGCAGGAGAAGGGATTGATCGCCGTTCGCCTGGTCGATCCTAGAGACTACACGACGGACAAGCATCGAACGGTCGACGACGCCCCCTACGGCGGCGGCCAGGGAATGGTGATGAAGCCGGAGCCGTTGGCGGCGGCGATCGAGGATGTGAAGAGCAAATCGGCGAGCCCGCGCGTGATTCTGCTCAGTCCTCAGGGCAAGTCCTTCGATCAGGCGGAGGCTCAGCGGCTCTCGCAGGAAACAGAGCTGGTTTTGGTCTGTGGCCGTTACGAAGGCGTGGACGAGCGGGTGAAGGCGTTTGTTGACGAGGAGCTTTCCGTCGGCGACTACACTCTCAGCGGCGGCGAGTTGCCGGCGATGGTGGTGATCGACGCGGTGGCGCGTTTGATCCCCGGCGTCCTCGGAAATCTCGATTCACCGAAGGAAGAATCGTTCACCGAGGGCCTGCTCGAATACCCGCAGTACACCCGCCCGGAAGAGTTCAGGGGGATGAAGGTGCCGGAGGTGCTGCTGTCGGGAGATCATGAAAAAGTTAACGAATGGCGGAGCGCGATGAGCCTCCGACTCACGCGCGAGCGGCGGCCGGATCTCCTGGCGAAAGCGCGACCGCCTGCGGCGGAACAAAAGGCAACCGCCACCGGCCGGCGTCTTTATATCGCCCTCCTCCATCACCCCGTCTATGACAAGAACGGCGAGATCGTCACCACCGCGGTGACCAACATGGACATTCACGACATCGCCCGCGCCGGCAAGACTTACGGCCTGCGGGGATTTTACGTGGTGACGCCGGTAAAGGCGCTCCAGCGGCTGGCGCTCAAAATCATCGCGCACTGGGAAGAGGGTTACGGCAGCCGATACAACGAAACCCGCAAAGAGGCCCTCGCGCTGGCGCGCGTGAAGGACACGCTGGACGACGCGATTATCGACGTCGAGCGGGAATGCGGCGCGAAGCCGCAGATCGTCGCCAGCTCGGCCCGGCCCGGCGGCAACCGCGCCTCTTTCGCTCACCTGCGGAAAATGCTAAGAGAAGAGTCTGCGCCTTTTTTGCTCCTCCTGGGCACGGGATGGGGTTTGACCGACGCAGTCCTGGCACAATCCGATTATATCCTGGAGCCGATCGAGGGGGGAACCGCCTACAACCATCTCTCTGTCCGCTCGGCGGCGGCGATTATGCTGGACCGCCTGTTGGGAAGAGATTGATTCAAGGAGCGAGACTTATGAATACGCTGGAACAAGTCGAAGCCGGACAGAGTACCAAAGAAACGGCGGAGCTGCGCCCCGGACAGACCGTGCGGGTCCACGTGAAAGTGGTCGAGGGCGAAAAAGAGCGGACGCAGGCCTTCGAGGGCATAGTGATCCGTATCTCCGGCAAGGGCCATCGAACGAACTTTACGGTGCGCAAGATCTCTTACGGCGTCGGCGTCGAGCGCATCTTTCCGCTCCACTCGCCGCGCATCGACAAGGTCGAAGTCGTCTCGCGCGGCAAGGTGCGCCGCGCCAAGCTCTATTATCTGAGAGAGAGAGTGGGCAAGAGCGCGAGGCTTCACGAAGAGGAGGGCTGAGCGCAGCTGACGTAGCCCTGCCCTTCGAAAACCCCGCCGGAGTGGATTTTGAGCTTTCCGGCTTCGATCTTTCCCTGAAACCGGCCTCCGGGCAGAATCTCGATCCAACCCTCCACGCGAACGTTGCCAACGAGGTTCCCCTCGATGCGCAGCTCCCCGGCTGAAATTTTGGCGTGAACCTGCCCGTTCGGGCCGATCACCAGCAGCCCATTCGCTTTGACCTCGCCTTTGAAGCGGCTGTCGATCTTGACCGGCACGTCGAAGCTGAGCTTGCCGGCCACCACCGCCCCTTCGGGGAGAATCGTGCGCGGGGCGGTCTCGAAGAAAGAAGGATTGTCTTGGCGCTGTTTCATTGCGAATCCACCCGTGACGTTAGGTACCTATACCACTAACTCAGTACACATACAAAAAAATAATCTCCTACGCCTCCGAGGAAAAACTGTGCTAGCATGGCGGCGATGGAGCTGTTCGACTCCCCTCCCTCCAAGGCTCGAAGCGGCCCCGCCCCGCTGGCGGAGCGGATGCGTCCCGTGACGCTCGACGAATTCATCGGGCAACAGCACCTGCTCGGCCCGGGAAAGCTACTGCGGGAAGCGGCGCATGCGGGCAATTTACGGTCGCTCATTCTCTGGGGGCCGCCGGGGAGCGGCAAGACGACGCTGGCGCAAATCCTCGCGCGATCCGGCGGCGCCGAGTGCGTCCCCTTTTCCGCGGTCTCCTCCGGCGTCAAGGAACTCAAGAAAATCATCGAGGAGGCCGAGCATCTCCATCGTCTGGGAAAACCCACCGTCCTGTTCGTCGACGAGATTCACCATTTTAATAAGGCGCAGCAGGACACTTTTCTTCCGCACGTGGAGCGCGGTGTCATCGTTTTGATCGGCGCGACCACGGAGAATCCTTCCTTCGAAGTCATCGCGCCGCTGCTGTCGCGCTGCCAGGTGCTGGTCCTAAATCCGCTCTCGCCGGAGGAGATCGGCGCGATCGTCGACCGGGCGCTCACGGACGCGAAGCGCGGCATGGGAGATTTGGGCCTCCGCCTGACGGCGGATGCAAAAGAGTTTCTCGTTGAGCAGAGCCAGGGCGACGCCCGCGTCGCGCTGAACGCGATTGAAACCGCGACGGCGCTCGTGCGCCGGGACAAAAACAAAAAAAATGAGATTGATCTCGCGCCCGTTCAGGAAGCGCTCCAGAAAAAAGCTCTGCTCTACGACAAGGCCGGGGACGAGCATTACAACGTCATCTCGGCCTTTATCAAAAGCATGAGAGGCAGCGACCCGGACGCCGCTCTTTACTGGCTCATGAGGATGATCGAAGCCGGCGAAGACCCTCTGTTTATCGCGCGGCGGATGATTATCTTCGCGGCGGAAGATATCGGCAACGCCGATCCGCAGGCGCTCCAGGTGGCGGTAGCGGCCAAAGACGCCGTGCATTTCGTCGGCCTGCCGGAAGGCAGGATCCCGCTCGCCCAGGCGACGACCTATCTCGCCACCGCGCCCAAGTCCAACGCGTCGTACAAGGCGATGCTCGCGGCCGACAAAGATGTCCAGGAAAGAGGGGCGCTGCCGGTTCCGCTCCACCTGCGCAACGCGCCGACGGAGCTGATGGAAAAACTGGGCTACGGCAAGGGTTACCGCTACGCGCACAATTTTCCCGGCCACATCGTCGAGCAGGAGCATCTCCCCGACGCCCTCAAGGGACGGCGCTACTACTCCCCTTCCGACTCCGGCCACGAGAAAGCGATCAAAGAGCGGATGAAAGATTGGGAGGAGAAAGGGAGCGGAAAGAAGAGTTAGGCGTAGCTTGCCAACGTCCGCCCGCTCTCGGTATATTGTTTCCTACAGTCGAAAAAAAATAGACCTATACGGAGTTGGAATGAAAATACGTAACAACGCCCTTTTGTTCATCTTTGGGTTCGTCTTCCCGCTGGTTGCCGCAACTCAGGCGAGCGCCGGCGAAGCGCAAGAGAAGCTGAGAATCAAAACCATTTCGCTAGGCATCGTCACCCGGCGCTCCCATGCCGAGATCGAGCCGCTGCTGCGGGATTTTATCGGCTACGTCGCGCGCAAGCTCTCTCCCGGCGAGGACATCAAAGGAAGAGTGGTCGTCGCGCCTTCCGTGTGGCAGCTCGTCAAGCAGCTCGAACAAAAACAGGTCGATTTCTACATGGACAGCCCGTATCCGACCTATCTCATCAATCACCAGAACGCCTCCGTGCTGCTGCTCCGGCGCTGGAAAGGCGGCAGCGGCGACTACCGCAGCGTGCTGTTCGGGAAGAAAGGCGACGGCGTCTCGCGGCTGGAGGATCTGCCGGGCAAGATGGTCGCTTTTGAAGATCCGGGATCGACCTCGGGCTATTTCCTGCCCAAGCTTTTCCTCTTAAGGAACGGGCTCAAGCTTGTCGAGAAGACCTCGCCCGAGGCCGCCGTTCCCGCCGGCCAAGTGGGTTTTTTCTTCGCCCGCTCCAGCAACAAAATCGTCGATCTGGTTCTCGCCAAGACGGTCGCGGCCGGCGCCTTCAGCAACGACGACTACGAGCGGCTGCCGGAGAAGCGAAAGGAGTCGATCGCAATCCTGGGAGAGACGGACTACTTCCCGCGCAACTTTCTCTCGGTTAGAAAAGATTTGGATCCGGCGGCGATCGGCCGGCTCGAAGACGTTCTGCTCGCCATGCATCAGGACGAGGAGGGGCGCAAAGTCCTGCAAAAGACCGAGGGCACGACGAAGTTCGATGTCCTGCCCGGCGGCGAAACCGTCGTCCGCCAAAAACTCGCCGAGCTGTTCGGCTCCCTGAGGTAAACACTTATTCCCGATCTTCGAGCAGTACCGGCTTAAACAACCGGCATGTTAATAGACTCCGAAGCCATGCGGAGGGCTCTATGAAATACACTTGCCTCTTCGTCTTTCTTCTGCTTGCAGCCACGTCGTTGGGAGTGCCGCAGCCGCTTCGAGCGCAAACGGAAAAAGAGAAAGTGACTCTGGGCACGATCACTCTTTCGCTAAATAACCTGCCCATCTACGTCGCGCAGGAAAAAGGCTATTTCACGGAAGAAAACCTTTTCGTCGAGGCGGTCGTCCTGAACGCGAGCACCCGCGCCATCCCCGCGCTGGTCGGCCAGTCGATTCACATATCCGCGTCGTCGGCGATGACGACCATCAGAGCCATCGAGAAAGGCGCCGCATTGAAGATCGTCGGCGGCCTGGTCAATGGTCCCACATACGACCTCATGGCCCTGCCGAAGTACAAATCCATGAAGGAACTCAAGGGGGCGACGATCGGCGTTACCGGCCTGCTCACCAGCGACACCATCGCCATGAAAGAGATGCTCAAGGCCAACGGCCTCGAGTACCCTAGGGACTACGCGATGCTCCAGATGGGCGGCGGGGCGGATCGATGGATCGCGCTCCAGACCGGCAACATCGCCGCTACGATCCTCAATCCCCCTTACACCTTTGCCGCCGAAGAGGCCCGTTTTAACAACCTCGGCTCGACGGTAAAGTATCTTCCCGACTTCACTCAAACCGTGGTCAACGTGCGCGCGGCCTGGGCCAACGAGAAAAGGCCCGTGCTCGTGCGCTTCATGCGGGCGCTGGTCAAGGCCGAGCGCTGGATCTACAGCCAGAAGGAAGATACCGCGCGAATCATCGCCAAGAAGCTTAAATTCACCGACAGGCATTCCGAGGAGAGTTGGCGCTACTTCACAGAGAACAGCATCGTGCCGAGGGACGGAGGGGTGAATCTCAAGGGCATGGACAAGGTCATGCAGCTCCTGGTCGAAGACGGCACGCTGAAACCGCCTTTGCCCCGGCATGACAAGTACATCGACAATAGTTACCTGGAAGAAGCGCGGCGCGCTGTTCGGTAGTCGCGCGGCTTCAGCATGGTGGAATGAACGTCGCGTTCCGTGCTATGTTGCACAAATTAAGGACCGCTTATGCTTAAAGCCCGTTTTCGAAGATGGATCACCGACGGCGAGCAGTTGCGGCGGCTCAAGCTGCTCGGCGCGGTGCCTTTGTTCGCCGGCCTCACCCGGCGGCAGCTTGGCAAGCTAAACGTCAAGCTCTTCGAGAAACACTACGGGGCGGGCGAGGCAATCTTTCGCGAAGGCGATCCGGGCAATGCCCTGTTCATCGTCCTCGAAGGCAAGGTCGCGATTACGCATGGCGTCGACGGAGTCGAAAAGCCGCTGGCGACTCTATCGCCCGGCGCCTACTTCGGCGAGCTGGCGTTGATCGACGACCAGCCCCGTTTCGCGACCGCCCGCGCCGACGAAGACTCCGTGCTGCTGATTCTATACAAGAGCCATTTCGACCAGCTGAGCGAAGGCAATAAATCGCTCGCCATCCACGTGATGGGGAACCTGCTCAAAGCCCTCGCGGGTTACCTGAGAGTGGTCCAGGCTCGCGGCGCTATCCGTCCCGCCTCTTCCAGGCCGGCCGAGCAAAGCGCGATGCCGGCGGAGCGCGGTCGACGCTGACGTAAGGACGGCGCATGCAGACTCATCCAGACACGCGCGAGTCAAGCCGCTGGCTTCCGCCTCCCTCTATCCTCTGGGGGTTGGGCATCGCCGCCTTTGCCGTCCTGCTCTATATTTCCCGCGAATTCGTCGTCATCCTGTTGCTTTCAGCCGGCCTGGCCTATGTGCTGAACCCGCTCGTCAAAATCGCCGAGGGGCTCGCGATCAAGCGCGATTTGGCGGTGGCCGCGATCTATCTCGGGCTGGCCGTCCTCCTGGTGGCGGCATGGATCTTCCTCTCTCCCCATTTAACCGCCGAGGTGAACGAGCTGGCGTCCGGCTCCCCTTCCAACACGGAACGGATCGATCAGGCGATTAACGCCCTCCAACAGGAAATCATCGCAAAATACCCGGCCGCCCGGCGCTGGGTCGGCAGTCCCGAGACGCGCAACGAGCGCCTGAGCGCCTTTCTCGAACAGCAGACCGCCTATCTCCCCAACCTGCTGACGCACATGGTATCGATCGTCCTGGCGATCGTGTTGGTGCCGGCGTTTTCCTATTTTCTGTTGCGCGACGGCGCCAAGATCGGCCAACTCCTCATCAACTCCCTCCCGCCGGCGCACATCGAGACCTCGGTCGCCGTCTGGTGTGAGATCGAGCGGGTCCTCGGCCGCTATTTGCGCGGCCTGGCGATCAACAGCGCGATCACCGGCGCGATCACCGCTCTCGGGCTCTGGGCGCTGGGAGTGGACTATCCGCTGCTGCTGGGCGCGTTTTGTGGCCTGGCCGGCGCCGTGCCGTACGTGGGCCCGGTGCTGAGCGGCGGCGCGGTCGCCGTGGTCGCCATGATCCAATTCGCCAGCCTGGCTCCGCTCGCCAAGGTCCTGACGCTCTTTCTGTCGATCAGGCTCGTCGACATGGTGTTGATCCACCCGACCACCATCGGCAAGAGCGTGCGCCTTCATCCCGCGTTGCTGATGGGCTCGGTCATCGTCGGCGGCAACGTCTTCGGATTGATCGGCCTGATCGTGGCCGTCCCGGTGGTCACGTCGATCCAGGAGATTGCCAGGCTGTTGCTGGAACGGCGTCGCTACCGGCTGGGCGCGCGCGCCCGGCGCGACGAAGCTCCCGCGCAACCGTACGTGTGCTGACATGAGCGCAGCGCAAAGCAAACTTAGTCTTTCTCCTCAATGCGGCATCTGCGGGACGGTGCTCGCCGGACCGTTGCGCCACCTGTTTCACCTGGTAGGCATCAAGCGCAGCCCGCGCAACCCCAACATCTGCAACCGCTGCGGCGCGCACGTGCAGGAAGGGCGGCTCGTCGAGGTGACGGTCCTCTTCGCCGATCTGTCGTCGTTCACCGAACTGACGCAGGAGCTGGGCGCCGAGCGGACGCACGAGATCGTCGACGCCTTTTTGCGCGCCGCCAGCGCGGCGATCGCAAAATTCGGCGGCTTCATCGACAAATACATCGGGGACGCGGCGATGGCGCTGTTCAACGTGCCGGTCAAACTGGAAGACCACCCCCGCCGGGCGGTCGCCGCCGCGCTTGAGCTGCAAAGCGACATGACGGCGCTGCGCGAGCGCTTCCAGATGGACTTGAAAACCGCCGCCGGCATCGCCTCCGGCTGGGCCCGGGTCGGGCGGGTCGGCTCAAGCGACAGCAAGGACTTCACCGCGATCGGCGACGTGGTCAATCTTGCGGCCCGCCTCGAAGCAAAAACCAATCCCGGAGAAATTCTCGTCAGCCGGGAGACCTACGACAAGATCGCGGCGGAGTTCCCCGACGTCGCCCCGGAGCGGCTCGCGCTCAAGGGTTTCAAGGAGGCGGTTCCCGCCTATCGCCTGCACGGCGGCGCCCGCGCGCCGCGCATCGAGGCGGCGGAGAAAGAATCAAAGAAGCGCGGCATCAGCTGGGGCGCGGTCATCTTCGGCCTCCTGGGAGCGCCCTGCGCGGTGACGACCTTGATCAGCCCGCTCGCCGTCATTCTCGGCGTGGGAACACTCTTCGGCCTCTCCGGCGCGCTCGCCTTTCTCGATCAGGGGCCGATACGGATTCCCGTGCTGATTTTCGCCGCGCTTGCGGCGCTCGCCAATCTCTACACTCTGTGGCACGCGCGACAGCTGCGGGCGCAGGCCGCGGAGCATCTGGCCGGGATGACCCGTCTGGAAAAACGAAGCGCGGCCATCATTCTGGTTTCGGCCACCGCTTCTCTGCTGATGGTCCTGTTTGAGATCATCGCGCACGCCCTCTACCACGGCAGCCCCCTGTGATGCTTGACACCGAGTTGCCCCTGCCATAGTATCCGCTCAGCATTACGGAACGCCTTCAGCATGCTCACGTTAAAGTCCATCTCTGCTAGAGGAGGAACGCTATGAAGAACCGCAAGAGAATTAACGCCCTGGCCGTTTTGTTCCTTTCCGTCCTGGTTTCGATCGCCGCAGCCGGCCGGGCCGAGGCCCAAAAGATCAAATTGGGCTCGTCCCTGAGCCCGCCGTCGCTCGACTCGATCTCGCCCTATGTGGCCATCGAGAAAGGCTTTTTCAAGAAGTACGGGCTTGATGTCGAAGTGACGGAGTTCCGCGGCGACGCCGTGCACGTCAAGGCGCTGCTCTCCGGCGACATAAATCTCTCGATCAACATGGGCGCTACCGAAGGGATCGTCAGCGCCTCGAAAAAGGCGCCGATCCGGCTCTGGGTGGTCGCCAATCCGATCACGCCGTATCACTTCGTCGCGCGCAAAGAGGCCGGCACGACGCTCCAGGCGCTAGTCGGAAAGAACATTGCGGTCTCCGGCATCGGCGCGATCTCGTATCACATTCCGCGCATGGTGCTGGAGCGAAGCGGCATTGATCCGGAAAAAATGAAATACGTCGCCGTCGGCTCTCCGGCGGACCGCTTCAAAGCGCTGGTGGCGGGAAAAGTCGATGCGACCGTCGTCACCAACTCGGAGGCAGCCAAGCTCGTGAAATATCCGGAAATCATAGCTCTGGTCAATGTGCCCAAGCTCATCCCGGAGATTCCCTACGAGTTCGGCATGGCGAGAGAAGACTACCTCCAGAAGAACGCCGACACGGTCCAGAAACTCACCAAGGCCATCATGGAAGCCAACCGTTGGATCGCCGCCAACAAGGCCGGCACGGTCGAGGTGGCCAAAAAAATTCTGCCGGAGGAAAGCGCGGACGTGCTGGGCAAGGCTTACGACCTGGCGGACCCGCGCATCTGGGGCGTCAACGGCGACATCTCGGAGGCGTCGTACAACTTCACCGCGGAATTTCTCAAGAAGGTCGGCTACCTGGAAACGCCGGTCCCGTTCAATCGGTTTTTCGACCGGCGCTTCGTCGATCAGGCGCTGAAAGAATTAGGCCGGAAGTAATGACCACGTGTTCGTGATCGTGTTCATGTTCGTCGCGAGCGCGAGCACGAGCAACGAGCACGAGTCACGATAACGTATGCTTGAGGTTCGGCAGCTCAGTAAAGTTTTTTTCGAGCAGAACGATCCGAGCAAGCCCGGCCTCGTTGCCCTCTACGACGTCTCCTTCTCCGTTCGCAAGAACGAATTCGTCTGCTTGCTCGGCCCGAGCGGCTGCGGCAAGACCACGCTGATCCGCGTCATCGCCGGGCTGATTCAGGCCGATCGAGGCGAGATACGCGTCGACGGTAAGCCGGTGACGGCGCCGGGGCGCGACCGCTGCATGGTCTTCCAACAGTTCGGTCTGCTCCCCTGGCGCACCGTGCTCGGCAACGTCGAGTTCGGCCTGGAGATCGACGGCATCCCGCGCGAACAACGTCGCGAGATTTCCCGCCGGTATCTTGAGCTGGTGGGGCTTCACGGCTTCGAAAACTACTACCCACACCAGATATCCGGCGGGATGCAGCAGCGCGTGGGCATCGCGCGCGCCCTCTCCAAGGAGCCCGACATCCTGCTTATGGACGAGCCTTTCGGCGCCGTGGACGCGCAGACCCGCGAGCAGTTGCAAGAGGAGCTGCTCAAGATCTGGTCCAAGACCGATACGACCGTCATCTTCGTCACGCACAGCATCGACGAGTCGGTTTACTTGTCGGATCGCGTGATCGTGATGCAGTCGCGCCCCGGCCGCATCAAGGAAGAGGTGCGCGTGGAGCTGCCGCGCCCGCGGTGGGAAGGCGACGTCAAAGCCGACCCGCGCTTCGCCGAGCTGCGCGCGCGCATCCGGGAATCGCTCAGAGGTTGAATCCCATGGCGACCCCCACGGATGAGCAGATCATCGACGAGCTCGGCCTGCGGCGCGAACGCGCCCGGTCGATTTACGATCACCCGAATCTGATCCGCGCCGCCTCCGTGCTCTGCTTCCTCGCGCTGTGGGAGGTTTACGGCCGGCGGAGCGACCCTCTCCTGCTGACTTATCCGACGGCCGTTTTCTGGGCGGCGATCCAGCTGATCCGCACCGGAGAACTGCTCCGCCAGGCGGCCGTGAGCCTGGCCACGCTGGGAGTGGGCTTCGGCGTCTCCATCGCGCTGGGCGTCGGCCTGGGCCTTCTGACGGGGCGCTCGCGCGTCGCCGAGGCGGTTCTGGACCCTCACTTGAACGCCCTTTACGCGACGCCTCAAGTCGCGCTCACGCCGCTGTTGATGATGTGGCTCGGCCTCGGCTTCGCGGTAAAAGTGGTCATTATTTTCCTGTTCGCTTTCTTCCCGATCCTCATCAACACCACGAGCGGCGTGAAGAACGTCAGCGCGTCGCTGGTGGAAGTCGGGCACGCCTACCTTGCGTCGGAACGGCAAATTCTTTTTAAAGTCGTCTTTCCCGCGGCCCTCCCCTTCATCATGGCCGGAATCCGGTTGGCGGTGGGGCGCGCGCTGGTGGGAATGGTCGTTGCGGAGCTGTTCACCGCCATCACCGGTCTCGGCGCCATGCTCACGCTTTACGGCAACCTTTTCGAGACCGCCAAGATGTTCGTCGTCATCGTTGTGTTCGGACTGCTCGGCGTCGGGCTCATCCGCGCCACGCAGGCGCTCGAAACACGGATGGCCCGCTGGAAGGAGACCGAGCGCGCGAACCGGTGAAATAATTTTTAATTGTGAATTTTGAATCTTGAATTGGAAAAAAGTCGATGGCGTTGAACGCTCTTGAGCAGCAGGCCCTAACCGATCTCGATCTCTCCCGCGCCCGGCCCTTTCGATTGGCCGATCGTCTCGGCGCGGTCCGCGTCCTCTCGGTCGGCCTGCTCATTCTTGCGTGGGAAATCTTCGGACGCGACGTCAACCCGCTCTTTCTTTCCTATCCGAGCGCGATCGCGCGCGCGACGATGCAGCTGCTCACGGCGGGCGAGTTCCAGCGCCAGGCGCTGGGGAGCTTGCAGGTCTATGCGATCGGCCTTTCAGCCGCGCTGCTTCTCGGCATCGCCCTTGGCCTTCTCATGGGACGCTACCGCCTGGCGGAGTATATTTTGGACCCCTACGTTTACGCTCTGGACGCCACGCCGCGCGTCGCGCTGATTCCGTTGCTGCTGCTCTGGTTCGGCCTGGGGCCGATGTCGAAAATTGCCATCGTCTTTTTGAGCGGCCTCTTTCCGGTGCTGATGAATACTTTCAGCGGCGTGAGGACCGTGAGCGCTTCGCTCGTCGAAGTCGGACGGGCCTACGGCGCCGGAGAGAGAAACATTTTCGCCAAGATCATCCTCCCCGCCTCCCTCCCCTTCATCATGGCCGGCATCCGCCTCGCCGTCGGCCGGGCGCTCATCGGCATCATCACCGCCGAGATGTTCGCCGCCGTGACGGGCCTGGGCGCGCTGCTCATCCGCTACTCCAGCGCGCTGGCGACGGACAAGTTCTTCGTGCCGGTGATCTTCCTCGCCGTTTTAGGGGTCATCCTGAGCCATGCCGTGGAGCTTTGGGAAAAGCGGCTGGCGCCATGGAAGGAAACAGAACGCGCGCTTTAGAAAACATCGTGTTCGTGTCACTTCGAGGCCGGCCTCCGAAGTGTCGGGCTCGTGTTCGTATTTCTCTACCGAACACGAACCACGATCACGAGCACGCCCCCTTAGCGCTTGGCCGCTTGTCCATCCACCTGCGCTCCCGACATTCTTCGCTCGGCGACTTCCATGACCGCCGCTTTAAGATCGGGATGCGCTTCGAGCAGGCGGCGGAAGTCCGCCACTTCAAGCGCGAGCAGTTGGCACTCGCTCACGGAGGTCACGGTCGCCGTGCGCACCGTGTCGCGCAACAACGCAATCTCGCCGAAGTACTGGCCGCGCCCGAGACGGACCGGGTGGGGCTGAACATCCACTTCGACTTCGCCGGACATGATGAAAAACATCGCGTCCGCCGGCTCGCCGCGCCGCACCACGACGTAGTGGGCGGGAACGATCTCGCGCTTGAGCAGTCCGGCGATCTCGGCGATGCGGCTGGCGTCCAGGCCGGCGAAGAGCGGCACTTTGGCGACGCTCTGCCAGGTAACGACGAAATCGCGCTTGCGGATCTCGTTGGCAAAACCCGTGGCGAGGATGCCCGCGGGGATCGCGAACATTGCGATGCCGAGGATCATCAGCATGCCGCCGAACATTTTGCCCAACGGCGTGATCGGCACAATGTCTCCATAACCGACCGAGGCCATAGTGACAATCGCCCACCACATGGTGTGCGGGATGCTGCTAAAGAGTTCCGGCTGAGCTTCGCGCTCGAGCATGAACATGATGCCCGACTCCACGACCAATAACACCACCATGACGAGCAGGGCCGCGAGCAAGGGCCGGCTTTCAGTGCGGATCACCGCCACAAAGAGCGGCAGCCCCGAGGCGTAGCGCGCGACTTTGAGGAGACGGAGCAGTTGCAGAACACGGAGCCAGTCGGCGTGGATCGGCGCGAAAAGATTCAGATAGAATGGCGCGACGGCGAGCAGATCGATCAGTCCGTAGGCCGACACGGCATAACAAAAACGCGCACGCCACGGCGCGCGGGCGCCCTGCGGATCGTCCTCCGGCGCCACCCACCAGCGGAGTAAATATTCGACCGTCAGCACGCCGACGGCGATGACTTCAGCGGCGGTGAACAGGGAAGCATACTCGGAAGCGAGCGATCGGACCGTTGCCAACGCCGCGGCGGCCACGCTGGCGACGATTACCACGAGCAGGGAACACTCAACCAGGCCCCTCAGCCAAGAACCTGCCTCGCTCTCTTCGAGCGCTCCGCCGACCCGCGATCTCCAACTCGGTGTCATGCCTACGATCCCCGCCCCTGATTATCGCAGGGCCGGGCAAATGTCCAACCGACGGACGGCTTCGTGGCTCGTGATCGTGTCTCGTGCTCGACCCCTCCCCACGAGCACGACCTGCTGTATTGAGGCCGGTCAGAACGGTCCCAGCTACAAGGCGCGCGAAGGTCCGCGAGCGGAGGCGTACTTTTCCAGTACGTTGACGCGAAGCGGGCCGAGCGCACCTATCACTACCGCCCGCCTGGGGGTCTCTCGAAGGGCCTACGCGTGGGACGAGAAGGATCAAGCGTACCTCACACATGCTCTCAGCTCTTCGGAGCAGCGTGACACCGACGTATCGCGTAGGCCCGGAGAGAGATTCCCAGGCGGGCTGACGGTAGATGGGCCGTTATGGCCGGCCTACGAGCGGGAGGGATCGTAGCCGAGGACGGGCGAGAGCCAGCGCTCCACTTCCGCGACCGTCATCCCCTTGCGCCTGGCGTAGGATTCGACTTGATCGCGGCCGACGGCGCTCACGGCGAAGTAGCGCGATTCCCGATGGGAAAAATAGAGGCCGGAGACCGACGCCGCGGGAAGCATGGCGAAGTTCTCCGTGAGAGAAATGCCGGTCGTCTTTTCGACTTCCAGCAAATTGAACAGAGTCCGCTTCTCCGTGTGGTCCGGACAGGCGGGATAGCCGGGCGCCGGGCGGATGCCCTGATATCTCTCTCCGATCAGCTCTTCATGCGTCAAGTTTTCGTTCCTGCCGTAGCTCCACTCGCGCCGTACCCGCTGGTGAAGATATTCGGCGAACGCCTCGGCGAGGCGGTCCGCTAGAGCTTTCGCCATGATCGCATTGTACTGGTCGTTGTCCTTCTCGAAGCGCTCGGCCAGTTCCTGCGTTCCGTGGCCCGTGGTGACGGCGAACGCTCCGAGGTAATCTCCCACGCCGCTCTCCCGCGGCGCGACAAAATCGCTCAGCGCCAGCTGCGGCTTGGCGGCCTGGCTCTCTTTCTGCTGGCGGAGCGTGTGAAATCGCGCCAGCTCCTTGCTCCGCGATTTGTCCGTGTACAGAATAATATCGTCTCCCTCGCTGTTGGCCGGGTAAAAGCCGTAGACCGCGTGGCCGGCCAGAAGTTTTTTCTCGACGATATTTTTCAACAGCTCTTTGGCGTTGGCGAAAAGCTCTCGCGCGGCGGGGCCCCGCGCCGGATCGTTGAGCAGGTCGGGGTAGCGGCCCCGGATCTCCCAGGTGTGGAAGAAAGGCGACCAGTCGATATAGGGAACCAGCTCGGACAACGGAAATTCTCGCAAGACCTTCGCGCCGGTGAAGTCGGGCGCGTAGACATGGGATTCTTCCCAGTCGATGTGGAGCTTTTTTCGCCCCGCCTCCTCGTAGGTCAGCAATTGAACGGCCGTTTTGGCCTCGTACTGCCGGCGCAGCTCTTCCTGCTCGGCGCGGTTCTTCGCCGCCAATTCCTTTCGGCTGCGGGAGTTGGTCAGAGCGCCGACGACCGGCACGGCGCGCGACGCGTCGATCACATGAACGGTCTCATGCTCATACGCAGGCGCGATCTTGACCGCCGTGTGCCTCTTGCTCGTCGTCGCGCCGCCGATCAGCAGCGGCAGCTTGAGGCCGCACCGCTCCATCTCCTTGGCGACGTGGACCATCTCGTCGAGAGACGGCGTGATCAGTCCGCTCAGGCCGATCATATCCGCCTTCTCTTTGACGGCGGTTTCGATGATCCGATCCGCCGGGACCATGACGCCCAGATCGATGACCTCGTAATTATTGCAGCCGAGCACCACGCCGACGATGTTCTTCCCGATGTCGTGGACATCGCCTTTCACGGTCGCGAAGATAAGCTTCGCGCGGGCCCTGCCCTGATCGGCGGCCTTTTTCTCCGCCTCCATGAGAGGCGTGAGCTGGGCGACGGCCTTTTTCATCACGCGCGCGCTCTTCACCACCTGGGGAAGAAACATCTTCCCCTCGCCGAACAGATCGCCGACCACGTTCATGCCGTCCATCAGCGGCCCTTCGATGATCTCGAGCGGGCGCTGGTATTTCTTAAGCGCCTCTCCGAGATCCTGCTCGATGTAATCGAGGATTCCTCTGATGACCGCCTCGGAGAGGCGGTGCTCCACGCTGCCTTCGCGCCAGGCCGCCTCCGCGGCGGCGCTCTTCGCGCTCCCTTTGTAGCGCTCGGCAAGCTCCAGCAGCCGCTCCGTGGCGTCGGGCCGACGATTGAACAGCACCTCTTCGACGCGCTCGAGCAATTCCCGGGGAATCTGCTCGTAAACCGCGAGCTGGCCGGCGTTGACGATCCCCATGTCCATGCCCGCCTGGATCGCGTGGTAGAGAAACGCCGCGTGCATCGCCTCGCGCATCGCGTCGTTGCCGCGAAATGAGAACGAGATGTTGCTCACGCCCCCGGAGATGTGGCAGCGCGGGTAGAGCTGCTTCAGTTGCCGGGCCGCGTCGATGAAGTTGATCGCGTAGTCGTTGTGCTCCTCCATGCCCGTGGCGACGACCAGGATGTTGGTGTCGAAGATAATGTCGCTCTCGTCGAAGCCGATTTCCTGCGTCAGTATTTCGCGCGCGCGCGCGCAGATCCGGAGCCGGTGTTCGACGGTCGTAGCCTGGCCCTGCTCGTCGAAGGCCATGACGACCACCGCCGCGCCGTAACGGCGGACGAGCCGCGCCCTGCGTTTGAACTCCTCTTCGCCCTCCTTGAGCGACAGAGAGTTGACCACGGACTTGCCCTGGACGCACTTGAGCCCCGCTTCGATCACGTCGAAGTTCGAGCTGTCGATCATGATCGGAATCCGGCTGATCTCCGGATTGGCCGCGATGTGGTGCAGGAAGGTGGCCATCGCCTTGACGGAATCGAGCATCCCCTCGTCCATATTGACGTCGAGGATGTTGGCCCCGCCTTCCACCTGCTCGCGCGCGACGGTCAGGGCCTCCTCGTACTTCTCTTCCCGGATGAGCCGGGCGAATTTGCGCGAGCCGGCGACGTTGGTCCGCTCCCCGATCATGATGAAGTTGGAGTCGGGGCGAATCGTCAGCTGCTCCAGACCGCTCAGGTGAGTAAAGCTGTCGCGCTCGACGGGGACCCGCGGATGTACGCCGCGCACGGCCTCAGCGACGGCGGCGATATGTTCCGGCGTCGTGCCGCAGCAGCCGCCGACCAGATTGAGCCATTTTTCTCGGGCCCAGTCACCCAAAAATTTGGCGAACTCCGCCGGACCCATGTCGTAGCCGCCGAACTCATTCGGCAGGCCGGCGTTGGGATAGGCGAAGATCGGGAGAGGCGAGAGGCGCGAAAGCTCCTCGATGAACGGAACCATCTGCGCTGGGCCGAGAGCGCAATTGATGCCGACGGCGGTGAGTTCCGCATGGGAAATTGAAGTTAAAAACGCTTCAAGCGTCTGCCCGGAAAGAGTCCGACCGCTCCGGTCCGTGATCGTCACCGAAGCGAGAACCGGCAGGCGGGCGCCCCGGTCGTCAAAAAACTTGCCGATGGAAAAAAGGCAGGCCTTGAGGTTCAACGTGTCGAAGGTCGTTTCGGGCAAGAGTAGATCCACTCCGCCGTCCACCAGACCGCGCACCTGCTCGTAGTAGGCCTCGACGAGCTGGTCGAACGTCACTCCACGAAAAGCGGGGTTGTTGACGTCCGGCGAAAGCGACGCCGTCCGGTTCGTCGGACCGATCGAGCCCGCTACAAAGCGCGGCTTGTCCGGCGTCTTTTTACTCGCGGCGTCCGCCGCACTGCGGGCGATTTTCGCCGCGGCCAGGTTGATCGCATAGACCTCACTCACAAGAGCGTAGTCCGCCATAGAGATGGCGTTGGCGTTGAAGCTGTTGGTCTCGATGATGTCGGCGCCGGCATCGAGAAAACTCCGGTGAATTTTTTCGATCGCCTCGGGCTGAGTCACCGAAAGCAGATCGTTGCAGCCCTTGAGCGGCCGGGAATGATGCGCAAAGCGCCGCCCGCGGAACGCCTCTTCGTCGAGCTTGAGCGCCTGGATCATAGTCCCCATCGCCCCGTCGATGACGAGGATCCTCTCACCGAGGAGCTGCGTTAATTTTTCTTCGACTTTTACCATGTCTGCTTTACAGAACCTTGCGTTATCATAGTAGAATAGCAAGCGGCTGGCTGGCTCGCAAACTTACTACCGCGATGCTATAGGGGTTCGGATGAACAGCAAAGAGTTGTTGGATGTCGTCCGCTCAAGACGCAGCGTCCGCGTCTACCGCACGGGCAAGGTCACAGACAAGCAGTTGGAGATGATTCTGGAAGCCGCGCGCTGGGCGCCGTCGGGCGCGAACACCCAGCCATGGGAGTTCGTCGTGACGCGCGACCGCGCGAAGATGAAGCGCGTGCGGCAGATATACGATCAGGAGTGGAAGCAGCGCAAGCTCGAGGATCCTGTCAATTATAAAGGGTTAAAAAAAGATTACGTCGGCGACGTGAGCGTCCTCGTGCTCGTTTGCGCCGACCCGCGCACCATGCGCGTCTATCTAACGACGCGCCAGCCCGGCGATCGGGAGAAACTCTTTCAGGCGAGCGTTGCGAATGCCGTGGAACATATGATGCTGATGGCTGCGAGCATGGGACTGGGAACGGTGTGGGTTTCCGTGCGCGAGGAAGTCGAAGCTGAATTGCGAGAGCTGTTTAAAGTCCCTCAGCCCTTGCGCCTGCTCTGGATCATGCCGATCGGCCACGCCAAAGCCTGGCCCAAGGCCAAACCCCGGAGAAAAATCTCGGACTTCACCCACCGGGAAGTCTACGACTCGAAGAAACTTCGCGAGGATTCCGACATCCGCGCCTGGCCGAAAGAATAGGACGCATAAGACAGATAGGACCGATAATAAAGAATCGCAGGAGGTAACGAGATGGCGGACGGACAGGACAAGCCACGCCCGGGTTTGATTCCGGCGCACGGCGGATACCAAGAGCTGAAGTCGTATCAGAACTCGGAGATCGTCTATGACGCCACGGTCAGGTTCTGCGACCGGTTCGTGGACCGGCGTTCGCGCACGCACGACCAGATGGTGCAGGCGGCGCGCAGCGGCAAGCAGAACATCGCCGAGGGGAGCATGGCCTCAGCCACCTCCAAGAAAACCGAACTCAAGCTGGTAAACGTGGCGCGGGCGAGCCTCGAAGAGCTGCTGCTCGACTTCGAGGATTTTTTGCGCCAACGCGGCCTGACGGTTTGGGGAAAAGATCACGCGACAGCGCAGGCGGTGAGAAAGCTCGCTTACGCGCAGAATAGGTCATATACGACCTATAAGCCCTATGTTGAAGACTCCCCACCTGAGGTCGCCGCAAACACTCTCATCTGTCTGATCAACCAAACTAACTACCTTCTCGACCAGCAACTGCGCCAGCTTGAGCGGCAGTTTCTGGAAGAAGGTGGGTTCACAGAGAAACTCTACCGGGTACGAAGTGAGGCGAGGAAGAGAGGCCGAACATAGGTCCTATAGGACTTATGGGGCCTATACTCCAAGCACCACGCCCCTATACCGCCGAGATCTCGTACTGGTCGTGGCGCAGGTTCTCGGCGGCCTTCAGGATGATTTTGTGGTTGATCTCGCGCTCGAGAAAATCGAGGCTGTGGCTCTCTTCGTCGTAGAGAAAGTTGGCGATGTCGGGATGGAGCCGGACGACGATCCTCTTCCCGTCCGCCAGCTGGGTCTTTTCCTTCTTGATCGCCCGTAAAATCTCGTAGGCGACCGTCACGTTGGACTTGATCCGCCCGCGCCCTTCGCAGTGCGGGCAGAGGCTGAGCAGCGTGTTTTCCAGGCTCTCGCGCGTGCGCTGGCGTGTCATCTCCACCAGCCCCAGCTCGGAGATCTTGAGGATATTGGTGCGGGCCTTGTCTCCCTTGATCGCCTCTCTGAGCGCCTCGTAGATCCTCTTCCGATTGCCCTCTTTCTCCATGTCGATGAAGTCGAGGATGATGATCCCGCCGATGTTTCTGAGGCGCAGCTGGCGGACGATCTCCTGCACCGCTTCCGTGTTGGTCCTGAGGATCGTCTCTTCCTGGCTCCGCTTGCCGACGAAGCGCCCGGTGTTGACGTCGATCGCGGTCAGCGCCTCGGTCCGCTCGATAATCAAGTAGCCGCCGGAGCGGAGCCACACTTTGCGTTCGAGCGCCTTGGTGATCTTCGCCTCTACGCCGTAGCGGTCCATGATCGGCTCGGTCTCGGTGTAGAGCGTGATCTTCGACTTGAGCCGCGGCATGAACTGGCCGACGAACTCCAGAATCCGGCGATACTCCTTCACCTGATCGACGACCACCGAGTGGGTCTCCGTGGTAAAGAAATCGCGGATCGTCCGGGAAATGAGATCCAAGTCTTGATGGATCAGCGACGGCGACGGCGCGGACTCGGCCTTCTGGAGGCATTTGCGCCAGAGCTTGTGGAGAAAGGCTAAGTCCCGCTGAAGCTCCCTTTTACTCCGCCCCTCCGAGGCGGTCCTCAGAATAAAGCCGCCTTCGCTTTTCGACAGCGACACCGCGATCTCTTTGAGCCGTTTCCTCTCCTTGTCGTCTTCGATCCGCCGCGAGATGCCGACGTGATTCACCGTCGGCATGTAGACCATATAGCGGCCCGGCAGCGAGATATGAGAAGTGATCCGCGCCCCTTTGGTGCCGAGCGGGTCCTTGGCGACCTGGACTAGAATCTCCTGGCCGTGGGAGAGCTGTTTTTCGATCGGCAGACGGCGGTGGTGGGAGACCGGCTTGGGGGTCTCGACCACAATCTCATTGTCGGTGCCGGCAAGCAGGGCGGAGCCGCTGTCCTCCACGGGAAAGAAGTCCGAGACGTGGAGAAAGCCCGCCTTTTCCATGCCGATCTCGACAAAGGCGGCCTGCATTCCGGGCAGCACGCGGCCGACCTTGCCCTTGTAGATATTGCCGACGATGCCCCGTTCCTGCCGGCGCTCGATGAGCAAGTCGGTCAACTCGCCGTCTTCCATCAGGGCGATGCGGCTCTCCTGGGGCGTGGAATTAATGTAAATGTCCTGTTTCATGCACTCTCATTTCGTTGGGAAGCGATCTGCAAGGAGGGAAGATAAATGGGAGGAGCACTCCTCACCACTCGGGGATCCATCGATGTGCGCTCAATTAAGCTTATTTATAGTCCAAAGCGGGCCGAAGTTCAACAGACGATCGGGATGACTGCCGCCGGCGGCCGCCAATCTCTCTCCGGGCCTATGCGATACGTCGATGTTACGCTGCTCCCAGGAACTTCGGGTATCTGTGAGCCACGCTTGAGTCTCTTCGTCGCACGCATAGGCCCTCCGAGAGACCGCCGGCCGCCGGCGACGGCGGCGGGGACCCCCCTCCCGTTGGTTGACTTTGGCCTCCTGCGCCGATATTTTAGTAGGGCTACCTCAAGCGTGTGCGTAAGGAGATATTTACTGCTCAGGTGGTTTTGTCATGGATCACGTTGCGACCATCCCAACCTATTCGATCCTCCACACGAAGGTTCTGATCCTCAACCGTTCGTATCTGCCGATCCACGTCACCTCGGTCAAGCGGGCCTTCTCCCTCGTCTATCAGGACATCGCCAGGGTGGTAAACGAACAGTACCAGACCTTCGATTTCGAGAGCTGGAGTCATCTGTCGGTTTCGGTGCGCGAGGAATCCGTGGGATTGGTCAACCGGCTGATTCGGGTGCCGCGAGTGATCCTGCTCGTCGGCTACGACCGCGTGCCCAAGCGTCAGGTGCGCTTCAGCCGCTACAACATCTACGCCAGGGACAACTGCACCTGCCAGTATTGCGGCGATCGGCTGCCCCGCCAGGAGCTGAATCTCGACCACGTCATCCCCCGCTCCCGCGGCGGGAGCTCCACCTGGGAAAACGTGGTCTGCTCGTGCCTGGACTGCAACCGGCGCAAAGGGGGCCGCACTCCCCACGAGGCCGGGATGGCGCTGGCGCGCAAGCCACTCCGGCCGAAGTGGACCCCCTTTATGCAGGAGACTTTCAGCCTGTCCAGCTACCGGGAATGGCTCCCGTTCCTGAATATGGCCGACGTCTCCTACTGGAATACCGAGCTGCTGGAGAGGTAGTTTCGCCCTATTGGGGCTGTTTTTAGGCTCCGCAAGGATTGGCTTTTTACGCAATATCTTGTGGTCTCCCCGCCTTTTTGCCCTGTATCTTGTAATCCCGTCTTGACACACTTTTTCGCTTGTGAAATAGTCATCTCAAGCGGTTTTCAGCACGAGCTGAGACGCAAGCTTTAACTTATGCGCCTTAAGAGTCTCGAAGCAGTCGGTTTCAAATCTTTCGTCCAAAAAACCGTCATCCAGTTCCCGGCCGGGATCACCGGAGTCGTGGGGCCGAACGGCTGCGGCAAATCGAATATCGTCGATGCGCTGCGCTGGGTGATGGGCGAGCAGAGCGCCCGCCACCTGCGCGGCCACATGATGGAAGACGTGATCTTCAATGGCAGCGAGAGCCTGGCGCCGACCAACATGGCGGAAGTCTCGCTGATCCTCGACAACGAAGACGGCCGCGGGCCGGCCGAGTACAGCGGCTTTACCGAGATCATGATCACGCGGCGGCTTTTCCGCTCGGGCGAGTCGGAGTACGAGCTCAACAAAGTTCCCTGCCGCCTGAAAGACATCATCGAGTTTTTCCTCGGCACCGGCGTCGGCAACAAGGCCTACTCGATCGTCGAGCAGGGACGCGTCGACGAACTGGTCAACGCCAAGCCCGAGGAGCGCCGCTTGATCATCGAGGAGGCCGCCGGCACGAGCAAGTACAAAGGGCGCAAGCTAATCGCCGAGCGCAAGCTCGAACGGACGCAGCAGAATCTCTTGCGCGTGAGCGACATCGTGCGCGAGATCGAGCGGCAGATCCGCAGCATGGAGCTGCAGGCCAAGAAGGCGGAGCGCTTTAAGGCCTTGCGCCAGGAGTTGAAAGAGAAAGATCTTGCCTGGGCCGCCCGGCAAAAAAGCCGGCTCGCACGGGAGATCGCGCGCGAGGAGTCGCGCTTAAAGAGCGTCGAAGACCGCTTCGCCGGGATCTCCGCGTCCCTCCACGCCAAAGAGTCGGAGGGAGAAGCCGTTCGCCTTTCGCTCATGGAAGCGGACCGGTCGATCTCGGCCAAGCAGGAGACCGTTTATCAGCACAAGGTGCGCATTCAGGGCGACGATCAGAGAATCGAATTTTTGACGCGCGACCGGACCGCCGCCGAAGAAGCGGAGAAGAGAGCGGCGGCGCAGCTTCAAGAGCTGCGGGGCAAGGTCCACGGCCTCACCCGCGAGATCGAGGAGTTGGAAAAGGCCCAGAATCACTTCGTCCAGCTCTCGCTGTTCGAGGAATCCTACCTGCGCGACAAAGAAACCGAGTTGGAGAAGCTCAGGCTCGACATCCGCACTCTCCAGATGGAGCTGGAGCAGGAAAAATCTTCGCTGATCGAGCTGGCCAATCGCGCGGCCCACGCGCGAAACGACCTGGCGGCCAAGGAGAAAGAGCGCCGCGAGGTTGAAAATGACCTGGCGCGAAACCGCTCGGAAGACGCGGCGGCGGCGGTCGCGTTGGAATCGCAATCGATGACGCGGCGCGAAAGACACGAAGCCCTGGAAAAGACTCTGACGCGGGCGGAGGAGATCGCGCGGCGGATCGGCGACACCGAAAGCGCGATTGAGCGTTGGACCGCGGCCAGGGAAGAGCAGGAACAGAAGATCGACGCGCTCAGAGCGCAGCTCCACGAGACCCGCTCCCAGCTTGTCTCGCTCGAAGCGCTGCAAAAAAACTACGAAGGCTACCAGCAAGGGGTGCGCAGCATCATGGTCAAACGGCAGAGCGAGGCGGCCTTCGAGGGGGTCTACGGGCTGGTGGCGGAGGTGATCGAAGCGCCGCAAACCTATGAGAAGGCGCTCACGGCCGTGCTGGGAGACCGCCTGCAATATATCATCGTCCGCAGCCACGACGCGGGGCTTGAGGCCATCGACTATCTCAAACGCGAGTCCTCCGGCCGAGGCAGCTTCATCCCGCGCGAGCTTTCCCGGCGCGAGTTTAAAGCGCTTCCGCTGTCCGAGCCTGAGGTGCTCGCGCCGATGCTCAATCTCGTCTCGGTGAAAGACGGCTTCAAGGAGATTGCTGAATATCTGCTGGCCAACGTCGTCATGGTGCGCGACATTAAATCCGGGCTCAGCTTGTGGAATCGCAACGGCTTCAGCTGCACCGTTGTCACGCCCGAGGGCGACGTCATCGACCCGATGGGCGTGGTGACCGGCGGTAGTCTCGACGGCCTGGAAGGCAACCTGCTCTCGCAGCGCCGCCGCATGCGGGAGATGGAGGAGCTGCTGTCGGAGCTTCAGGTAAAGCTGCAAGCCGAGGAACAGGCGCTCGGCCGTCTCAAGGCCGATCTGGCCAAAGCCGAAGAGAGCCGGGCCGATTTCGTCGCGGAAAACCACCGGCTCGATCTGGCGCACGTCGGGTTCGAGCGCGACGTGGCGGACGCTGAACACGAGGTCAAGCGGCTGGAGCAGACGCGGCAGGCGCTCGCCGAGGAGCAGGGTCATTTGGCCGGCGTCTTGCGCTCGCTTGAGGAAGCGATCGAAAAATGTCGCGTTGAGATTGACCTCTGCGCCGGCGGCAAAATGCTGGCGGAGAAATCGCTGGAAGAGCGGCAGGAGATTCTCCCGCGGCTCGAGAATGCGCTCAAGCAGCTCGAAGGAGAGGCGACCCAGTCGAGAATTCGCGGCGCGACGCTGAGCGAAAAGAAAGAGCACGCCAACCTAGACCTGGAGAACCGCCGCGGCCTGCACGAGGATCTCTCGCGCCGGATCGAGGCTGCGGAGAGCGACTCGATCGAAGCGCAGCGCAGGAAAGCTCAACTGGGCGGCGAGATCGCCGCGGCCGAGATCGCCGTTGCTGAAGCAAAAGTCGCGTTGGCGGAGTTGGAGGCGGCGCTGGAGAGCGAGCGTCAGAGCTACCGTGAGATCTCGCGGGCTCTCGCGGAGCTCGACGAAGCCGTCAAAGAGCTGCGCCCCGTGGGACAGGCCTGCCAGGAAGAGAAGAATCAAATTCAGATCGCTCTCTCGGAGCAGAGACTTAATTTGCAGCATCTCCTGGACAGCATACGGGAAAAATACGACATCAACCTGAGCGAGCTGCCGGCCTGTCCTGAGCAACGTCGAAGGGCTGAACCCGCGCCCGCGGAAATCTCCGCAGAGGATCTCCACCTGGAGATAGAAGAGCTGCGCGGGCGGCTGGAGCGCATGGGAGAGGTGAACCTGGCCGCCATCGGCGAGTTCGAGGAGCTCAACGGCCGCTACCAGTTTCTCAGCAAGCAGAAGCAGGATCTCGAAGCGTCGATCGCCGATCTCCAGCAAACCATCGCCAAATTGAATCGGGTCTGCCGGCTGCGCTTCAAAGAAAGCTTCGACGAGATCAGCCAAAAGTTCGAAGAGGTTTTCCCCCGCCTCTTCCGCGGCGGCAAGGCGCGCCTGGTGTTGACCGACGAGAACGATGTCCTAGAAACCGGGGTCGAGATCGTCGCCCAGCCGCCCGGCAAGAAGCTCCAGTCGATCACGCTGCTCTCAGGCGGCGAGAAGGCGCTGACGGCCGTGAGCCTGCTCTTCGCGATCTTTCTCACCAAGCCCAGCCCTTTCTGCTTCCTCGACGAGGTGGACGCGCCGCTCGACGACGCCAATCTGGACCGTTTCAACGAGATGATTCACGAGATGAGCAGCTTCTCGCAATTCATCCTCATCACGCACAACAAGCGAACCATGCAGGCCGCCGAGGTGCTCTACGGCATCACCATGCAGGAGCCGGGAGTATCGAAAGTTGTGTCAGTGAGGATGAGCTGATCGGTTTCCGGCCCAGCTTTGAGAATTACGGGGCGAGGATGTTGACCACGCCGCCGTTGGTGGTTCGAATGACTGCGGTGTTGGTCCCTGATACGGAGATACTCCCGAGGCCTGGATTTTTTATTGGATTCGGGCCGATAGCAATGTTCGAACCGCTCACCTGAATTCCGCTCGTCACTGCACAGGCACCCCCGCAGATGCTGTTATTCACGATAATCTGACTCCCGCCGCTCCCGTTGAAGTTCACCAGCGCGCCACTGGCAGTCAGGGTGCTTCCAACTCCGTCGACGAGTACGAGCGGACCATTGACCACGTTAATCTTGCTGGCAGTAGAAAGTCTAAAGAGGTCCACTACGTTGATCTGGCTACCATTCGAGAGGCGAATCATGGCCAAACCGTTGGCATCCACCAACATCTTGCTTCCGACGAGGTTAATAAGGGGTCCATTGTTCACAGTTATCAGGCCCTTATCTAGTGCGATAACCGGCCCTTTCGACATTACGTTAGCACTATTCAGGTCTAAGGCACGGTTGGCGTCAGCAGGATCCGCAGCCGCGCCGATCATTAGCTGGGTTTGGCCAGTGAGCGACCCGACTAAATTAATGATCGGCGCGGATGCTTCGAAAAGAGCCGTATCAATGCGCACTGCGGCGCTTGACGCATCTGCGGCTCCTTTCTGAACCTGGATATTCGCTCCACCCGTAGCTTCTAACAAAGACCCGATTGGGTTCGTTGCCGTTGCTGTGCCTGGATTAAAAGGATCGGCGACAGTGAATTGGGCACCATTGCCTTTGATGGGCTGGTCCGTGCCCAGGCCGGCGGCATCCGTGTTGATCCCTTGGAGATAAAAGAGACTGTTAGGAGAATTGATGCCGCTGCTATCGGCGCCGAAGGTGTAAGATCCGCCGTTAAACACAGCCACAGGGTTGGGCGAGTTAGGGTTGGCGGAGTTCATGACGAGTTGTGCGCCGCCGCCGCCCTGAATCTCCAGCAAATTTGAGTCTGAATTGATGATGCTGTTGGTGGCCGCGATTAACGACCCGCCGATCGTAGCCAGGCCATGCACCCTGATAAGGCCGTCCGAACCCGTCTGAGTAATTGTCGAGTCGGTGAGCTGAATCTGGGGGATGGTGTCGATAAGGTTGACGTCGCCAAACCCAAAGAGTGGTCCGGCAACGACTATAGTGCTAGTGCTGCCCGTTGCACTCAACAGCACGCCGTGTTGCCCAGGGAATGGTGGCGGAACGGGGCTGCTCGTTGGGCCGATATCATTACCCGCCATGTCGGTCAGCGTCAGCGTGCTATTGTTTAGTTTAAGTAAAGGCTCATTGGCGGCGAGCTTAAACTGCGCGTCGTTTCCGCAACCCTCACCAATGCAATCATCCTTCCCGAATGTCCTGAGCGTTACGTCAGCGTTGGTGAGGTCCAGCAGTGACCCGGTAAAATTCCATGTTTGTGTGCCGTCGCCGAGCCCCAGCACATCAGCCGTCAGCGAGCCGCCGGTGATTTTAATCACCGGCCCGGCGGTGTTGGCAAGTGTGCTCCCTCCTGTATTCCTGACCACCGGGTCAAGGCCGAGAATGAGATCGCCGAGAGTGAGATCGAGGTTGGTTAGATCCAATATGGAGCCGCCTATTGAGACGTTCGCCCCGCCGCTCAAGTTCAGCAAGGAAGTCGCCCCTAACGTCAGGCTGCCGCTCGAGACGTTGGTGTTGGAAAACCTGAGGAGAGGTCCGGCGGATCTGCTCGTAAAGTTCCCTGGATTGTCGAAGCCGTTACCTCCAACAGTTATGTCGGCGCTTGTCGCTATGAGAAGCGGCTGGCTTTGCACTACGGTCTGGCCGGAGGGCAAATTAAACAGGCTGAAACCGGCGCCGGTGTTAAGTGAATCATTCGCGACTACAACGGTGGCAGGCGGGGTAAGAGGGAAGGGCGGCGGCGGCGGCGGTGTAGATGAAGTTAGTGGTGCACAGGTACTACCGCCGGCACATGTGGTGAGGGAGCCTCCGTTCATCTTCACCAGGTCTGTCCCTATGAAGACCGTGCTATCGGTGAATTGAAAGAGTGCGGGGGGTGAGGAGCTAGTTTCGGGCACTGTAGTAGGAGGAGGCGGTGGAGGAGGCGACGACGGCGGAGGAGGTGTCGGCCCTCCCCCTCCTGTAAGCGTTACCAAAACATCCGCGACTCCGGCCGCCGTAGCGGTCTGGATCTGGCTATTCTCGGAACTGGGCTTCCCTCCTATTTGCGATTGGTTCAAAATCTGGTTGGCCTGCTGTTGGCTGATAGTAGAAATTTTTATATCCGTGCCGGTCAGAATAGCTTGAGTGTTCGCGCCGATATCCTTACCGAACGCATTGACAAGGCCGGAAAGGACGGTCATGACGGTCTGGCCGAGCGCCTGGAAATATTGGAAAAATACCACGGTGCCGCGCACGGCGGCCACCGCGTTCGGCGTGCGGATGACGACCTCGTCGCCGGGGCGCATCAGCTGCTTTGCGACATTGACCAACATGGCCCCTGAGGACAACTCCATGGTGGACCGGGTAGCGCCGGTGGGAAGCAGCTCTTCGCGCACTTCGAGGCGCGACAGCTCGCGCAGCGTGACAGTGCTCTTGCCGCCGAACAGGACGCGGACCAGGGATTTCTCCTGGGTGTCGATGGTGTCGCGGATAAGAACCCCGTCTTTAAAGCGTAGGGCGACGGGGCCGGGCGCGGCGGGTCGGCTCAACTGCGCCTTGCCCTGAAGAGCGGTCACCACTCCCGCCGGCTGCTGCTGGGCGTAAACGTGCGCGGATGCAACTAGAGACAGTGCGCTTTGGAGGGCAACGACCCGAAGCCGACGGATATTTTTCACGGACCCGCCTTTAAGCCAAGACAATGATTGCAAAGTGTCACTGTTGTTATTATAGTCACTCCGCTTTGTCAACAATAACGTTGCACGGAGAGGCTGGGACATGAGCAGAGCGTTTGTCTGGTGTTTGAC
>Ga0156192_1013_pt2 | contig 33223 bp, 39 predicted proteins | sample RifCSPlowO2_12_FD_107845 | JGI IMG/M metagenome (GOLD analysis project Ga0156192, IMG submission 107845) | Deltaproteobacteria bacterium RIFCSPLOWO2_12_FULL_60_19
CGTCAAAGTAAGACCGGGCGGGTAAGACGAATCACGCCTTCCTAAAAGGGCTGGTGTGAAGAGGGGATATCGTCTAGGTGAGAGCGCCGCCGTCCTCTTTGTAAGACCGGTTGTTTAGACTTCCATGCCGTCTCCTGTGGAGACTCCTCGAACAATCCAATCTGACCATTGGTACGGCGCCGGTCTTCCTCCGCCTGGAGTTCTGCTTCGGTCAGGATACTCCCGTCTCCTCGAATGTGTTCGAGCTGAACTCCGCGCGTCTTCAATACACGGCCCACGAGCAGTCGCCGATGGCAAACGGCAGGATTCTCTTCGCTGCACATAATCGCCACGCGGTATTTTTTAATGCCGTTTTCCAAGCGTGCGATACCGTCAAGGAACAACTGCGACTCGGCGACGCGCCAGTATAGAACGTGTCCCTCGGCGTCGTAGAACTCGTCGCCGTCCGGCCGTCCACCGAGTTCCTTCCCCATGAAAAGGTACTCAATGCCCGCCCCGGTCACTGCCTCTTGCAGCAACCGTGCCCGAAAATGAGGCGTGAATCTCGAGTAGGGGTGCGACCGAGCATCGACGAGAACTTCAATTCGGTGCTGCCGAAGGAGATCGAGAAACTTCTCAGAAGTGTGATTAGAGTGCCCGATCGAAAACAGGCGACGAGTAGTTGTGAGCGGCTTCGACATTACAGCCGTGAGGTCAACTTTAAGCACCATACCCTAAACCATAATGATAACGAAAAGCTCTTGGCGCGCTCAAGGAGCTTCCACGATTATCCAAACCGCTTGAGGACAATCCTTCTTGTCGCCGGATTTCATGTAATTTGGCAAGAGAGTTGCCGAATTGCATGACGCCGCCGGGAAGTAAAAACGCATCAAGCGCCACGAGCTAATGGCTGACCGCCGATAGCTTTGAGGCTACTCTGCCGGCGGTTCTTTGCCTTGGGCGATGGCGACGGCCACTCGGGCCAACGCGACGGGGCTGGGGCGGTCGGAGGCGCTGTCGCCGCTGTAAGTCCAACGAACTTTTCCGTCGGGATCGACGACGAAAGTTACCGGCTTGGCGATCAAACCTTTCCAGTGTCCGTCGTGGCCGACTCCCACGGCGCGGATTAGTTGAGCGTCAGGATCGCTCAGCAGACGCAGGGGATAAGGATCGAGCGGGATGTGGGGCCGGTCTTCCTTGCAGTCCTCCGTCACGCGCTCCAATAATTTTTTTCCGTCTTCCGGCGGCTCGACGCTGACTCCCAGAATCTGAACTTTCTCCGGAACGTATCGCTCCGACTCGTAAACGAAGGCCGTCACCTGGGCCCGGCACCACGGTCACCACCGGCCACGGTAGAAAAAGACGACCGTTGCCGGCGCTTGGGCAAAGACGGCCGGGAACTCAACTGTCTTTCCGTCCGTGTCTTTAAGTTTCGCCTGCGGAAATTTCTCGCCTGCTGCTAAGATTGACATGATGTTATCCTCCCAAAAAATGCTGAAGGTTGGCGAACCTTTGTCTCCTATCGCGCCCGCCCGGGAATCTCTCTCCGGGCCGACGCGATACGTTGCTGTTACGCTGCTCCTAAACGCTGAGAGTAGTTCTACGTTACGCTTGTGTCTCCTCGTCCCACGCGTCGGCCCTTCGAGAGACACCCAGGCGGGAGCTTGCGACGAAAGCTGTAATACTACTACTCACCTCCGAACCTGCACGATGATCTCGGTTTCCACCGGCGAGTTTCTGGTGATCGCGGCGACGCCGACGGCGGCGCGGGCGTGCTCGCCGGCGCTGCCCCAGAGCTGGACGAGGAGATCCGACTCGCCGTTGACCACCTTCGGCATATCCGCAAAACCTGGAGCCACATTAACAAACCCAAGCACCTTCACAATCCGCTTCACCCGATCCAAATTGCCCAAGGCCGACTTGATGATGGCGAGGTGGTTGAGCGCGCAATGGCGCGCCATCTCATAGGCCTGTTCCAGCGTCACCTGATCGCCCACTTTCCCTACGTACTTCGGCGGCTGGCCGTTCAGGCGGCCGATGTTGCCGCCGACGAAGAGCAGATCGCCGACTCTCACGTGGCTGATGTAAGTCGCCGCCGGCTTGGGCGGCTGCGGCAGCTCGTAGCCGAGGGCGTTCAGTTTTTGCTCGATTTTGTCTTTCGCGCGAGCCTTTCTCTTTCGCTTCATTGTCGGTCTCCCTCTACGTGACGCAGGGGATCATATGAAAGAAACCGGCAAAGCGCAAAGCGCAGAGAGCAAAGCGCAAGGCGCGGAAAACCCTTCGACGCGGCTCAGGGCAGGCAGAGACAGCAGGCAGCGCGCAGCAGGCGGTAGGGGCGTGATTCATAACGCCCAGATAGGCAGAAGGCAAGAGGCAGTAGGCAGAAGATGGACATTGCTGAGTCTGTAAGATAATCAAGCGTGCGAGGTTCGACGTGAGCGCAGATACGCAGAGAGAGCCGGATTGGAAGCAGCTCGCCGTCATGTGCCTCGGCGCGTTTCTTTTCTTCAACAGCTTCGGCAGCATCAACGTCGCGCTGCCGACGATTCAAGCCGAGTTCGAGAGCAGCCTGGCGGCGATCCAGTGGATCTCGATGATGGGGCTCGTGATGATTTCGAGCTTGTCGTTCTGCTTCGGCCGCGCCGGCAACATCCTGGGCCAAAAGCGGCTCTACAAGCTCGGCGTCCTGCTCTACGCTATCGGCGCCGGGCTGGGCGCGCTTTCAGTCTCGCTTCCGCAACTGCTTTTCTTTCGGGCCGTGATGAGCGTTGGGCTGGCGATGGCGCTGCCGATGTCGACCGCCATTCTCGTCTCGATCTATCCATCGGATCGCCGGGGCCGGGCGCTGGGAATCTTCGCCGCCGCCATTGCGATCGGCAGGGCAACGGGGCCGACGGTCGGCGGGACTTTGCTGCATTTCTTCGGCTGGCAATCGGTTTTCGTACTCAATTTCGCGATCGGCCTCCTCGTCTCCGCCGCCGTGCTTCACGTCTTCAAGGGCAAAGAAGAGGGCAAGCGAGAGCCGTTCGATCTCTGGGGTTCTCTGGCTTTAATGGTGGGTTTCCCGTCCCTGCTTATCGCCTTGAGCCTGGCGGCGAACGCCGGTTTGAGTTCCGGCCCCGTCCTGTTCTGGCTCGCGCTGGCCGCGCTCGGCCTGGTGAGTTTTTTCGTCGTCGAGCGGCGCGCCGAGAGGCCGCTCATCGACGTCGCCCTTTTCAGGCGGCGCACTTTGTTTGCCGCTGTGCTTTCGAGCGCGTTCGGCGCGGCCTCTTATGCTCCGATCAACTTGATCGGGCCGCTCTTTATGCAAAGGGTACTGGAGCTTTCGCCCCTGGCGATCGGCTTTGTCATGGCGGCGTTGCCGGTCTCCACGGCGCTCGTCTCGCCGGCGAGCGGCCGGCTCGCGGATCGCCTCGATCCCGGGCGCGTCGCCGCGGCAGGCTTGGTTTTGATTTTCGCGGGTCTGGCGCTCTACGCCACGCTCGCCGCAGAGTCGAGCGTCTGGTCGGCAGCGATTGCCCTGGCGCTCGTCGGTGCCGGGACCGGCATTTTTATCCCGGCGAACCAGAAGGCGGCTTTTGCCGCCGTCGGGAGCGAAGACTATGGGATTCTCTCCGCCATGCTCAGCTCGTTCAGCACCGCCGCTTCAACGCTGGGAACGACGCTCGCCGTGGCGTTAATCGAAATGAAGATGACCGGAGCAGCGGCGACGGACCCGGGGCGGTTCTCCGCCGCGCAAAGCTTCACGTTCGTCGCGTTTCTCCCCCTCGCCGTGGCGGCTTTGATCGTTTCCCTCGTGGGGCGGAAACGCGCGGAGTCAGATTATTCAGAGACCTCGGAGGCAGGCCCTTCCGGTCGACGGCAATAGGTCTCTGCTTTTTTCGAACCGATACGCTCAGTGCCGTCGCCCGTCACGGCCTGCCCCCTCGGCCAACGCTGTGCTGTGACACATTCTCACCGCGCGAAGCATCTCGACCAAAAGAGAGCTTAACGGGAGAGGATAATCGCGACCGTGCCTAACACGACGCTTAGTGTGCCGAGGACGGTCAAAGGGGTGATTCGCTCGACGTCGCGGAGAAAGATCGCTGCGCCGAGCAGCGCCCACACCGGATAGGTCGCGGCGATCGGCGCGACCACGGATACCGCGCCGACGCTCAGCGCGGTGATGATAAAAAGAATGGATAGAGTCTCGGCGACGCCCGTGACGATGAGCGGCCAGAGCGCCCGGCGATTCCAGACCAGCTGCTCGCCGGGAAACAGCGCCCGATAGGCGAACATCGACAGCAGAGAGGCCGCGCCCATGAGCGCGGAAAAAAACAGCGGCTCGTTGGACAGCAAGAGCGCGTAGCGCCGGATCGGGTGGTTGGTTCCTGTCAGGCAGGCTGCGCCGACCGGGATGAGCAGGTGCCACCAGCGGAAATTGGGAACATGTTGCTCGGCCTTCCACGAGAGCAGCACGATCCCGCCCACTACGAGGAGCGTGCCGAAGAGGACCGCGACGCCCGGTTGCTCGCGGAGCAGGGCCACGGCGATGGCGGTCGCGATCAACGGGCTGATCGCTTGCACGGCGCTGCTGCGGGCCGCGCCGATCTTGTGCACGCCGGTGTAGGCGAACATTCTCACGCCGAATTGGGAAACCCCCACGATGGCAAAAAGGACTACGGGCATGAGCGAAACTTCCGGAGCCCCTCCGGTCAAAAAGACCGCGCTCCAAAGGAGAATGTTTTGCGTGAGCACGGAGGCGGAGGTGACGGTTGCGGGAGTCGAATAGTTCAACGCGCGCCGGGCGGAGACCAGGGCCACCGCGTAAAAGATGGAAGTGAGCAGAGCGATGAGCTGGGCAGGCATGAAGCCAAAGTGGGGAGCTATGCTGAGAAGGCAACTCTACTTCTGCAGCGCTTTGCGGAAGCGGTCGCGGAATTCGATGCTGTAAAGGCGTCGGAAATCTTCCGGGTACTGCTCTCCGGGAGTCACTTTAAGGTCGACCAAAATCGGCCCGTCTTCCTTGAGAACCTTCCCGACCTCGCGCTCCCAGTCCTCGAGCTTGTCGAATTCGTAGCTCTTGGGATAGCCGGCGGCTCGAGCGAGCGCGGTAAAGCTCAACCGGTTCACTCCGGGTATCGGCACGGCGCCGTTGGTCTCATAGGTGCCGTTCTCGCAGACGCAGTGGATGAGATTCTTCGGGGCGGCGTTGGCGATGGTGACGAGGCTGCCGAGATTCATCAGCAGGCTGCCGTCGCCGTCGAGCACGACGACGCGCTTGTCCGGGCGTCCTAGAGCGAGGCCGAGGGCGTGAGACGATCCCTGTCCCATCGCGCCGGTGAAGGTGTAGTTGAAGTCGCTCGGAGAGATGTGGATCCACTCCTGGGCTGCCTGGTAAACCGCGACGACAATCTCGTCGGTCCGGTGGCGCGCGAGGACCTTGAAACATTCATCCCGTTTCATCATGTGGGCCTCGATGATCCAGAGTCCTCGGGGCGAGCCCTTCCGGTCGACGGCAATAGGGCCCTGCCTTTTTTCGAACCTGTACGTTCAGTGCCGTCGTCCGTCACGGCTCGCCCCTTCGGACAACAATCGTAGTGTCCCGTCGCGTCATGAACCCTCCACGCTAGCGAGGCTCCCGGCCGATCAGCAGCACCACCGGCAGCGAGCGTTCGTAGGCGCGCGCCACCGCCGGCGTGATCTTTGTTACATCTTCCGGTTGTTCAATGAGGTGGTGCTCGATGCCCATCGCGTCCAGGATCGGCTCCACGATCCGCAGGCCGTAGCGCTTCGATTGCGTCGGCGCGACGCCCGGTTCTTTGCCCAATAAACCCACCATCATGCAAACCGGGTTTTGGCCCTCGATGGCGCCGCCGCGCAGGGAGTTAATGGAATCCAACAAACCAGTGTACTGAATCAGCAGCAGCGCGCGATGGCCCGTGGCGTAGAGGGCGCTGCAGATGGAGACTCCTTCATCCTCCTTGCAGACCTGGACGACTTTCAACTCCGGGTCTCGCAGCATCGGCTTCAGCAGATGCTCGCTGGTCGTCCGATCGGGCAGGGCGACGACGAACCGGATGTCGGCCCGTTTTATTTCTTTGATGATCTCGTTCGCGCTTAATTCCATCTAGGCGGCTCCTTCGATGAAATCAGCCAGCCTCTCTCCGATCATGATCGCCGTCAGGTTGGTGTTGGCGTGCGTCACCGTCGGCATGATCGACGCGTCGCCGATCCACAGATTTTCCATTCCGCGCACCCGCAGGCTCTGGTCCACCACGGCCATGTTGTTCGACGCCGGGCCCATCATACATGTTCCCACTCCGTGGTGGTAGCTGTCATAGGTCGCGCGGGCGAATTTCGCCCAATCGTCGCCGGCGGCAGGCTGCAAAAGCGGGCCGTAAAACTCTTGTGCCGGCCCGCTCTGAACCAGCTCGGAGATAAACTTCATCGCCGCAAGCATCGCCTGGACGTCTCCCGGATCTTCGAGCATGCGCGCATCGACGAGGGGCAGCTCGCGAGGACCCGAACTCGCCAGCCGGAGCCGGCCGCGATTGCGCTGTTCGAGCAGATGGGCCGAAACCGGAAGCATGCGCTTGATCCCCTGAACCTCCGTCGGCGGCCGCATGACGATGTGAAAATTCCCGCATCCGACGCTCGGGTCGCTTTTGATCACGAGACGGAAACGCGGCACGACCCAATCTTCCTGAAAAGTCTTTTTCCCTTCGTACGTCATGTAGACGACGGCGTGGTCCTGGTAATTTTCGCCGACGCCGTCGAGAGCGTGAACAACGCGAATGGCGTGGCGCTTAAGCTCCGCTGCCGGACCGATGCCGGAAAGCATGAGAATCTGCGGCGTGTGATAGACGCCGGCGCTGAGCGCGACATGATGGGCAAGCGCGGTCGCTGTTTTTCCATCCTTCTCGTAGAGCACGCCTTCGGCTTTCGCGCCGTTGAGCTTTAGCCCGACGACCAGGGCTTCGGAGACGATCGTGAGATTCGGCCGCGACCGCGCCGGATCGAGATAAGCAACCGTGGTCGATTGGCGCTTGCCGTTCTTGATGTTGTACGGCGCAAGGCAGACGCCCAACGGATCGGCAACATTGATGTCCGGGCAAAGCGGAAGGCCCATGCCCACGGCGCCGTCGATGAACGCCTTGACCGGCGGAGAGAGAGGCGCGTCGAAGGTAATGGGCCGCTTGACGTAGAGCGGGCCGTTGCGCCCGTGCAGGGGACTATCGGGATAGTCCTGGTCGGACTCGATCCGCTTGAGCACCGGCAGCACATTCTCGTAAGACCAATCGGGATTGCCTAAGCTCGCCCAGGTCTCGAGGTCGAACCTGGTCGGGCGCAAGGCCGACATCACGTTGACCGAAGAGCCTCCGCCCATGATCCTTCCCGCCAGGTTGTAAAAAATGCTGCCGTCGAGGTTCCGCTCGGTGGGATACATCGCCAGATAGGGAGCCTCCAGAAGCAGGCGCACCTGTTTTGCCGCATCGCTCACGATGTCAGGGATGGGCTGCGGATCGGGCCCGGCTTCAAGCAGGAGAACCCTCCGCCTTGCATCTTCCGACAGCCGCGCGGCGGCGGCGCACCCGGCGGAGCCGCCGCCGGCGATGATCACGTCGTACGAGTCCATGTCCTCGCTCCGCTCGGAATCTCAGATCTCAGATCTCAAAAAAACTCAACACTTAACACTTCACTCTTCGAGTTGCGCTCGCAGGCGGCGCGCAAATTCTTCCAGAACCAGCACCGCAGTCGCGCGCAGCACCATGTCGCCGAGGATCGCCAGCCTTCCTCTGATCCCGACCTCCGCGTGATAACCCAGTTCCGTGCGGCTTGCAATCTTTCCCGTCAACGCTACTTTCATGGTCACGCTCACCGCGCTGTTCGTGACCGAGTCCGTGCCCTCGGTTTGCACCACCATCTCGGCGGGCGGGGCGCTCTCCACCATGGTCGATCGGAAGGTGAACTTTCCCGAGATGGGGCCGACGGCGGCGCTGATGACGCCGTTAAATGTGCGTTCGTCGACCTGCGTCACCTGTTCCAGTCCCGGCAGGCAGGAAGCGAACTTTTCAATGTCCATGAGAAAATCCCAAACCCGAAGAGGGGAGGCGCCAACGTCGATTGTTCCTTCGAAGATCATGGTTTCTACGGTCGTGTTAGTCTAATCCCGGCGGTCGCAAGCTCATTTCGTTGCTCGCTATTCGTTGATCTGTTACTGGCTGGCACTGTTTATAGTGCGGTGGTCGGTTTATTTCAAACCATTGTCGGTTGAATGCCGGGCCGCTCTTGCCGGCGAGGAGACTCGGGGTTTCGCGCTTCTATATCCGGCTAACTTAGGGAAGTTTCCGCTTCCTCTTGCTCCCCGTTCGTCTCTCAAGTAAATAAAACCAATCAACCAATCAGGAGGGTGTAAGAAGATGCCAAGACCAAGAACTATCGAATGGCCGGACAAGGCCAAAATCTGCGTGACCTTTATCGTTCCGTGGGAGGTGTGGCCGGAGAACTTCGCCACGCACAAATCTCTCCAGCGCCACTCGAGCCACGCGATTCCGCCCCCCAATGCCGTCTTCAAACAGAACCTGGCCGCCGTTACCGAGCGCGAATACGGCGACCGCTGCGGCATCTGGCGGCTGATCGATCTATTCGACCGCTACAAGCTCAAAGTCACATTTCTCATGAACGGACTCAAGGTCGAGCAGTTTCCGAACGAGGTGAGGGAGTTTCAAGCTATGGGCCATGAGTTTTCCTCAGAAGGCTACGAGCATGAATATTCCTTCATGTACACCAAAGAGCAGGAGCGGGAATCGATCCAGAAAACCGTCGCCGCGTTTCAGAAGGTCTTAGGACAGAAACCGACCGGCTACCTCTCTCCCGGCCACGCCTCGACCGACAACACGCCGGAGCTGGTCGCCGAGGCGGGTTTTGTCTGGTGGGCCGACCCGCTCAACAGCGACAATCCCTACACGATCGAGGTTCGCGGGAAAAAGATCGCCGTCGTCCCGTACAACGTCCCCGGCTGCAACGACTACTCGACCTACGGCACCGGACGGACGCCGAGAGATCTCCTGCAGATCATGAAGGACCAGTTCGACTATCTCTATTGGGAAGGCGAGCAGGGCTCTCCGAAATTCTTCGCCTTCAACCTCCACCCGTTCGTCTCCGGCGTGCCGTACCGGACCAAGATCATCGAAGAGTTTATCCGCTACGCGCAGGGATTCTCCAAAGTCTGGTTCGCGCGGCGGATCGAGATTGCGAACTGGTGCCTGGAAAAAGGGTACTGAAAAGAGATGCGAGCTTCCTTAATTCAAAACTCAACATTCATAATTCAAAACTCCACAGGCCGTATTTCAAATTCAAGAAGAGAGAGCTGTTGAGAGGGTCGTCGCATGGCTAAATGGATTTTGGAGCCGGGGCATACGGCGGCGGAGTTTTGCGCGCGCCACATGATGGTGACCTGGGTCCGCGGCCACTTCAAGAACGTCCACGGCACGATCGTCTTCGATCCGGCGAACCCGCGCGCCGCTTCAGCCGAAGTAACGATCGACGCGGCCGGGATCTGGACTGGAGATCGGGACCGGGACGCTCACCTCCGGAGCGCGGACTTTCTCGACGTCGAGCATCATCCCAAAATCACCTTTCGCGGCGATCAGGTCGAACTCAAAGGCGAAAATGAAGCCACTCTCACCGGCGAGCTGACGATTAGGGGTGTCACCCGCAGAGCGGCGCTCGATGTTCGATACCTGGGCCAATGGAAAACCCCCTGGTGGGAAGGCGGCGTCGACAAGGGTCCGAAGACGAGAGCCGGCTTCATGGCCACGACGACAATCAACCGACTCGACTTCGGCGCGAACTGGAACGCCTCTTTGGAGAAAGACGGCCTCGTCGTCGGCAACACGGTGGAAATCACCATCGACGCCGAGGCGATCCTGGAAGAACCTTAATTCATTCCGGCATGGCCGGTCGTTAAACCCGTCTCGTAGTTCCGGTTTCCGACACGTTTGACAAAACCACCTGCGGACTCTATTCTACGGATACATACGGAGGTGTAATATGCTCTCCAAGCGCGTGGAGATTTTGTTGGATCCGGCGGAGATGGAGGCGCTGCGCCGCCAGGCGAAGAAAGCCAGGAAGTCCGTCGGGGCCTTGATCCGCGAAGCCGTCAAAGAAAAATATCTGATGCCTACCGCCAAGGAGAGGAAGGAGGCCTTAAAACGGCTCCTTTCGCCTGAACACGCCGTTAGTTTCCCATCTTGGAAAAAGATCAAAAAGGAGCTGCAAGACAGCATGAGGAGAGGGCTTGAGACTGATTGATGCGAATATCGTGATCTACGCCGCAGGGAAGGCCCACCCGTTACAAGAAGAAGCGCGGAGAGTGCTGGATCGGGTTGCTCAGGGGACTTTGCATGCGAACATTGACGCGGAGTTGTTGCAGGAAATTCTTCACGTCTACGACGCGCGCAAGGAGCGGGCGAAAGGGTTTGACACCATTGACGACCTTTTGGTGCTTTTCCCGAACCCGATTCCCATAGGCCGGGAAGAAATCGAGGCGGCGCGCGATCTCATGCGCGCAAATTCTTTTCTCGGCGCTCGTGATGCTATCCATGCGGCGGTGGTTCAGACCCACGGCCTCGAAGGCATCGTCACCGCCGATAAAGTCTTTGACCGGATAAAAGGCGTAAAGAAGTTCGACCTCAAGTAGAGGGTCTGTCCGGGGGTTGATTCGCGACTCGGTCGTTAAATCCTCCAGCACCGGTGGTCCCCTGGGTCGCGGTTCGACTTAGGCTCACCACAGGCCGTTCGACTAAGCCCTGGCCTGAGCTTCTGTCGCAGGCTCACGACAGGCCCCATGGGCGGTAGGCCGCCGCCGGATTTAGAATTCAAGGACTGAATTTACCGGACATCCAACCCCTGACACTCCTTCGTCGATACCCACCGATATTCCCTTATCACTTACTAATGTGCTAGCGTTTGCCGAAGCATGGTTGTTGGAGACACGTTTGTCCTCGTCGTCTCCGGGAGTGTACCTTGAGCGGTACTGATAAACCCGAAGAAGTGCATCTTCAGTTAGAAGAGATGCGCCGCGAGTTGGAGCGACTCCGCAAGGAAAACGCTGAGCTTCGCCGGCTGTCGGGCGTGGCTGTGGTCGAGCCAACACGCAAATATCATGCGGAATCGGAGGAACATCGGCCGAGTGCTAGAGCGGGTTCCCTGCTGACTGCCGATTCTTCGACCCGGGAGAGAATCGCATTATTCCGAAATCTCTTTAGAGGGAGAGAGGACGTCCATGCCATTTTCTGGACGAATGAGCGGAGTGGCAAAAAGGGATATTCTCCGGCCGTAGAGGACCCGTGGAACTCGGGAAAAGGCAAACCAAAGAGCTATCTCCCTCTAACCGATCAAGTAGTTCATGATCACCTGACAGGAGAGAAAGTGATCGGGTGCTACCCGCTGCTAAAGGACAATACTTGCTGGTTTTTGGCGTGTGATTTCGACAAGGAGGGCTGGGTCTTAGACAGCTTGGCGTTGCTGAATGTCTGCAAACGGTTTGCGGTTCCGGCTTATCTTGAAAGATCGCGTTCAGGAAGAGGCGGCCACGTCTGGATCTTCTTTTCCTCTCCGGTGTCGGCGATCTTGGCCAGGCAATTAGGGATGAGACTGCTAAGAGAAACGATGGACCTGCGCGGAGATATGGACCTCGCGAGCTATGACCGGTTTTTCCCTAACCAGGATTTCGTGCCTGGCGGAGGCTTTGGGAATCTTATCGCTTTGCCTCTTCAGAAAAAAAGCAGAGCCCAGAGAAATACCGAATTCATTAATTCCGAAGACCCGGAATTACCTCCCTATCCGGACCAATGGGCTTTTCTAAGCCGCGTTGAACGACTTGGGCCAACCCATTTGGAGGCTTTGCTTGAAAAAATACCACAGGTGGCGGTTGGGCCGGGCACTCCTGGACTGGCGTCTCCTTCGATCCGTCACAAGTATCCTGCGCCTGATCGAATCCGCTGCACCTTAGGAAGCACGGTCAGCCTGGAAAAATCCGGCATTCCGCCGTGGATGCTTTCCCAGATTAAACACCTCGCATCGTTCCATAATCCCAAGTTCTACGAGCGCCAGAAACTGCGTCTCTCTACCTTCCAAATTCCGCGGTTCGTCCGATGTTACGAAGAAGACGTTTATCACATCCACCTGCCTCGAGGGCTTCTGGAAGATATTCGGCAGGCAGCTAAAGAAGCTGGGAGCAAGATTTCGATTATTGACCAACGGCCCGTACCCGGGAAATTATCTCTTAAGTTCTTGGGTTCATTGACACCAACACAAGAGCACGCAGTTCAGAATTTGCTCGCACACGAGATGGGGGTTTTAGTAGCTCCACCCGGAGCCGGAAAAACCGTGATGGGATGTTTTGTAGTAGCCAAGCGAAGTCTGCCGACGCTTATCCTGTCCCATCGCAAGCCGATCTTGGAACAGTGGCGAGTCCAGTTGACGGCACTGTTGAGCCTTTCCTCGCGGCAAATCGGTCAGGTGGGAGGTGGAAGAAATCGCCGAAGTGGGATTGTGGATCTAGCCATGATTCAGAGTTTAAAGAGCATTCCCGATTTAGAAACTTTCTACGCGGACTACGGACTCATTATCGTGGACGAGTGCCATCATCTGCCGGCTTTTACTTTCGAAGGCTGTATCAGAAGGGCCCCGATCCGCTACATTCTCGGGCTCACCGCGACACCCTACCGCCGCGACGGTCTCCAGAGTATTATCACCATGCAATGCGGGCCGGTACGTCACAAAATGGAGGATGCCGCGGCGGAGTTTTCTCTGAGGTTGAATGTTCGACCGACATCCTTCACTCTTCCGACCGATGAGAGCCCCTCGATCCAGGAAATTTTCCGTAGCCTGGTCAAAGACGAAGGACGAAATGCTTTGATTGTAGAGGATATAATTCGGGCTTTAGAGGAAGGCCGGCAATGTTTACTCCTCAGCCACTGGAGGGAGCATTGTCAGTTGCTGGCTGATAGATTGATTCAAAGAGGGAAGGTTCCTTTCATCTTGACCGGAGCACTCGGTAAAAGAGAGCGGGCATCGATTTTTAAGGGCATCGAGGATACATCTCCGCAGAAAGAGCTACTCGTAATCGCTACCGGACAGTACTTGGGCGAGGGGTTCGACTGCCCGAGAATCGATACTCTCTTTCTTGCGTTCCCGGTCTCTTTCAAGGGGAAAATCGTTCAATACGTCGGAAGAACGTTGAGAAATTACCGAGGCAAAAGCAGCGTCAGGGTCTATGACTATTTTGATGCCAAGATGCCGATTCTGAGTAAGATGCATTTCCGGCGTCTTATGACCTACAAGGCACTTGGATTCGAAGCTGAAGAGGCCGGCTCCGCCGAGTAGACCCCCCCTGACTCGGAAGAGATTGGGTCTTATCTTGAGTTTTCTTGACATCCACGGTGGGACCCTCTACCGTTACAGTATTACGAAACGAGGTGCGCGATGGAAGTAGCTAAGGTTAACGCCCATTACCAAGTTACGATCCCAAAATCTGTCCGGCAAAAAGCGAAGGTGAAAAAAGGATCGTATGTGAAGGTTGATTACCGGGATGGCGCTATCGTCGTTCGGCCTGTGACCGTCCCCGAGGAGAGGGAGGAATTGAAGTCCATGAGACACGAAGCAGAAAGGAAATTTGCCGAGGTCTGGAAGGACGAAAACGATGCCCTCTGGGAAAGTTACCTGTAGACAGCGAGACATCCTCCTCCCGAAGGGGAGAGTAGCCCGCCGCCGGATTTAAATTATAAAGGCCCGATCCGCCAGAATCATAGACAGACAGTCCCCTTTGTCCCCCCCGGCCCTTACAAACCGTCGCCGATCAATCGATGAGGCTGCAAAGTTAGCAGAAACTCTTCACCGGGTAGGCATAGGATGCCGTCCTTCATCAACCTCTCTTTGCCGCGGTACAGCAAGTAGGCGCGGCTCTGCGGATAATCCTGCTGGAATGCTCTCAGACCCCGCAGGTCCTGAGGCTGAATGCGCGCGGCGTTTTTTACCTCGATGGCGAATAGCCCTTCGGCGCCATAGACGACAAAGTCCACTTCGACGCCGGATCGCGTGCGCCAGAAATATAATTTGAAATCGCGTCCCGAATAATCAATCCACGCTCTCAAGTGTTGAGCCACCAACCCTTCGAAGGCTTGCCCCTCGATCTCCTCCGGCCGGTCCAACGGCCCTTGAGGGCGCAGAGATCGGTAAACGCCGGCATCGAAAAGATAAAACTTGGGATGGGCTACGAGCGCCCGCTTGGCTCGCTGGCTGAAGATCGGCAAACGGTAGGCGAGAAGCAGATCCTCAAGAACGCTAACGTACCCCTCCACCACTTTGCGCTCGACCTGACACTCACGCGCGATATTAGTGAGGTTGAGCAGCGATGCGTGGGAGAAGCTGGCGGCTTCGAGGAAACGGGTGAAGTTGCCGATATTCCTGACAAGGCTCTCCATCTGAACCTCTTCCCGCAGGTAGAGAGCCGCGTAGGATTGCAGGACTTTTTTCGGGTCGCTCGAGTCCAACACAATGGGCAGCAATCCGTTTTGGACGGCCCGTTCCAGAGAAAAGGCGCGGCCCAACTCTGCCGCCATGAAAGGCTGGAGCGAGCAAAGCAGCGCGCGACCGGCCAGAAGGTCGACTCCTCCCCGCTTCAATTTACGTGAGCTGGACCCTGTCAGGACAAAGCGCCACCCGGCCTTTTGTTCGATCAGGCTATGGACAAGACTCAATAGCTCAGGCACCTTTTGAATTTCATCGATCACCACGGCGGTGCTGCCTGGGGCTGCAAGGAGCCTTTCGCGCAGCCGTTCGGGATTTGCGGAATAATTTCGGAAGACCTCGGGATCGAGCAGATCCACATAGATGGCTTCTTTGAAGTGGCCCTTCACGAGGGTTGATTTCCCCGTGCCGCGGGGTCCAAAAAGAAAAAAGCTCTCTTTGGGAGGCTTGAAAAATCTGTCGATCGGTTCCATTTTGAGGCTCAAATTGGAAGTTGACAACCCAAATTGTAGAGCCATGAGGTAGTGTTGTCAACCGGATTCTGGCCCAATCCGCTAAAGCAATAGGCGGACGGGCCTCTTTTGTTGTCTCTTCTTGAATCCGTCTCTCCGAGCGGCGTATATAGTCGTGGGAGAGAGAGGGCTGTTGGGAGGACTCGACTGTGGCTAAATGGATTTTGGAGCCGGGGCATACGGCGGCGGAGTTTTGCGCGCGCCACATGATGGTGACCTGGGTGCGCGGCCACTTCAAGAACGTGCACGGCACGATCGTCTTCGATCCGGCGGACCCGCGCGCCGCTTCAGCCGAAGTCATGATCGACGCGGCCGGGATCTGGACGGGAGATCCCGACCGGGACGCCCATCTCCGGAGCGCGGACTTTCTCGACGTCGAGCATCATCCCAAAATCACCTTTCGCGGCGATCAGGTCGAGCTTAAAGGCGAAAATGAAGCCACTCTCACGGGCGAGCTGACGATTAGGGGTGTCGCCCGGAAAACGGCGCTCGACGTTCGTTACCTGGGCCGGTGGCAAACTCCCTGGTGGGAAGGCGGCGTCGACAAGGGTCCCAAGACCAGGGCCGGCTTCGTGGCCACCACGACGATCAACCGGCTCGACTTCGGCGTAAGCTGGAACGCGCCCTTGGAGAAAGACGGCCTCGTCGTCGGCAACACGGTTGAGATCACGATCGACGCTGAGGCGATTCTGGAAGAAAGTTGATTCGTATAGACGCCCGGATTCAAGCCTCGCCGCCACACCCCTGCCAGGCGCGCTCGCGCACCCGGAGCCCCAATTTTTGTTAAATCGGCGGGAAGCATGATGCGGTGGATAGCGGCTGCATTCTCCGCTTATATACGGTGAATACGGTTGATCCAATGTAAACCCCGCCTCTTGAGGCGGGCACAAAACCGATGGGGTTTCCAAAGGGGAGAAGCGGCAGCTCTTCCCTTTGGTCGAACACGGGGAGTCAAACCCCGTGTTCGATATAAGTTGATAGATACGGCGATTACATGCTATATTCTCCGCATGAGGTACGGTGAATGAGTCGCTATATCCATGAATTACCGGACTGGCCGGATTTCGAGTGGGATCAGGAAAAGCTGGCCGGCCCACTGGCGGCGTTGCGACACCGTCAGGGGCGCCTGATCGGCCGGATGGAGACTTTGGGCTTCTCCTTACGGGGGGAAGCGACGCTACGGACCCTGACCGAGGACGTTCTCAAATCTTCCGAAATCGAAGGCGAGATTCTCGATCGCGAACAGGTGCGTTCTTCGATCGCGCGACGGCTGGGGATGGATATAGGCGCGCTGGCGCCTGCCGATCGCAACGTCGAGGGTGTGGTCGAGATGATGCTGGACGCCACGCAGCGCTATAGTGAGCCGCTGACCCCCGAGAGACTGTTCGGCTGGCAGGCTGCCCTTTTTCCGACAGGCTACAGCGGCATGAGGAAGATCGCTGTTGGCCGGTGGCGCGATGACGCGAAGGGCCCGATGCAAGTCGTCTCCGGCGCTCTCGGACGGGAACGCGTGCATTTTGAAGCGCCGGCGGCAAAGCGTCTTAAGAAAGAAATGACGGCGTTCCTCAAATGGTTCAATGGCAGAGATGGCACGGATCCCGTCCTGCGAGCAGGGCTTGCTCATTTGTGGTTTGTCACCGTTCATCCCTTTGAGGATGGAAACGGCCGCATTGCGCGCGCGATTGCGGATATGGCGCTGGCCCGTTCGGAACAGAGCGCGCAGCGTTTTTACAGTGTGTCGGCTCAGGTCCGGATCGAACGAGAGACCTATTACGATATCTTGCAGAAGACACAGAGAGGCGGCCTTGATATTACGCCATGGCTCGAATGGTTTCTCGGTTGTCTCGCCGGCGCTTTTGACGGCACGGAAGAGACGCTCGGCAGCGTTATGCACAAAGCCCGCTTTTGGGAAGAGCATGCGGATGCATCGGTCAACGACCGTCAGCGGCTGATGCTTAACAAGTTGATGGATGGGTTCGAGGGCAAGCTGACCTCGTCCAAATGGGCGACGATTGCCAAATGCTCGCAGGATACGGCTTTACGTGACATTCTTCACCTCGTTGATCGTGGCATTCTTGCCAAGGACCCTGCCGGCGGGCGCAGCACGAGTTATTCTTTGGCGCAGGCGATCAGGTCGAGCTTAAAGGCGAAAATGAAGCCACTCTCACCGGCGAGCTGACGATTCGAGGAGTCGCTTGCAAAGCGGCACTCGACGTTCGATACCTGGGCCAGCGGCAAACCCCTTAGCCGCATGAATGAGCGGCAGAAAAGACGCTATCAGAGGTATCAAAGATGAAGAACAAGAAAGGAGCTATTCCTCCATTGCGCAAAGGGGCCGGGGACCAGGCAATTATTCGCTGGACCAAGACCCACGATGTCTTTGACCGGCTGGATGCAGGAGTTTCGGAGTTGGTGGAGACCCACAGCGACCTGGACCGGATACTCGAAGAAGCGGTGTTTCAAGACAACACGGCGCGGCTCAAGTTGCGCATCCCTCCGGCGATGAAGGCGGTCTTGAGCCGACTCGCGCGACAACGCACGACCGATGCGACGACCCTTGCCCGCATGTGGCTTGCGGAGAGACTCAAGCGGGAGCTGAAAGCCGGCTAACGCCAGGGACAACAGGCCGGCCTAGCGGATTAAATTCAAGAGGCCCGATCTCGAAAGACTTAGGGCTTCGTTGGTGCTTATGGTTGCCTTGAGGGACGCGGGTTGCTGGTGTACACTGAAAGTGTTCACCTAAAGGAGCAGCGGAAATGGCCAAAGAAAAAGTCGTCTCTTTTGTCACGGCGCGGAAAGAGTTGAGCCGGATTTTAGACCGGGTCAGCCATGGGGGCGAGCCTGTTGTGATTGCCAAGAGGCACAAGCCGCTGGCGGTCGTCGTCGGGCTGGACCGGTATCGTCAGGTATCCGGCGCACACAAACACCTCGCAAAAGTCAGGGGCAAGCGGATTCTGAAGATTCGTGGAATGGCAAAGTCTGGCGCCGATCTTGACGAGGCTATCGGCGCTCTGCGCCGGTCGAGGATAGAAGCTCTTACTCGTTCTTTCTGAGATGTTGTTTGCAACCGACACGCATGCACTCGTCCACCACATCGTAGGGCAGAGTAGAAAACTAGGCCGGAGAGCGAGAACGGTCTTTGACCGGGTGGAGCGCGGCCTCGACACGCTGCTCATTCCATTCACCGTTCTGGAGGAAGTGATGCTTTTGTCTGAAGTCGGAAAGGTTCATCTACCGATGCCCTTTAGAGATCTTCTTGTCTCCTTCATGCGGGCTGAAAACTTTGAGCTGGGAGTGAACGACCCTGAGCTCCTTATGGAGGCCGCCGCCTTGACCGGCATCAAAGATCCTTACGACCGGCTGATCGTTGCCCAGGCCAGAGTGGCAGGGTTGCCGTTGCTGACCGGCGATGAGGCAATCCACGACAGCCGGCTCGTTCGAACGGTGTGGGATTGAGATGAGCAGTAAAAGAAAACGCGTTTCAAGGGTCGGCGGGCCGACCGGCGATCCCGAAACGCTGCGCTGGAACAGGAACCACGACAATGGCTAAATGGATCTTCGAGCCGGGGCATACGGCGGCGGAGTTTTGCGCGCGTCACATGATGGTGACCTACGTCCGCTGGCCGGCTTCGTGGCCACGACGACGATCGACCGGCTCGACTTCGGCGTGAGCTGGAACGCGCCCTTGGAGAGGGATGGCCTCGTCGTTGGCAACACCGTCGAGATCACCATCGACGCCGAAGCGATCCTGGAAGGTCCTTGATCTGGGGTCTCCTCCCTGAGTTCTCCAGCGCCGGTTGACCGATCCGGTCGCCCTGTCGACCGTTACGCCTCAGGCGCGAAATCCTTTCGATTCCCATAGCCAAGAAAACAGATGACAGGCGCGCCCCGGGGATCACAAGGCCAGAGGGACGCGCTTCGAGTTCCGGATCTGCCGATCGCGCGTGAGCAGGGGTATCTTGTGGACGATGCTCGTAGCGCCGATGATTTGGTCCGCCGGGTCGCCCTCGAAGTCGAGAGTGCGGATCGTGCGGCAGACTTCCAACGTGAGCGGCCAGGTTTGGATGCGGGCCAGGGTCCGCACCAATTCCGGGTGCTCCAGGTCGATTTCGATCCGGCCTAACTCCGACAGTTTGCTGATTTCCCAGAGAACGATCGCAGAGATGCTCCAGGCGTCGCCCGACAGCAGGGCCGCCTCGCGCCTGGTCAAGTCGCCGGTCAACGCGTGGAGCAGGATGTGGGTATCAAGATTCAGCATCCCACTTGACCCCGGTCGATAAGATATTCCCCTTGATTTTGATCTTGCCCTTAAAGCTTCCGATCAGCTTGGCGGTGTCCGTATGGATCGGCATAAGCTTGGCGACCGGTTTGCCGTGCTTCGTGATGACGATGCCCTCGGGGCCTACCTGATCCAGCAGCGACAAGCACTGCTCCTTGAATTTGGCGGCAGGGACGCTTTTCATGGAAGAAACTATACAGTAAGCCGGAAATCTTGTCTAGTCGGAAAAAGTGGACATTTTACCCTCCTTCGCAGAAAGCCACGGGTGCCCGGCCTTCGTAGCCGAAGCTACTTCGGCGGAGTAGGCTAAGGCCGTGGGGCTTCACGCGTTCCGCCTCAAGTCTGCCGGCGCCGCCGGATTTAAAATTCAAAAGGCCCGGTGCTCGAAAGAGTCCGGGCCTTTGTGCATGGAGAAAACGCAGTTGTTATGTTAAGCTCTCACACGAAGACTTTCAGGAGGAATTTACCATGACGGCGAGAGTTGAAGAACTGGCCCGGCAGATAGCGTCATTGGAGGAGTCCGACCTCCAAGCACTTTTGGAGCGTGTTGAAGAGCTGAGTTTCCGCCACGGTATTAACGCTCTGTCGGATCGATACCGAAAACGTCTCAAGGAACAGGGAAAGCTCAACGAAGGGGCAGAAAAGATTCTGATCCAATTAAAGCAGATCCGTCAGGAGATCGCCTCTCGTGAGTATCCGGGATGAGTGGATCGTCCTGGATACCAATATCTGGATATTTGGCCTAAGACGGGTTCCCGAATTCCCCGCGTGTGCTGAACTCTTAGATCACCTGAACCGGCTGCGGGTTGTGCTTCCACGGCAGATATTGCAAGAGCTACAAGCAAATCTAGTCGAGGATGAATTGAGGGCTCTCTTCCGACTTTTCACTCGCCTTCCGATATCTCCCAAAATTGACTGGCAAAAAGCCTCTGCAGAGACCGTAGCCAAGTATCAACAAATGGGTTGCAAACTTGGCGACGCAGTCGTGTCGGCGCATTTGGAAGAGTCGGGAGTCAAGGTGCTCGTTACGGAGAATCGGGATTTCTTGGAAGAACTTACCGGCTTGCCGTTCAGAAGGGTAAACGCCAGCCAAGCGATAGCTGAACTGAGAGCCGTGGATTCCCGATGATAGATCGTTATTCGGTCGTTAAGCGCTCCAGCGCCGATGGTACTATACGGTCGCCTGATTCGTTCTGCGGATTTATCTGCCATTTGAGATTTGCGATTTGAGATTCCGAGCCTAGCGAGGATAGGAGTAGGACGCGGCCGGATTTAAATTAAAAAAGCCCCTGAGTCCAGCACCCGCAAGGCTTCTGGTTTGTGCTTGACGCCTGCCCTCGATGTCCTTTATTTTACACGCAACTGAGTTTCGCCGGCCGAGCCGGGCTTTTCCTTTGTCTGAGAAAACGGTGAGCCAAGAGCAGACTCTTATTCAGAGGACACAAACATGGAAATCTGTTTTCTAGGGACCGGAGCGCCTTATCCGGATCCCCAGCGAGGGAGTTCTGCCATCCTGGTAGATGTCGGTTCGGCAAAGATCCTGCTCGATTGCGGCCGCGCCTGCATCCAACAGATGGCCCGGATGCGGATCGCACCCGCAGCCATCACGCACTGCTTTCTAACCCATGCCCACTACGATCACGTGGCGGACTACGCGCCGCTGGTGCTTACCTCCTGGCGCTTCGGCCGTCGCCATACATTGCGTGTTTACGGCCCGCCGGGAACCCAGGCGATGTCGGAGGCTCTCTTCAACGAGGTTTACAAGATAGATATCGCCGCGAGAAAGGCTTTGCAGAAGGAAGATACCGAGCGAGGCATTGACGTTCAAGTGATCGAGTTGGGCGACGGAGCCGTGGTGGAAGGCGAGGGCTGGCGCGTTCGCGCGACTCAAGTCGAGCACTGGCCGATTCCGATCTCGCTGGGTTTTCTCGTGGAAGGGAACGGCAAGCGCATGTTCTTTACCGGAGACACCTCGCCATGCGACGCCGTGAGAGAGGCCGCCGCGGGCGTGGACCTCCTGATTCACGAGGCCATGTATTTCCCGCCCGACTCCGGCCATTACCGGGGCCATAGCCATCCGGTAGATGTCGGGGAGGTGGCGCGCCAGACGGAGACGAAGCACCTGGTACTTACCCACCTACAACCAGAGACGACAATGGAGAAGCTCCTCAACGATGCCGCCACCCATTTCACGAGGCGGATGACCATGGCGTCGGACCAGATGCGTTTGGTTGTGTAACCGAGTAGATCTCTCATAACATCATTTGTTTGTTAAGCCCTCCGGTGCCGATGGATCTATGCGGTCGCAGTTCGACTAAACTCACGACAGGCCCCATGGGGGGTAGGCCGCCGCCGGATTTAGAATTCAAGGACTGAATTTACAGGACATCCAACCCCTGACACTCCTTCGTCGATACCCACCGATATTCCCTTATCACTTACTAATGTGCTAGCGTTTCCCAAAGCATCGTCGTTGGGGATCCGGCAGGACCGACCCGCTCAACGAGTCCAGCCTGTTTCACCTGCCCCTGAGGGAACCTTCCCGTTGCGGTGCAGAGGAGGCGCTATACGCGCAATCGGGTTTCAGCAGTTCGGGCAGGCCTCTTCCCGCCTCACGGTAGGTTTTAGGAAGGGGTCCAAGCCGGCTTCGCAAGGTTTGAATCCCGGCGAGTGCTCCTGGATGGACCGGGGAATGAGGGATTCGGAACCCGATTCAATCTGCCACGACGTGACGGACGTGTTTCTCTCAACGACGTATAATCATAACTCCCAGTACAACCCTCCGGATCTTCACCTCCTTCAGTCTGCCTGGTCGAAGAGCGCACCATACCTCGAGAGGCTTCGGGAGCCGAATTTTAATTTCACAGTGCACGTTAAGAGTGAGGGTAGATGTCTGGTGGTTAGGGCTGTTCCGTAAGGCGTTGACAGGTGCTAATGCGGCAAAAGGCGCCAGACTGCGGTGAACCGGCTTTTACGGACACGTATTAAGCGACACGCTTGAGCGTTTTATACTTCGCTGAAGGCTGAAGTCGGCCTGGAATTTCGCTCGCGTTAATCCTGCGGATGACCCGGCCTGGGTTGATTCACCTACCCGACACTTTCACGTTTTCGCAATTGCGAAAACGTGGCAAACGTCGCTTTCGGGAAAAGGTCGGCGTTCAGCTTACGCGGACAACCTGACTTGAATCCTGGCTCCCAAAGCCCGCGCGATCTTTTTGAGCGTCGGCAGGGATACCCGGTCGTAGTTACCGCCTTCGAGGCGGGCGATGTTCGGTTGCTGCATGCCGACGCGTCGCGCCAGTTCGGCCTGCGTCCATCCCTTCTTGAGTCTGGCGGTGATTAAACTGTGAGCCAGTTGAAATTCGGGCTGCAGCTTGTCGTATTCTTTTCGGACTTTTGGGTCCTTGAGCAATCTCTCCTTGTGTTGACGGAAATTCATGGTTTGCCTCCCTGCCTTTGCATGTAATCTTTCATTCGCGCTTCGGCTGTTTGCAGCTCGCGCCTCGGAGTCTGTTGGGTTTTCTTTTTGAATCCGTGCAAGAGGATCAATTTCCTCCCGGCAACCGGGAAAAAGAAGAAGCGATAAATGTCGCCAAAGGAAATAAACCGGAGTTCCCTCAGCTTGGAAATATCCTGAATGCTCCTAACCCAAGGCTCTCTAAGGAGCAGGCCGTATTGTTCCAGCAGCTCCAATGAACGAAGGAATTTCGCCTTGGCTTGGGGGGCAAGGCCATCGATGAACTCTGCAACAGGGACCGAACCGGCGGCGGTTTGATAGTACTCGATCACCCATGTCCCCAAGCTCGGCATTCGCTTTGTATACCATATATGATATGTACTGCCAAGGCTAAATACGGAACGTCTTTGGACCCGGTGCTCACGCCAAAAACGGTTTAATTGACCTGCATCGTGACGACGCCGGAGAAGTTCTGGGTAACGATGACGAGGCCGGAAATCAGCCGGCGATATTTTTTCGGGCGAGGTCTGGAGGCGGACCGGACGTTCGGCTCGCGTTGATCCTGCGGATGACCCAGCTTGGGTTGATTCACTTACCCGACACTTTCACGTTTTCGCAATTGCAAAAACGTGGCAAAGGTCGGCGTGGGGGTCGAATCTTAAAAATCAGAGTTCGGATTCCCGGACTTGCTCCTGGTGCGACGCCGTGTGCCATGGCGGTCCCCCATGACAATCTGGTTTTCGCTCCAAACTACTTTCCGTTAGCCAAAGCCGTTCACCGTCAGTCGTGCTTGGGATAGCTGCACTGGAGTTGCTGTTTGTGGCGATCCAGAACGCTTCACTAGGTTGACACGCATTGTCGCCTGGGTTACGCCATGAACCATGGAGGTGACGGTATGACGACATCGGCTGAGCGGCCGCGGGTTATCGACGGTGACGGTCACGTGATGGAAGACATCGCCGCGATTTGGAAGTACATGGCGCAGGAATATGTCGGCCGGAGCTTTTCGGACATCCGGGGCAAGAGCCCGTTCCCGCCGATCGATCATCTCCACTCGGCCAACCGCCACTTCGCTCCGCGCGGGGCCTTCGCCAACGTCGGCACGGACGGATGGGAAGCGTTCCTGGACGACGTCGGCATCGACTCCACTGTTCTCTATACCAGCGCCGGTCTCAGCTTCGGTAAAATCGTAAGCCGCGATTGGGCAATTGAGCTTGCGCGCGCGTACAACAACTGGATGCACGATACTTACCTCTCGAAGAACCGGCGCTTCCGCGCGATGGGACTCATCCCGCTGCAGGAACCCAAAGAGGCGGTGGTTGAGCTGCGGCGGATCGTCTCGGAGCTGGGGATGTGTGGTGCCATGCTTCCCTCGACGGGCGCCACCAACTCTCACTTGGGAGCGGAACAGTTCTGGCCCATCTACGAAGAAGCGGAACGGCTCGGCTGCGCGATCGGCATTCACGGCGGCGCCCACCAAGGCATGCTGATGGACGACATGAGCCCCTATGCGCCCGTGAACGCGTTGGGCCATCCGATCGGGCAGATGGTGAGCTTCGCAGGCATTATCTTCAACGGCATCTTCGATAAATTTCCCGGCGTGCGCATCGGTTTTCTCGAAGCGGGCTGCGGCTGGCTCCTGACCTGCGTCGAGCGCTTCGCGCGCTCGTGGGCGAGCCACGTCCAATACGACCCGCGCGACCGTTTCCTGAAGCTTAAAGCAGAAGAAACCGTGCGCGACTATATCGTTCGCCACATCGAGGAGGGGCGGATCTTCGTCGGGGTGGAAGGAAACGAGCTGACTCTCGGCGAAGCCGTGCGCCAGGTAGGAAACAAGCCCTTTATCTTTTCTTCCGACTATCCGCACGAAGTCGACGCCGGGACGTGCAAGGCCGAGCTGGAAGAGCTGCGCGAGAACCCGGCGCTTACGCGGGAGGACAAAGAGGCGATTTTGCTTAACAACTCGGTCCGCTTCTACAAGCTGGGATTGTAGGCCGAGGGTTAAACTCATTGACAAGGTGTTCGTGCCACAACCCACCTACGTCACCTACATCGTGACGACACCGGAAAAGTTGTGGGCGGCGATCACGAGGCCGGAACTCAGCCGGCGATAGTTTTTCGGGCGGAGCCTGGAGTCGGACTGGGCGCTTAACTCGCGTTGATCCTGCGGACGACCTGGCTTGGGTTGATTCGCCTAGCAGGCTGCTGAAAAAAGCCAAACGTGCTTCGAGTGCCTCAGCACGAACGCAAATTCCCCAATGAATTCAACGTCTCTCCGTTCGCCCTGAGCTTGGTCGAAGGGTGAGCGGGGGTTTTTCAGCAACCTGCTAGGGGACACTTTCATGTTTTCGCAATTGCGAAAACGTGATAAGCGTCGTTGCCATGGAAGAGGTGAGCTATAGGCAGTCGCGGCTGTGCCGGCTGCTTGGCAACCCCGCTGCCTTCGCCGTCGTCTGTCGGTTGGCGGAGGGCAAAGAGATGAGCACGAGCGAGATCGCCGGGGCCATCGGTCGCAGCGTGCCGCGCACGAGCAATATTCTCGGAGCATTGAGGCTCGCGGAGCTGGTGCGATACGAGACCGACGGACGGTACGCCCGGTACAGGCTCAAACACCCGCGCGAGGTGCGCAGAATTCTCGACGCGCTCTCCGGCTTTGTGACGACGACGTCCGTGGCCCGCCGTTAAACCTTCGATACTTTCACGTTTTCGCAATTGCGAAAACGTGGCAAAGGTCGCTTGCGTGGAATATCACCGGTCGGGATCAGGCTTGCGCGGCGATGCTGAGATAGAGATCCCGGGTTTCGTCCCGCCGGCGGGCAAGAGTTCCAGGCTGCATTTTATTGACGAAACGGTCAAGGAATTTTCGCGACACCACCCTAGCGGCTTAGCAACCGGTCCACGGAAAACGCGCCTCCGCCGCCGATGAGCAGCGCCATAGCCATCAAAAACAGCGCCATCGTGTACTCGATTCCGTTGGCCTCGCCCGGGCGGCGCGCCAGGAAAAAGCCGTGTCCCCAGTGGGACTTTAACATCGCGGTGGCGATGAAAACCGCCAGTCCCAACGCAAACGGCCGCGTGAGACATCCGGTGAGAAGGGCGAAAACGCCGAAGAACTCAGTGAATAGTCCCAATGCCCCGATGGGGACGGGAATGTTGTATTTGTCGCGCCAGTTGGCGAGGTGTCCTTTCCCGCCGCGGCCGCCGAACCAGCCGAAGATATGTTGGGTTGAATGAAAGAAAAACGTGACGGCAAGACCCAGGCGCAGCACTACAAACGAGTAAGACGGGGATGTGTCCAAAATCCAGGCCATTCGCAACCTCCGAAGAGCGGCTTCAAAAACGTTTTTGTCATTACCACACATCGCGCGCCCAAATCAAAAGCGCCGTCCACTTGACCATCCTCACCGGCATAGGATAAAAGGTGAGCGTTTTCGTTTCGGAAGCTTCAACAGGCGCGTATCCTATACGGAAACTGATCCGCAGCCGCAGTCCGAGGAGAATCCATCTATGGAACAGAACGACACCAACGACGATCGCTCAAGAAAGAGCTCGATGACGACGACGATAACGGCCGGCGGCGATGCCGCGCCTGCTTCAACGGGAGCGGGAATAGGAAAGATCCCCGCGACGTGGGACCTGGCGGCGGATGTGGTGGTTGTCGGCGCGGGAGCGGCGGGGCTGGCGGCGGCGATCAAGGCAGTCGACGCGGGAGCCTCGGTCATCGTCGTTGAAACCAATTACGATGTCGGTGGACATGCAATAATAAGCGGCGGCAATACGCCCCTGGGCGGCGGGACGAGCGCGCAAAAGAAGTACGGCATAGAGGACTCGCCGGATCTTGTCTTCTCCGATTTGACGGACTGGTCCATCGTGCAACCCAACGGGTGGCCGGATTACCGGTATAACGACCGCGCGGTGATGCGCGCCTTTGCCGATCATTGCGCTTTGACCTATGAATTCCTGTTGGAAAACGGCGTAACGTTCAAAGACATCCCGCCGGACAATCAGGGCGGGCACAATTTGGGAAACTCCGCGCCGAGGGAAAATCATTTGACCTGGACCAAGGGCGCGGGGCTCGAAAGTCCCAACGCCAGAGCGGGCACCAGTCTGGTCAGGCCGCTTGAGGCGAACGCGCGCGCAAAGGGCGTGCGATTCCTGCTTAACTATAAGATGACAGGCCTTATCCGCGAGCCGTCCGCGGAACAAAAAGCAGGAAGAGTGATCGGTGTCGCCGCGCGGCACACGGCGAGAATCATGCCGGGCCGGACGACGCCATTAGGGAGCTTTCGCTCCGGGGGCAACATCGAGGCCACCCAACCAAGCGTCACTATTCGCGCGCGGAAGGCCGTGATCCTCGCGACCGGGGGCAGCACCGGCAACGTAAACTTCCGCCGCATGTTCGATCCGCGGCTGACCGACGCGCTGCAGGTCGCGGGCGAGCCTTATTCGTTTCAGGACGCAAGCGGCGAGCTTGCCGCCACGGCTGTCGGCGCGTCGCTCTGGGGATTCGCGAACCAGACTCTTGAAAACGGCGACAACATTCGCACCAAGCGCGCCCTCGCTACGAGGTACAACTACATGACCTGGGAGCTTGAAAGCCCGATTTTCCCGCTCGTCCGCGCCACCGGCCTGAACGTACAGGATTGGCAGGATTTGATCCTGGTCAATCAGGTCGGGAAGAGATTCTACGACGAAACCAAAGGGGACTATCCCCACGGCAACGTCTACAACGAGATCCATCCTTATACGCCTCACGACTATCGCAATAACGAGAATATCAAGTTCAATCCGACGAAATACAATTTTTTCAACGCCGCGGTGGCGATGAACGAGTACTCGGAGCCGCCCGATTATTCCGCCGGCCCGGTGTGGGCCATATTCGATGCCGACGCGGCGGAACGGGAGAAATGGAAACTGACTCGGCCATACGTCGATACCGACGGCTATTTCTTCAGCGCAAAGACGCTTCCGGAACTAGCCGCCGCCATCAAAAATCCATATCAAGCCAGGCCGATGGTCGGCGCCGTCCTGCAAGCAACGGTGGACCGCTACAACTCCTTTGTGGAATCCGGCGTGGACCTGGATTTCGGCAAGCCAGGGCTCAAGCACAGGATCCAGACACCGCCATTCTACGCCGCCTGGGCCACGCCGCTCGTGCACGATACTCGCGCCGGGCTGAGGATCAACAACAAGTGCCGGGTGATGGACATGAACGGTCAAGTCATCCCCGGGCTCTATTGCGCCGGCGAGTCCGCGGGGGGGTTCAATCAACACGGTCTGGGACGGTGCACAACCCAGGGTTACATCGCCGGCAAGAACGCCGCCACCGAAAGGTCCGAAGGCTAAGGTTTGCCGGGGAGTTTTCAAGAACTAAAGGCCTTCAGCTCCGTAGGTGGTGATGGGATCTTTCCTTCCGGTTGGAATCTTCGAGGGAAACATTGTAAGGCAGGGAGGTGACGCTCGACAAAAACGCAAGCAGGTTTTCTTCCGCCGCTGGAAACCGAAACGTAAGCGCGGCGCTTTCCTGGCGCGCGATGGCGCCGGTTCTCTTTCTCACGCTGCTGTTTTTTTTGAACTTCACCGCCCGGATTCTGCTCGCCCCTTTTCTCCCCACTATCGAAAGGGAGTTGGGGATAAGCCATAGCGGAGCCGGATTCTTTTTCTTTCTCGTCTCCGCGGGTTATCTCCTCGCGCTGGTCGGTTCCGGATTTCTCTCCGCGCGGCTCACCCACCGCAGAACCATCACCCTCTCGTGCGCCTCGCTCGGCATCGTTTTGCTGGCGATCTGCTTGGCGGATAGCGTGTGGGCCATCCGCGCCGGCCTTGTTTGTCTCGGACTGGCGACCGGCCTTTACATGCCCTCGGCGATCGCAACGATCACCTCTTCGGTCGGCTCCGGCCACTGGGGCAAGGCGATCGCGATCCATGAGACGGCGCCGAATCTGGCCTTTATCGCCGCTCCTCTCGCGGCCGATCTCTTTCTCCGCTGGTCCTCCTGGCGCGCTGCGCTGGGCCTGCTCGGCGGTATTTCCGTCATCGTGGCCGTCGTCTTTCACCGCTATGGCAGGGGAGGAGAATTTCTCGGAGACTCTCCGAGTTTCGCAGCAATGAGAGCGTTGCTCCGCCAGCCCGCCACCTGGCTGATCGCGCTGCTGTTCGGCCTGGGAGTAAGCTCGACGCTGGGAATCTTTAGCATGCTCCCGCTCTATCTCGTGAGCGAGCGGCAGATGGAGCAGAGCTGGGTCAATACGCTCGTCGCCCTTTCCAGGATCTCCGGCCCCTTCATGGCGCTTCTGGCGGGCTGGGCTTCAGACGCCTTCGGTCCAAGACGCACGATCGTCGGCAGCTTTCTCCTGACCGGGCTGGCAACTCTCCTGCTCGGGCCGTCCCCGGCTTCGTGGCTCGTCCCCGTCGTCTTTCTTCAACCCGCGCTCGCCGTCTGTTTCTTCCCGGCCGGCTTCGCCGCGCTCTCGGCGATCGCTCCGGCGCGCTCTCGCAACGTGGCGGTCTCTTTTACCGTGCCGGTCGGCTTTCTCCTGGGAGGGGGAGTGGTCCCCGCCTTTGTCGGAGTGATGGGAGACGCAGGTTCTTTCGGCCTGGGGTTTACCTGGGTCGGCGCTCTCATCCTCGCGGGCGCCGTGTCGGCTCTTTTTCTGCGGCTTCCCGACCGCCGGAGTTAGCGTTAACCAGCGCTTGAATTAAATGATTTTACGAGGCGCCCTTCGGTCCGTTGAAGAGAGAGGGCCGAGCGGCCGAGTTCAGGCTTGCCAGCAGAATGGTTAGGGCATAAGATTGCCACGCAAAATAGGTTCGAACTTGCCGGCGGTTCGGCATCAGGACTTACGAAAACACGCTCGCTGCGGGCTAATATGAGCAAAATCTGTACACTTCGGGAAGCGATTTCCAGCATTGAGGACGGCGCGGCGGTCGCGATGGGTTGCGGTCTTGAGTCTCTGATTCCTTTTGCCGCCGGCTATGAGATCATCCGCCGGAAAAAGCGCGGTCTCACGCTTGTCGCGCCGATCTCCGACATCCAGTTCGATCAGCTCATCGGCGCTGGCTCAGCGAGAAAAATTGTCGCCGCGTGGGTGGGAAACGTCGCAGCAGGGCTGGGACACAATTTCCGCCGCGCCATGGAAGAGGGCATTCCGCGGCCGCTCGAAGTCGAAGAGCACTCCAACTTTACGATCGCTCTCGGCCTCAAAGCCGCCGGCATGGGACTGCCTTACCTTCCCACCCGCACGGCGCTCGGGAGCGACTTCAGCGAGGCGCCGCATTTTAGGGCCATCACCTGCCCGTTCACCGGCGAGAGACTGCTGGCGGTGCGCGCGGTCGCGCCGGACGTCGCGATTCTCCACGTCCAGCGCGCGGATAGCGAAGGAAATGCGCATCTCTGGGGCAACCTCGGCGTGGTGCGCGAGGCAGCCTATGCGGCGAAGCGGGTGATCTTGACTTGCGAAGAGGTGGTGGACCACGAGGTGATTCTCAGCGATCCCAACCGAACTCTTATTCCAGGGTTTCTCGTTTCCCATGTGGTCGACGCGCCTTTCGGCTCGCACCCGTCGCCCACCCAGGGCTATGCCAGGAGGGACGACGACTTTTATTTCGACTACCACCGGCAATCGCGCAGCCTTGAAGGCTTTCAGGAATGGCTCCAGAAGTGGGTCTTTGGGGCGGGTGACCACGAGGGCTACCTCGATCTGCTCGGGAAAGAGCGGCGAGAGAAGCTCAAGCCCGGACGGGAGCTTTGCTCGCCTGCGGTCAATTTCAGCGTTTAAAGGCAGATGGACTATACGCTCAAAGAACTGATGGTGGTGGCGGCGGCCCGGGAGATTTGCGATGGGGAAGTTGTCTTTGTCGGCATGCGGCTTCCGCTTCTGGGATTCGCCGTCGCCAAAGAGCTTCATGCGCCGCGGGCCGTCGGCATCTTCGAGAACGGCGTCATCCGCGACTGGCCCGCGCTCGCGCCGATCTTCACGATGAGCGATCCCCCCAACGTAAGCCGCTCGCTCTCGTGCTGCGGCCTGGTTGACGTGATGTCTCTCCTGCAGAGCGGTCGAGTCGATCTCGGCTTCATCGGCGGCGCGGAGATCGACCGCTTCGGAAACCTCAATACGCACTGGGTCGAGGAAAATGGCAGGCGAGTGCGGCTTCCCGGCAGCGGTGGAGCGGCGGACATCGCCGGCCTGGCCGGCCGCTGCATCATCATTATGAACCACGAGCGGCGACGCTTTCCGCCGAAGGTGCGCTTCATCACCTCGCCCGGCTACGGAGAAGGGAGAGGCTGGCGCGAGGGAAAACATCTCAAGGGAGGCGGCCCGAGACGGGTGATCACAAGCCTGGGGATCTTTTCCTTTGATTCTGAAAGCCGCGAGATGATTTTAAGCTCGTTCCATCCAGGCGTCTCCATCGAGCAAATCCAGCGGGAAACGGGCTGGAGGCTTAAAGTTGCTGCGGAGGTTTCGGAGACCCGGTCGCCTTTGGCCGAGGAGCTTGCCGCTGTAAGAAAGTACGATCCTAAGGGCGTTTGGACCAACAATTAATTTTTCTTCTGACTTAGCGGGGGCTGCTCGCGCGCGACGGCGTTGCGGTAAGGATCTTTAAGTTCTCGCTTTTCTCGATATAGCGCACGAACAGATATTTGTTTTCCTGCGAGTCCAAAGCCGCCGCCGGCACCTCGCCCGCTCCGGCTTCAACCTTTGCCAGGATGAAGTGGAGATCGTTGCTCTTCAAGGCGCGCAGGAATCCTCCTTCGAATTCGCCCAGCGTCTTTGCCGTCATGACGTTGGCAAAACCGGCGCCCCGCGCGATCGCGGCCAGATCGGCCCGCCCGGCCGTGGCCGTCGGCGCGCCGCGCGAGGACTCGTAGCATTCGTTGTCGAAGACGATATGGATAAGATTCGCCGGATGCTGGTTGGCTATCGTCGCCAGGCTGCCGAGGTTGAGCAGCAGAGAGCCGTCTCCGTCGAAGGCCACGACCTTGCGGTGCGGCAGCGCCAGAGCCAAACCGAGCGCCATGGAAGAGGTGAGCCCCAGGTTCTGCAAATGGTAATTGCCCGGGTGAGGTCTGAGAGCCTGCCACTCGTGGCGCACGGCGCCGATGTTCGTGACCACCAGCTCTTCGCCGAAGCGCGGCGCTATCGCTTTAAGACAATCGTATCTCTTCATCGAACTACCTCAGGGCTTGTTTGTTGAGCACGATGGCCGTGGGCCGGCGCGAGGAGCGCGCGAGCGTCTGACTATCGCGAACGGCGGGACGAATCTCCTCGAAGCGGCCCACTTTCTCGTACACAATGTGCATGGCCTGCAAGACCGGCTCGGTCAGGGCGCCGACGGTGGCATGCCCGGCGTTTTCCTCGCCGACGCCGCCGCTGTGACCGATCAACATCAACACGGGGATGCCCGGATGAATACAGACCGTCGCGATCGCGTTCGCCGATAATAGGAAGCCCGCGTTCATCATCACCATCGCCGGCTTTTTCCCGCCCAGGTAGGCGCCCGCGCAGACGCCGATGCCCTCCTCCTCGCGGGTCACGGGCACGTGGTGAATCGCGGGATCTTCGCCCAGCGCGATGACGAGGTCGTGCAGATTCGCTTCAGTCAGCGTCGCGACGAAATCGACGCCGGCCTCCTTGAGCGAATCGACTATCTCCGCCGCCACTTCTCGTTTCATGTCTCCTCCTACGCCAGTTTCAAACCTTTATTGCCGAGACTGAACCCGCAGTCAAGCCGATTCGGTGGGGCGGTTCAGCCGTTCAGCGCCATTCATGCTTGGGATACCTGCGCTTAAGTTGCGGTTTGAGTTTCGGATAGGTTTCACGCCAGAAGGCCGCCAGGTTCTCGGTAACCTGCACCGGCCGGTTGCTCGGCGCGAGCACCTGAATGCGGACGGCGACGCGGCGGCCAGCAACCCAGAGCCCTTCTTTGATGCCGTACAGATCCTGGATGCGCGCCGCAAGCGTCGGCGGAGCGTCGGCGGTGTACGCGACCTTTGCGCCGCGGCCGCTGGGCAGCTTGATCCGCTCGGGCGCATGCTCCTCGACCCACGCCTGTTGCCGCGCGGGCAGCCATGACTTCACGACCGGCAGGACCTGGCGCTCTTTGATCTCGCTGTAGCTTATCGCGCCCTCGCAAACGTGCTCCAGCATGGCGGCGCGGTCGTCTTCTCCGATGGCGGGAAGCTTGAGGTCGGGCATCCATTCACGCAGCCGGTTGACGCGCAGGATCCATTGCTCCACCGATTCATTCCAGTTTGCGAGGGCCAGGCGCCCGGCGGCGACTTCGCGCGCCAGAATCGCCGCCGCTTCTTCGGCAGGCGGCCGGCCGGAGAGCTTCTCCGCCAGAACCAAGTCGCGGAAGCGCGTCTCCTCGCGGGCGACGACGCGCTTCAATACCGGGTCATAGGCGACGGCAAGGGCTTGCTTGAAGTCGCCGGGGAACAGCTCGCGCAGCCACGCCTCCTCGACGGCCGTGGCGAGA
>Ga0156192_1053_pt1 | contig 32799 bp, 35 predicted proteins | sample RifCSPlowO2_12_FD_107845 | JGI IMG/M metagenome (GOLD analysis project Ga0156192, IMG submission 107845) | Deltaproteobacteria bacterium RIFCSPLOWO2_12_FULL_60_19
TCACCGTCAACCCAAGCGGTTCAATCACCTGGCGGCGGATTACACCGCCCACGTGCGGGGGATTCTTCATCGCCATATTTCAAATACCTCCCTTAATGATAGTCAACCAAATCGACGTCAAATGCGTCACCATTCTCGAACCGGAAGATCACCCGCCAGTTACCGCTAACGGTCACGCTCCAGAAACCTTTCAACTCGCCCTTCAAAGGATGCAGCCGCCAACCCGGAAACAAACCAACCTCCTGCGGCCGGGCGGCTTCGTCGATAGCCAACGGGATGTCGGATATCTTCTCCACCAGCGCAGCCGGAAGCTCCCTTCCCTCCCCTGTTGTGTAGAGCCGCTTTAAGCCCCGATGTCGAATCGAACGAATACTCATCCGAAGAGGATTATCGCCTGTCGTGTGACACACGTCAACCTCTACGGGGTACGGGGTCTAGGTGAGCTGGCCCGGGCCTGACTGTGGACTTATTGCGCTGAACGCGCGGTTGAAATCCCCGGCTCGTGGCGCAAGGCGTTTATCTCCTGACACTTCCACCTTTTGAGAATTCTCAAAACGTAAAAACGAGCAAAGCTTCAGGGTCAGGTCTTGGATCTTGCTTTTATGAGATCGGCGGGAAGCTGACATGGCGACACGCCATGTGAGGGGAAAGGATAAGGGATGAGGGATGGAAACTGAAAGCGGAGGCCACATCAATAATGATGTTGCTTCGTCATGGATTTTAGCGTAGAGTTTTTTGAGACAGAGGCGGGGACATGCCCGGTGCGGGAGTTTCTGGACGCGTTGAGGGCCGGCGATCCGGACGACTTCGCGGCGGTGGTCGCCGGTCTGGCGAAACTGCGGAACAGGCAGTATCACCGCGAGCCATTGTCCAAGGCGCTTGGCGGCGGGCTGTTTGAACTGCGCCACGTCGGCAAGCTCAATACCCGCGTGTTGTGGTTTTTCGCGAAGAATCGCCGGATCGTCGCGGTACACGGCATCCGCAACAAGGGCCAAGCCATCCCGGTTCGCGATATCCACACAGCTCTGGAACGGATGCGCGATTGGCGGAAAAGAGTGGAGCGATGAAAAAAACCAATTTCGACCGTTACCTCAAAAAACAAATGGAGAACCCGGCGTTTGCCGCCCGCTTTAAACTCGCCGGCGAGGCATGGGACGTGGCGCTGCAAATCGCCGCTCTGCGCGAGCAGGCAGGGCTTTCCCAGAAGGAGCTTGCGAAGCTGCTGAAAACCTCCCAGCAGCAGGTGAGCCGGCTTGAGTCGCCGGGCTACGAAGGCCACTCGCTAAGTAATTTGCGCCGCGTCGCCGATGCCCTGCATGCCCGGATCCGCATCGTCTTCGAGCCGGTAAAGACCGGAAACGGGATGAGTGTAGCCGAATCCGCCGCGGCGTACCGCGCCAAACGCGCCAGAGCCAAACGGACATGAGGCAAACACTGAACAACCTTCGCCGCCTAGCCTCGCGCATTGTCGCTTTGCAGGGGAGGTGGGGAGGTGTCGGGGAGGTGGCAGGCTTTGCTTATTTGCTTTTTACATATCGTGGATTGAGGCGGCGCCACGGCGCGGAGTTTTACGTAACCTCCACCATCAAATTTCTTGCCTTTTCGCTGAAAACCCGATAGGTATCCCTCAACTCTGGCAGCCCGCGCACAAAAAAGATGGCATTGGCCGGAAAAATCGCCCTGGTTACCGGAGGAGGAACCGGCATTGGGAAGGCCATCGCGGAAACGCTGGCCGCAAACGGCGCTCGGGTTGCGATCGCTTCGCGCAACCCCGCGCATTTGAATGGCGCCGGCGAGGCGCCGGGCAACGGCTCTCTCCTTCCGGTCCGGATGGACATCAGGAAAAAAGAGCAGGTCCGGTCGGGTGTCGCCGAGATTGTGGAGAGTTGGGGGCCGATCGATATCCTGGTCAACAATGCCGGCATCGGCGGGATGAACCGGATCGATGACCCGGATGACAGCCGCTGGCACGATATCGTGGAGACCAACCTCACCGGGACGTACCAGGTGACTAAGGAAGTCCTCAAGTCGATGAAGGACCATGCCGGCGGCCGGATCGTCAATATCTCCTCGGTGCTGGGCAAGTTCGGCGTCGCGGGTTATTCGGCCTACTGCGCGACCAAGCACGGCCTGATCGGTTTCACCCGCGCCCTGGCGCTGGAAGTTGTGGGGCGCGGCATCACCGTCAACACGATCTGCCCCGGCTGGGTCGAGACCGAGATGGCGCGCCAGGGAATCGGCGAGAGCGCGGCGAGTCTGGGAATCACCGTGGAAGATTTCAGGCGGCAGGCGATCCAAGGCGTGCCGATCCACAGATTCATCGACGCCGGCGAGGTGGCCGGGCTGGTGCTCTATCTTGCGTCGGACAAGGCGTCGGGCATTACCGGACAGGCGATCAACATTTGCGGCGGGCAGACTATGGCGTAGCAGGCCGCTGAAAAAGGCTCATCTGCCATAGCCTGCCACTGGCAGGCGTCGTAATAGCTGCGCTTGGCCCGGCTAGTCGAACGCCCGCCAGCGGCGGGCTAGGGCGTCAACGTACTAGAAAGTACGCCTCCGCTCGCGGACCTTCGCGCGCCTTGCATCTGAGACCTTTTTGACCGGCCTGCCGGGAAGCAGGAATTAGGGATCGGGATATGGAAATTGAGAAACTGAAAGCGATTGCGAAGGAAATGCGGGTGGACATCATCCGCATGTTGACCGAGGCCGGCTCGGGCCATCCCGGCGGATCGCTCTCCTGCATCGATATTATCGTCACGCTCTTTTTTTCGAAGCTGCGTTACAAACCGGACGATCCCAACTGGGCGGACCGCGACCGCTTCGTGCTGTCCAAAGGCCACTGCGTGCCGGCGCTTTACGCCGTGCTCGCCAAGCTGGGAACGCTCCCGCACGATGAATTGCTGAGTCTGAGAAAACTCAACAGCCGCATGCAGGGCCACCCCGATCGCAGCCGCACCCCGGGCATCGAAGCCTCGACCGGATCGCTCGGCCAGGGGCTGTCCGTTGCCCTCGGCATGGCGATGGCCGGCAAGACGATGAAAAAGGATTATCGCGTTTACTGCATGATCAGCGACGGCGAATCCCAGGCGGGCCAGGTTTGGGAGGCCGCGATGGCCGCGCCGAAGTTCAAGCTCGACAATCTCTGCGTGCTGCTCGATTACAACAAGATCCAACTGAGCGGGGCCGTGCGGGACATCATGAATCTGGAGCCGCTGGCGGAGAAATGGCGCGCTTTTAACTGGAACGTCATGGAGATCGACGGCCACGACTTCGGCGCGATCCTCAAAGCGCTGAACGACGCCGAGAAGGTGAAAGACAAGCCGACGTTGATTTTGTGCCACACGATCAAGGGCAAAGGCGTCTCCTTCATGGAGGGCAAGTGGGAGTGGCACGGCAAGTCGCCGAATCGAGAGGAAGGAGAGCGGGCGGTTCAGGAGATCCTCGCGCGAAACTGATGCCGTTGCTCGTGTTCGTGGTTCGTGTCCGCAAACGAGCACGATAACCGAGCACGACCACGGTTGTTGATAGGAAAACTATGGCAGGAAAAGCGACACGCACGGCGTTTGGCGAGACCCTGGCTCGATTGGGCGCGGAAAATCCGCGCATCGTGGTCCTCGACGCCGACCTCAGCAAATCCACGATGAGCGATTTCTTCGCCAGCAAATTCCCCGATCGCTTTTTCGACATGGGGATCGCCGAGGGCAACATGGTCGGCGCGGGCGCGGGCATGGCGCTCGCCGGCATGATTCCGTTCATTTGCAGCTTTGCAACCTTCGTGGTCGGCCGCTTCGAGCAAATCCGCATGTCGGTGGGGTACAGCCGCGCCAACGTCAAGATCGTCGGCACCCACTGCGGCATCGGCATCGGCCCCGACGGCTACAGCCAGATGGCGCTGGAAGACATCGCGCTGATGCGCAGCCTCCCCAACATGGCCGTCGTTCAGCCGGGAGACGCCATCGAGGCCGAAAGGGCCGTGGAATACATCGCGCGCCACGACGGCCCGGTCTTTCTCCGCCTGACGCGGCAGAATCTGAACGACGTCAATCCGCCCGATTATAAATTCGAGTTCGGCAAGGGCGTCGTCCTTCGCCCAGGGCGCGACATGACGATCATGGCGACCGGAGGAGTGGTGGGCAACGCGCTCAAGGCGGCGGCGCTGCTCGCCCAGAAACAGGTGGACGCCCAGGTCGTCAATATCCACACGATCAAGCCGATCGACCGCGACTTGATCGGTCGCGTCGCCTACTCTCAGGGAAAAATTCTCACGGTGGAGGATCATGGGATCGTCGGCGGCCTCGGCAGCGCCGTCGCCGAAGTCGTCGCCGAGCTGGGACGCGGCCGCGTGAAGCGGGTCGCGGTGGAAGATTACGCCGAGTCCGGCGACCCCGACGGCCTCTACAAAAAATACGGGCTTTCGGAAGACAACATCGCGGCAAAAGCGCTGGAGCTGCTGCACGACTGAGTCCCTTCTTATCGGCCTCGCATCTCCGTTTGCCTCAATTTTGGAGAAACTTCCGGTGACACGCGCGCCTCTTGAAGTCCGCAGTCCCGCAACCGGAGAGATCATCTCCACCCTGCCGGTCGCCACGCCCGAACAGGTCACACAGGCCGCGGCAGCCGCCCGCGCCGCCCAGCACGTCTGGAGGGAGCGCACCTTTGATGAGAGAGCGAAGCTCCTCTACCGCTTTCGCGATATCCTGCTTGATAATCAAGACAAGATCGCCGACGTAGTAGCCTCGGAGACCGGGAAGCCACGAGCGGAAGTTTTCAGCAACGAGTTGTTCTACCTCTACGACGCCATCGGCTTCTGGGCCAAGAAATCGGCCAAGTACCTCAGACCGGAAAAAATCCGGCCGCATCTTTTAAAAAGCAAAAAGGTCGTCTCGACCTACGGGCCGCTCGGCGTGGTCGGAGTCATCAGCCCGTGGAACTTCCCTCTCGTCCTGACGGTCGGCGAAGCGATCCCCGCGCTGATGGCCGGCAACGCGGTCATCGTCAAGCCCTCGGAGCTGACGCCGCTGTCGGCCCTGTTGGGCGCTGAGCTTGCGCGGCAGGCGGGCTTTCCCGATTACCTTCTACAGGTGCTGATCGGCTACGGCGACGTTGCCGAGCTGCTGATCGACCAGGCGGATATGATCTCGTTTACCGGCAGCGTGGAAACGGGAAAGAAGGTGGCGCGGCGCGCGGTGGAGCGGTTGATTCCGGTGAGCCTGGAGCTTGGCGGCAAGGATCCGATGATCGTCCTCGAGGATTCCGACCTGGAGCGCGCCGCCAACGCCTGCGTCTGGGGCGCGCTGATGAACTCCGGGCAGGTCTGCACCTCGATTGAGCGCGTTTACGTGGAGGCGCCGGTTTATCAAAACTTCGTCGACCTGGTGGTGAGTCGCGTGCGCGCGCTGCGCCAGGGGCCGAGCGACGGCGAAGTCGAGCTGGGCAGCATGACTTCCGAGACGCAGATCAACAAGGTCGAAGCGCAGGTCGAAGACGCGGTGAAAAAAGGCGCGAACGTGCTGTGCGGCGGGCGCAGAAACCCGAACTATACCGGACTGTATTACGAGCCGACGGTTTTGGTGGATGTCCACCACGACATGGAGATCATGCGGGATGAGACCTTCGGCCCGATCATTCCCATCATGAAGGTGACGGACGCCGAAGAGGCCTTGCGCCTGGCCAACGATTCCCGCTACGGCCTGGACGGGAGCATCTTCACGCGGGATCGGGAGCTCGCCTGGAAGATGGCGGACAAGATCGAGGCGGGATCGGTCTGCATCAACGACAGCCTGGTGAACTTCGTGATCCCCGACGCGCCGATGGGCGGGATGAAAGAGAGCGGCATCGGCCGGCGCCACGGCGCCGAAGGCATCCGCAAATACTGCCGACAAAAGACCATCGTGGCGGACCGCTTCGGCTTGAAGCGTGAGTTCGCCTGGTTTCCAAACACGAAGCGGACGACGGATTTCCTTCGCACGGGATTCAGGCTGCTTTACCGCTCGGGCTGGAAAAACAAGCTCTTTGCCATAAGGCGCAGCGATCGGGGCTGACGTTTCGCCGCGTGTTTCTCGCTGCGGGAACGCTATTGACTTACGCCTCAAGAGGATAGAAATTGAGAGAATATTTTACTGAAGGAGACCGCACATGAGCAAAAATCTACAGGCATTCATCGCTCGCGCAGAAGAGCGAAGACCCGGATCGGTGATTCGCGTAAAGGATCGGATCGACGCCAACCGGCACGAGACCATCGCCTATCTGAAGCACCTCGACATGAGGGGCGAGCGCAAGATGGTTCTGTTCGAGAATGTCCCCAGCTTCAACGGCGAGCAGTCGCAGTTCTCGCTCTTCTACAATCCCTGGGTGACGCGCCAGTTCTGCGCCGACCAGCTCGATATGGGAGAGCTTAAATCGAACATGGAGCTGAGCCTCGAAGTGGCCAGGCGCGAGCTGCAAAAGGGCGAGCTGGAGACCGTCCCGTCGAGCCGGGCGCCCTGCAAAGAAGTGGTGCTGAAAGGCGCCAAGGCCGACCTGAGGACGCTCCCCATTTCCATGCACCAGAAGGACGACGTCGGCGCGTATCTCACGATGACCTGCATCATGAAGAGCATCGACCGCGGATTTTACGACATCACCTTCACCAAGAATATGTATTATGCGCCGCAGCGGATGAGCTTCTCCGCGCATGCCCATCATCACCTCGAAGCCATGACGACGGAATATGAGAAGGCGGGGCGGCGCGCTCCGGTGATCGTCGTCCTGGGCCACCACCCGGCTTTTTATCTCTCCAGTTGTTGCATGACCCCCTTCGGCAACAACGACTACGCGACCGCGGCGGCCTTCCTCGGGGAGCCGCTGCGCTTGACGCCGTCGGAGACCTGGGGCGAGGACTTTCTCGTGCCGGCGGACGCCGAGGTCGTGATCGAGGGGGAGGTCCCGCCGCATGTCCGCGAATCGCAGAACCCATTCGGTGAGATCCTCGGCTACTACCAGCTCGAGATGAAGGTGCCGGTGGTCGAGGTCGCGGCGATCACGCACCGCAAAAAAGCGATCGTTCAAGACTTCTGGCCCGGACAGATGGACCACTGGAACCTCGGAGGGATTCCCAAAGAGGGCAGCGTTTACAACGTGATCAAGAAAAACGTCCCCGGTATCCGGGCGATTCATCTGCCGGCGTCCGGCTGCGGGCGGCTCATCTGCTACATCTCGATCAAGAAAGAATTCATCAACGACCCGAACAAAGCCGCGATGCAGGCGTTCGTCGAGATGCCGAATCTGAAGCTCTGCGTGGTGGTGGACGAGGATGTCGACGTCTTCAACGAGCGCGAAGTGATGTGGGCGGTCAGCACCCGAACCCACTGGGACAAAGACATCGAGATTATTCACAAGGTCCAAAGCTTTCGCGGCTGGCTGGGCGATACGGTGGCGATGATCGACGCGACCAAGCCGCTGAATGGCGAGTTCCCCAAGCGCAACGAAGTTTCCGAAGAGGCGATGGAGCGCGTCAAGCGGTTTTTCAAGTAGCCCGCTCAGGGATAAAGAAATGGGCAACCACGCGCTGCCGGGACTGCCGCTTTTGGGGCAAGGAAAGGTCAGAGACATTTACGATTTCGGCGATCGTCTGCTGATGGTCGCCTCGGACCGCATCTCCTGCTTCGACGTGGTGCTCCCGACCGAGATCCCCGACAAAGGGAAGGTTTTGACGGCGCTCTCGCTTTACTGGTTCAAGGTGATGGAGGACCTCGTCCCCCACCATTTGATCACCACCGACGTCGCCCAATTTCCCGCCGCATGCCGGCCTTACCGCAAGGAGTTGCAAGGCCGCAGCATGCTGGTGAAAAAGGCGAAGCCGGCGCCGGTCGAGTGCATCGTGCGCGGCTATCTTGTCGGTTCCGGCTGGAAAGATTATCAAAAGACCGGGGCGGTCTGCGGCATCGCGCTGCCGAAGGGGTTAGTGGACGCGTCGCGTCTCGACGAGCCGGTCTTCACGCCTTCGACTAAAGCGCCCGTGGGAAAGCACGACATCAACATTACTTTTCAGCAGATGGTCGATCAGGTCGGGAGGCAAATGGCGGAGCAGTTGCGCGATCTGAGCATCGCCGTCTACAAGCGGGCCCGCGGGATCGGCGAGAAAAAAGGAATCATCATCGCCGACACGAAATTCGAGTTCGGCGTGTTCGACGGCAAGCTGATCCTGATCGACGAGGTGCTGACGCCCGACTCTTCGCGCTTCTGGCCTAAGGAAGGATACCGGCCGGGAACGTCACCGGAGAGTTTCGACAAGCAATACGTCCGGGACTATCTCATAAGCAGCAACTGGGACCCGAACAACCCCCCTACCCTGCCCGCTGAGGTCGTCCGCAAGACTCAGGAAAAATACGCCGAAGCGCTGCGCCGGCTGACATCAAATTAGCGGAGACGTTATAGGGTGAGCCGCCGATGAGCTAGCCTGCCCATGGGGCTTTAATGCGGCGATGAACTCTTCGTAGTCTCGGGACGCCATTGTCTCCTCGCGTCTTCAGACAACTTTCAAGGGCAGAACCTACAACCTCGACGCGCTCCTCGGGAGTGAGCCTTTCGTACCAAAAGCGGAAGTCTGCCTCCTCCGCTTCTTTCCATTCCACTTTCGCCACGGTCCAGATCCTGCCCTGGCGAGCAATCACTTGTCTACGCTTAACCATTGTGTCGTACTAAGGATACCGCATTTCGCTGGATTCGGCTAACGCTCAGGTGGCCGATTTGTTACCTCTCTTAAGACCCTGGATACAAATCGCCCCGCGGATTTCAGGTTGTGCCCATGCGGGATGTGGATGAAGCCGAAGCGTGCAGCCGGGTCATGATGCTTCAGGTAATCGAGGATGACATACATCGAAAAGTTGCAGACGTAGTCGCCGGCGTCGTGAGAAATCTTCGCCCGTTTGCCGAGGCTTGACTTTCCGAGCATCAAAGTCGTCGGAAGCCACCTGGGTCCGCCGCGCACAATCGGCCGCGCCCTCTCCTGCTTGTCGTTCCGCTTCTTGTTCGCCGCCCGCTGCTCAACCCTTAACCGCCGCCCTCTCGAACACTGCCCTAGGCCGAGAATAACATCCGGGCGAAATCTCTTGACTACACTCGTGAACTGCTTTTTGTCGAAGCGAACCGGGAAGACGATCTTCTTGATGTTCCGCGAACGAGGAAGCTGTCTTACGACGCGCTGCGTGATGTTGTCTTCAAGCTGCTTGTACGGGCCGAAGCCGTAAACGAGGACGCGCATAGAGGTGGATCGCCGTTATCCCGAAAAGTTCAAAAGCAATTCAGCGAGCTTTTTCCCCAGTCTCGGAGAAAACAAGCCGACGAGAGCGCCGACAAGTGCGCCAATCGCCGCTCCAACAAAAATATTGTGAAGCCCGAACATCGAGCCGGTCAGGATCATAGCCAAAATCAGCACCAGTACTCCGGCCAAGGCGCCGCCAAACAAACCGCCGAAGGCTCCGAACAATCGAATCACAAGAAATGGGTCTTTCACGATAACGGTTCTGGCGCTCAGCCGCGAGCGGCGCGAGAGTACTTCCCGTTCAGCCGCTACCGATGCGCGCCGCTCGTCGGTCTGCAGCGCCGTGTTATGTGCCGGCGGTCTTGGCGTGCTTGCCCGGAATTTCGGGAAGAAAGTGAAGTTCTTCTCCGTCACACGCAGCGAGCAGCCATGCTTTCGAGACCCTCTCGGTCGCTCTCTTGAGTCGGGTGATTTCCATCGCCGTCAAACCACCAGCGCCGGCTTTGAGTTGTACCAACTTGATCTCGATTGCATCAGCGTCGCCGGGTTTTATACGAACCATGAGGGCGTCAACAATGCCGGTTCTCGGTGCACCACTTTCTCCTTCGAAGAATACGACCTTCCAGCCGTTGGAACGACACCATTGATTCAGCGCAATCTTACTCGCTCTCTCCGTCTTCCCGGCCCGATATCGCGCGCTACGCCGAGTTTCCCACGCCTTCTTCGCGGCTTCGCTTTTTCGATCCTGCATTGGATTCTCCTCAACAATCACCACTCATGTTTCGGTGCGTGCGCATAACGCCGGGCATCAGGCGTGGCTGGAAACGGGAGCGAGGCACAAGCGGAGACTGGAGGGCGTCGCCTGCACGCCTTGGTTAGACCGCTTTCACTTCGCCCGTCTCGATATTGACTTGACCCATGTGAGTCCACGAAAAGCCGCGCCGCGCATGCCACACAGTGTGCCATGCACCGTCTCCGGCCCACGTCGCCACCCAGACATGCGTAATCTCAGACGGTAACTTCGGCCCCGTAGCGGGCGGAGCCTCCTCTCTCATTGCTACCCAGACGACGTGTCTAGTGTGAGCCACATAAACAAAGAGATGCTTCTCCAACCCTGCCGCAGCACTCAGCTTACGCTTGTTATCCGCCTTGAGTGCCTCGGTCTCTACAGCCTCGTTCACGAGCGCTGGGGCGACCAGCCCTCCATCTCCCGGCATCGCGACCCCAATGCCTGGCGATTTCCAGCTGACGACGCTACCGTATTCTATCCGCAATTCCTGGAGAATCGCGAAGACCGCCGGAGACTGTGCTGAGTCGGTGAAGGCGTTGAACTGTCCTCGTCCCTCGGCCTCAATTGCCGCCAAACAGCTGTCAACGCGTGAGCGAATCTTGTTGATGTTGGCATGGCGTATCGGGTGGACATACCAGTCATGCTTGCAGTGGACCCTAGGAACGAACGATCTTCCTCGGCGTGAGCTTAGGATCGCCGCCCGAGTTGCCTCCGCAGCCTCATCCGTAGACACTGTGACCTCGAGCGGAACCCTCGTTCCCGTGAGGTACTCAAGAACAAAATCGTGCTCCCCCAATGACTGGCTTTCGCGGTAATGCATTCTGGCGCCGGGAATCAGATTCTCGACGATTCTTTTCGCGGCAGCCTCAGCTTTGTCCATACCCGCTTCCTTATTACGAGGCGGTCAACTATTATACTGCCAACAGGTTCGCGGTATATCACCGTCATCTCTTTAGTCGGATCAGAACCAGAATTAGCCGCAATATTGGTTACTTGACCTCTCGTTTTCAAGCCCGCCTTTCGGTGAGACAAACTGCGCCACTGGCGGTCTATCCAGAGGGCAGCCGGCGGTATATCCAGGCTAACAAACCGCTGGATGAAAGGTCTCGATAGAACCGGTTTGATTGATGCAGCATGTGACCAGACAAGGCCCAGACGTGGTCACTCTTTCGGAAGCGACATAGATCAAGGCGATAGGGCCTCAACCACGGCCTTGGGATTGGAGGCGGCGACTCGAAGCAAGGCCTGAGCGGGACCGTCCGGTCGGCGGCGCCCCTGTTCCCAATGAGGATCGCTATCCGTTGGCACCACGCGCGTTTCGCCGTCGCTTCGAGCGGCTCGTTAGAGACCGCGCCGACCGTGCAGGCGCCGGTGCGCCGCGCAGTAAGCCCTCCGTGCTGAGATCCTCGTCAAGATCCGGCCAGTGGATGCCGTAACCGGCGGCGCACACCTTCCAATTCGATCGCTGTTTCGGCGTCCCGCCATGCAATCTCGGATACCAAACCAGGGGCACGGAGATGGTCCGACCGTCCATTAGATCGACCATCAACGTGTCTTCCGAAACACGCACATCCCGCACCCTCTCGTCAGCGCTTAGCGCTAATATGCCCATGCCATGCCTCCAAAAGTTGTTTTTGATTCTCTTCGATCAAGGCTCTGATCCTCCGCAGTTCTCTCGGCGGATACCCAAAATTCCGCGCGAGTGCCAAGGGTTCAAGCCAGAACTTTGCCGACAGATCGTCTCGGTCAACGTGTACATGAGCAGGCTCGTTCGGCTCGTGACTGAAGAAATAGACGCGGTACGGACCGCTCCTCAAGACCGTTGGCACCGTGGTATCCTACCACATGCGTTGTGTGTCGGCTAACTACCAAGGGTTTTGCGGCAAACCTGTCCGCAGATCACGCTCTGTGCTTCGATTCTTGGCGGTGGCGGCTCAAGTCCGCTCTTGGCCCTTCTGAAAAGAGTAAGCGAAGGAAAACTACCGCTCGACTTTGACGCCGGCCTGCCGGAGAACGGAGCGCATCAGCGCGATCTGTTCGTCGAAGAACGGCGCCATGTCGTGGCTTTTGAGGAAGACGTGGTCGATCCGGTCGTCCCGGATCTCGCTTACTCCTTCGGCGCCGCTTTGAGTTCGACGGCGGGGCTTTCAGACGGAGCGCCCTCGAGATAGATCTGCGAGCCGGACTTTTTGAACTCCTCCGCCTTCTCTTTCATTCCCACCTCAAGCGCCGCCTCTTCGTCCAGCCCCTTCTTGGCTGCGTAGTCGCGCACGTCCTGCGTGATCTTCATCGAGCAGAAGTGCGGGCCGCACATGGAGCAGAAGTGGGCGACCTTGGCGGCGTGCGCCGGCAGCGTCTCGTCGTGGAAGGCGCGAGCAGTGTCGGGGTCGAGGCTCAGATTGAACTGGTCTTCCCAGCGGAACTCAAAGCGCGCCTGGGAGAGCGCGTCGTCGCGCAGCTGCGCCCCCGGGTGTCCCTTGGCTAAGTCTGCGGCGTGTGCCGCGATCTTGTAGGCGATGACGCCGTCTTTGACGTCTTTCTTATCCGGCAGGCCGAGATGTTCCTTCGGCGTCACGTAGCAGAGCATCGCCGTGCCGAACCAGCCGATCATCGCCGCGCCGATGGCGCTGGTAATATGATCGTAACCGGGTGCGACGTCGGTGGTGAGGGGTCCGAGGGTATAGAACGGCGCCTCGTGACAGAGCTCAAGCTGTTTCGTCATATTCTCCTGGATCAGGTGCATCGGCACGTGGCCCGGCCCTTCGATCATCACTTGCACGTCGTGCTTCCAGGCGATCTTGGTAAGCTCGCCCAGAGTCTGAAGCTCGCCGAACTGCGCCTCGTCGTTAGCGTCCGCAATCGAGCCGGGCCTGAGCCCGTCACCCAGCGAGAACGAAACGTCGTAGGCCTTCATGATCTCGCAGATCTCTTCGAACCGGGTGTAGAGGAAATTCTCCCGGTGATGGGCGAGGCACCATTTCGCCAAAATCGAGCCGCCGCGAGAGACGATCCCGGTAACCCGCTTGGCCGTGAGCGGGATGTAGCGCAGCAGCACGCCGGCATGAATGGTGAAGTAGTCCACTCCCTGCTCCGCCTGCTCGATCAAAGTGTCCCGATAGATCTCCCAGGTAAGCTCCTCCGCCTTGCCGTCGACTTTCTCCAGCGCCTGATAAATCGGCACCGTTCCGATCGGCACGGGCGAGTTGCGGAGAATCCACTCGCGCGTCTCGTGGATGTTATCGCCGGTGGACAGGTCCATAACCGTATCGCCCCCCCAGCGCGTCGCCCAGATCATCTTCTCGACCTCTTCCTCGACGGACGACGCCACGGCGGAGTTGCCTATGTTGGCGTTGATTTTTACCAGGAAGTTCCGCCCGATGATCATCGGCTCGCTCTCGGGATGGTTGATATTGGCAGGGATGATCGCGCGGCCACGCGCGACCTCGTCGCGCACGAACTCCGGTGTCACGAATTTGGGAATCGAAGCGCCAAAGCTGTTGCCGCCCTTAGCGTGCCCAGCCCCGTTGCCGCCGTTTTGTGCCGCCGCCGCGCGTCCGATATTCTCCCGGATCGCGATGTACTCCATTTCCGGCGTGATGATCCCCTGCTTCGCGTAATGCATCTGGGAAGCATTGCAACCCGGCTTGGCGCGCAGCACGGGCCGGCGCGAAGTGTCGGGAAAACGCTCGGCTGCCCTGTTGCCGTTTCGGTGCACCGGGATGCCTTGGATCTCCTCCGTATCGCCGCGCGCCCGAATCCACTCCAGGCGCTGAGGCGCAAGCCCTTTGCGGAGATCGATCTTCGCCGCCGGATCGGTGTAGGGGCCGGAGGTGTCGTAAACGGTGAGCGGAGAATTATCGCGCCGGTCGCCGTTGGCGGCGAATCCACCCTGGGTCGGCGAGACGGAGATCTCGCGCATGGCGACGCGCACGTCGCCTCCTCGCTTGTTCGAGACGTAGACCTTGCGTGACGCCGGCAAAGGCGAAGTCGAGAGCGCATTCGTATCTGAAATTTCCGATCTGCCCTGGGTCTTGGACATGACTGACCTCCGTGGCGCGCCAGGCTAGACGCGCCGGTATCGGCTCACGTATTCTTCGTAGAGCTTTTCTTTCCCTTTGGCTTCCAGTTCTTCAGAGCGCTCGGTCAAAATCGTTTTATCTTCGACAAAATCCTTGCGCGAAAATCCCAGATTGCCGGGATGGGTCCCGGTGTCCATGCGGATGGCGTCGCACGGACAGGCCTCGACACAGAAACCGCAGTAGATGCAGCGCAGCGTGTCGATCTCGTAGCGCAGGGGAAATTTCTCCACCGGATTATCGGGGTATTCCCCGGCCTGGATGTAAATGCACTCCGCCGGACAGGCGGTGGCGCAGAGAAAACATGCGGTGCAGCGGATGCTCCCGTCGTCTTTGAGCGTCAAGCGATGGCGGCCGCGAAACGTTTCCGGGTAAGGAATTCTTTGCTCTGGATACTGGACGGTCATTGCCGCCTGAAGGCTGTTCGCCAGACCCAACAGATGCAAGGTGTGAATAAAAAGATTGCGCCAGAAGCGGAAACCCGTGACCCATAGACCGCGGAGGACCTCCGGAAAATAGAGCTTTTCCCAAACACCCATTTTTTCGATTCTTTGCATTCTCTTTCCGGCAGGCGCTGCAAGCGACTCGCTGATTGATTTATAGAGGATTCGCCGGTTTTGTCAAGAAAAGCGCAGCGTTGGCGCAGCCTTACTCCGAGTCATATTGAAGGATCGAATAGACGCCGCAAGGCTTGAGTTTTTCCCGGCCTTTGAGAAACGCCAGCTCGATGACAAAGGCGCATTCCACGACCTCGCCTCCGAGCTTGGAAACGAGTTCGATCGCCGCCGCAGCCGTTCCGCCGGTCGCGATCAGATCGTCCGCAATCAGCACCCGCGCTCGCGGCCTAAGGGCGTCGCGGTGCACCTCCAGCGTGTCCGAGCCGTATTCCAGCTCGTAACTCGCACGGTGCGTCTCGTACGGCAGTTTTCCCGGCTTGCGCACGATGCAGAATCCCGCTCCGAGCCGGTAAGCCAGAGCCGAGCCGATGATGAAGCCGCGCGACTCGATGCCCAGCACCATGTCCACGGACTGATTGCGATAGCGGTCGGCCAAAACGTCGATCGTCTTGCGAAACAGCGGTCCGTTGCCCAACAGCGGAGTAATATCCTTGAAAATAATTCCTGGCTTGGGGAAATTCGGTATGTCCCGTATCGCGTTGCGAATCTCTGCTATCTCTTTTTCCATGACCGTGCAGCTATCATAACCCGCTTTGATCGGCAAACCTCTTTGCGACTCCTCCGATCCCCAATTCCCAACCCCTAACCCCTAACGCCTTACCCCTGACCTTTACCCTCTTCCCCACACTTGCCGCGCCGTCTCCACAACTACTTCGAGTTTCCTCTTCTGATCGTCCTCGCCGATCAGGTTGCCGACGACGTCGGAGGCGAACCCGCACTGGGGACTGATAGCCAGCTGCTCGAGCGGGAGATACCGGCTCGCCTCGTCGATGCGCCGCTTGAGATCGTCGACCGTTTCCAGTCGCGGCACTTTGGTGCTGACCAGCCCGAGCACGACCACTTTTCCTTTAGGCACGAAGCGCAGCGCCTCGAAGCTTCCCGCTCGCGGGCTGTCGTATTCGAGCAGAAACCGATCGTGCTTCAGCCCGGTGAGCAGCCGCTCCGCGATCGGATCGTAGCTCCCTTCCCGGTGCCACATGCTGCGCTGGTTGCCGCGGCAGATATGGATGCCGAACGTCACGCCGTCGAAGCCGTGGATCACGTCGTTGTCCGCCTTGAGCGAACGGGCGAAATTCTCCATCGGATCTTCGCCCCGCTCCCGCATCGCCTGGAGCGACGGCGGATCGACATAGGCGGTATAACCCGGCGCGTCGATCTGGACGTAGCGGCAGCCGGCGCTCACCAGAGCCTGAATCATCTCGCGCTCGACGCGCACGACGTCGGCGACAAAGTCATCCACCGTCGGATAAATGCGCTTGGAGCCTTGGCGGTCGAAACGCTGGGTGATCCGGTCCGGGCCGATCAGCGTCACTTTGGCCGGCCGCGTCGCCGCCTTGCTCACGAAGAGATATTCTTGCAGCGGTACGTTGCGCCCCAGTCGAATTTTTTCCACGACCGGCCGGCGCTGCGCGACTGCGGTTCCCTTCGCCTCTCCCCCTTCCGGAATCTGCCAGCGTTGCAGCGGCCCGCTGCCCTCGACGCGCGTCTCATAGAACTTGATGTCCGAGCGGCCGGCGTCGAAACCGGAAACCGAAACTCCGAAACTGTCCTGAAAGTTTAGGCGCCGGAACTCCCCGTCGGTCACCACCTCCAGGCCGGCTTTTTCCTGCAGCGCCACGGCTTCTCGAACCGCGCGATCTTCGACCCCGCGCAACTCCCGGTCGCCGATCTTTCCTTCGTCTGAGCGCTCGCGCGCCTGCTTCAGAAAAGCCGGCCGCAGCAAACTGCCCACCACGTCGGTTCGGATTTTTGTTAACTCACTCATCGTCTCAACTGTTAGGCGAGCCACCCAGGAATGTCAACCTCCGCCCAATTTTAGATTTTCGATTGCCGATTTCCGATTAATCTAAAATCCAAAATCTAAAATCGAAAATAAATTGATGGGTCGTTTCCTGAGGAGCATAATTTCCCCGCAGCCGCGGACAAGACGATTTACTGCTGTAGGTAGTAGAGCGGGTCCTGCGCGACGTTGTCTTTCCGGATCTCAAAATGGAGGTGCGGGCTGGAAGCGCGTCCCGTGTCCCCAACCTCGGCGACGATATCTCCCTTGGCGATCCGGTCCCCTTCCGCAACCCGGTTCCGCCGATTGTGCGCGTAAACCGAGAGCAGCCCGGCGCCGTGCCGGATAATCACGATATTGCCGTAGCCGCGCAGCCGGTCGCTGTAAATCACCTCGCCGCTCTCCGCCGCCAGCACCGGGCTTCCTTCCGCCGCCATAATATCGACGCCGTCGTGAAAACCATCCCGGCGCTGGCCGAATCTCGAGCTTACCTCGCCCCTGACCGGCCAGATGAAACCGTCCGCTCCGGCAGCTGGAAAATCTCCGGCTCGCGGCCGCTCCAAAGAAACGCTGGCCGGAGTAATGATCTCCACCGGCAGTTGACGCGCCGCGCCGGGGATAAAAATTCTTTGGCCGGTCTCGATCTTGTGCGGGTTTTCGATGCCGTTGATCCGCGCCAGCTCTTGATAGGTGAAGTCGTAGGCCTTGCCGATCCGAAAAAGATTTTCGCCGCGGTTGACGACATGGTAAATACCGTCGCCTCGAGGAAACTGGAAAGTGCGGGAAAGAAACGCGCAGGCCTGAAACAGGAAAGGGAGGCTGAGAGAGAAAACGAGCAGAGTCGCTTTGCGCGTCAGTCCACCCAACCGTATTTCCCCCAGAGTTTGACGAACCGGCATTCCGTCAATTCCTCTTCCAGCAGCCCCGACTCGCTTCGCGTGATCCGCTTGAGCACCTGCCCCTCCTCGTCCCCGAGCGGAATGATCAACCGGCCGCCGACGGCCAGTTGATCGATCAGCGGCTGCGGCACGCCCGGTGAGCCGGCCGTGACGAGGATCGCGGCGTACGGCGCGTGCTCGAACCATCCCAGCGTCCCGTCGCCGACGTGGATCGCGACGTTATAGTAACTCAGTTCGTCGAGCAGCGCCCGGGCACGGACCGCCAGCGAGCGGATCTTCTCGACGGAGAAAACGTTCGCCGCCAGCTCGGCCAGGACCGCCGTCTGATAGCCCGATCCGGTGCCGATCTCCAGCACTTTTTCGCTCCCCTTGAGCTCGGCCGCCTGGCTCATGAGCGCCACGATGTAGGGTTGAGAAATGGTCTGTTTGTCGCCGATCGGCAGCGGGCCGTCGTCATAGGCCCGGTCGGCCAGCGCGGATTCGACGAAAAGATGGCGGGGGACCTTGCGCAGCGCCTCTATCACCCGCGGGTCGGTGATGCCGCGGGCGACAACGTGGTCCTGCACCATCCGCTCTCTGGCCCAGCCGTAGTCGTCCGGAATTCTACCAGGAGATTTCACGATGAGTGGAAAAAAATGGTCGGGGCGACCGGATTTGAACCGGTGACCTCACGCACCCCAAGCGTGCGCGCTACCAGACTGCGCCACGCCCCGATCGAATTTGACTATCGTCTTTGTAACACCCCTGGAAATCTAAATCAATTAATGACGGTCCGTCCTGCATACACCGCCAACACCTTGCCTCGCCATCATAGCCGTGTTATTCGACGATAGCCGAGAGCGCCTGCGAATCCGGAGCGCAAATTTCGACCCATGAGCAGCCTCCAAAAATTAACGGACCGCTACCGGGCGCTGAGCGCCGACCTGAAAAACGCCGATCTCCGAGGCACATTCGCCCTCGCCGCCGCCTTACGCCGATTTCTCTCCGACCCGCTGAGTCCGGAGCGAGCGGAAGCAGAGATTAAAGCGTTGCTTGACGACCGGGAGGAGCGATTCCTCGAACTCGTCCGCAAGCGAATATACGCGCGCCGGGGCAGTCCTTATCTCAAGCTGCTAACGCTCGCGGGCTGCGAGTATGCGGATCTGGAAGAGAACGTGCGCCGCCACGGGCTGGAAGCGACGCTGGAGCAACTGGCGAGGCAAGGGGTCTACCTCACCGCGGATGAAGCCAAAGGCAAAAAAGAGGTGACGCGCGGGTCGCAATCGTTTTGGGTTTCTCCCGGAGATCTGGAAAACAGCCCTTCAACACCCGGCTTTGTGACCGAGAGCAGCGGGACCAGCAATCCCCCCGGGCGCTTCGGCGGGTCGCTGAACCAGCTTGCCGTCGGCGCGTTGATTCGATCTATTTTTTCCTCCGCCCATGACCTGTTTTCGTATTCACACGCGGTCTATGACGCCATCCTTCCCGCCGGGGGAGGCGTCAGAAATATTTTGAGCGCCGCTAAGGTGGGCATACGAACGGATCGGTGGTTCGCCCGAAGGGTCCCGCACAATACCGCGCTGGCGGGCTGGTACAACTATCTCGTGACGTATCTGATCGTAGGTTGCGGCAAGCTGTTCGGCCCCGGTTTTCCACGACCCGAATTTGCCGACGCCGACGATGTTCATCGCATTGTCGGTTGGGTATTAGAACAAAAGCGGGAAGGCAAGCTCTGCTGCATTACCACCGCCGCCAGCAACGCAACCCGGATCGCCCGGGTCGCGTGGGAGATGGGGGCCTCTCTGGAAGGAACAAAGTTTGTCGCCAGCGGGGAGCCTCTGACCGAAGCTAAACGAGAGCTGATCGAGCGGGTCCGGGCCACCGTTACTACCAGCTACGGCTTCGAAGACCTTTGGGTGAGGGTCGGATACGGCTGCGCCAATCCTGCATACGCGGACGAGCTTCACGTCACTCAGCACATGCTGGCGCTCATTGCGCATCCCACACCCCTTGCCTACGACGGCCCGGCTATTCACCCGCTTCTTTTTACTTCGCTACACCCGCTAAGTCCGCGGTTTTTTTTAAATGTAGAAAATGGCGACTACGCAACGCTCGTGAAGCGAGACTGCGGATGTCTCTTCGAAAAAGTCGGCCTTACGTTGCACATTCACGGCGTCCGAAGCTATGAGAAGTTCACCAGCGAGGGGATGAACTATTTCTACGGCGATTTGTTCGAGTTGTTTGAGAAGACCTTTCCTTCTGAGTTCGGCGGCGGCCCGGGCGACTACCAACTCGTGGAGGAAGAGGACGACAACGGCCAGACACGGCTGACCCTGTTGGTCCACCCACGCCTGGGTGATCTCGATGAAGAGAGATTGCTGCTGCGCCTGAAGGAAACTCTGGCCCGGGGCGATAGAAGCAGACGCTTCATGGCCAACGTCTGGGAGAGCGCGGGAACCTTCAGAGTCCGGCGGCAGGCACCTTATGCCAGCCGAAGGGGTAAAATCCTGCCGCTGCACGTTCTGCGGTGATCGATGGGCGGCTTGCGTCGAGACCGGCAAGCACGGGAGAGAAATACTGCTGCTCCTAACCAAGCCACAGGGTAAATTTGGATCGCGGCCACGGATTATCCATCCACGATGTATCGGGAAGAGGGAGCTTCATTGCGTCCCGCACCGTAAGCCAACCGGAGGGAATATCGAAACCGGCGGTTGTCCCGCGCTTGGTGATCCAGCGGAAGGCGCGTTGCTTTTCGCTGGCGACGGCGACGGCTAACGTAATTTTGCAATCTTGCGCCACATAGTCCAGGACGCGGTCGTGTTTGCCGTCCTGCCAAAGCTGCGGCGCTATCGAGCCATCCATATCAGCCGGCTTGCTCAACCCGATCGCTTTCGCCGCGGCATTGAGTCCGACGCCGAATCCTTTGCCGCAGAAAACATGAAACATCATGTCAACGTGGCCGAGCGCGAGTCGCTTACAGTCATCTTGTCGGCCGGATTCCTCCGCCAGCACATCGAAGTCGAATCCCAGGCCGTTTAACGTCACGATGGTGTAACCCTCGTCGGTTCTGGCAAGCAGAAAATCGACGAACTTAGATAGGTCGTCCCGGTTCATCCTGGCCGAAGGACTATCGTCGGCGCTCTTCGAGTAAAACAACCGGGCCTCGCCTTGATCCGCCGCCAGCGTCGCCGCGCAAGTTATTCCCAGCGGACGGTGAGCCAAAAGGTCCTCGACATCCTTCGGGAGAATCTTAGCCGTTTCAATATCGAACGCGATGTATTTATGGTTCATAACCGAATCCGGCTAACGTAAAGGCCGCGTACACTCACTCGCGCATTCTTGGTAAAATGCTCTTACATGGACGCGAGCCGAAAGTGTCCGCATAACGACATGGGTAAAAGGCGCGTCTCTCTGCGTCCTTCTCAACGCAGGAGTCAGCCGATGCCGACAGTTCGGACATGGCCATAGTTGAGAATTTTGTCGTCAGCGGTTACGAGTGGACAGTCATGAATACGAGCGGTGGCGACAATCATCTGGTCCGCCGGGTCCTTATGGAAAGGCTGCGGCAAGCGAGTCGACTCGACCACAATAGCGGGAGTGAGGTCGAGCAACTGCAAGCCCGGATAGGCAAGGGCGAGCCCAAACCACTCGGTCACATCCTGTGGAAGCTTAAGCCGCCCATATGCAACCAACTTGGCAACTTCCCAGCACGAGATGATACTCACGCCGATGCCCTCGGCGGTACGGGCGTCGAGCATCGCGCGCTGCTCTTCCGAAAGGCGGGCATCTCCGTGAACCCACCAGACCCACGCATGGGTATCGAGCAAAATCACCGCAGCGCGTCCCAGTCCTCTTCCGCAACCGGGTCAGTAGGACGGTCGTACGTGATAGGAACGCCTCGCAGAGGAAACCGGCTACCCCGCTGACGAGCCGGCTTTGGGACGACGATCACCTCGACCGGCTCCCCCGCAGGGAATGGCAGTTTCGTGACGCGAACCTCACCGTGTTCGTCCACTGTGGTTTCAATTCGAACTGCGTCCATGTGCTCCATGATACTCTCCCTTCGTACCCGGAACAAAGCGGGCTACGACACCAGCTTGCGGAGCGCCCGTCGCCGAAGATGCTGGAGCAGACTGCTCCGTTTCACTTGACGGTCACGGTCTCTCGGACGGCGTCAGGCGGTATGCCGCGGAGCGCATCCTCTCGACGGTCCTCCAGGATCAACTCGATCGCCTCGGCAAGGCTGTTGCGCGCCTCTTCCTTGGTTCTCCCCTGGCCGTTGGCGCCGGGAATCTCGGGGCAGTAGGCGATGTGCCACTCCCCGTCGCGTTCGATAATGGCGGTGAACTCGTTTTTCATAGAACGCCTCCGAACCTTAAAAAGCATAACCCATTCGCCGTCCCCTGTCTAACACTGCGAGAGACGCCTAGCGGCGGTACTGTCCATCCCTCGTCTCGATAAGCGGACGGGCAACGCCCAAGCGAGCAGCTTCACCGCTAACCCAAGGACAAGAAAAGAGGTGTTCTTGTCGGTCGTCAGCGGAGAAGAGAACATCCACGACGTGATGCGGGAAATCTGAAACGATCTCTCGGGCGATCCTTGCCATGGCGGCAGTTTCTGCATCTGCCTCAGGCTACTTGTCAATCGCCGTATACTGTCCCCGGAATTCCCAGGGGCAGGCAGGAGTTAGACGGCCTGCTCAACACCTAAAGAACTCGTCCCACCACAACGCGGTACTCAGGCGCATCGAACTGGGCGAAGAGCCGCACCAGTACATGTATCTCTTTGCCCTCCATCCGAAGGGTTACTGCATGTAGGCCGGTAGAAGGGACCAAAGGCGAAGTACGGTCGCAACCAACCCAGCGCCCAATGTCGCTCGTTTCGCCAAGAAGTGCTGGCAGCACATAGCGCTCCGCGATGTGCTCTAGGCCGAAGGTCAGCACCGTGAATCCATACGCGATTTTCGCCACCGCGCGGGCGAACTGCACCGGTTGATAGACGAGGCGCACGCCAAGGTACTCACCTCCGTACTTCTGCCGTAACTCGGCCAAGGGGAGGCCGGCGACTTGAGTTTGTGCAGTTCCTACAACATCTATGCCCGATGAGCTGGATCGCCCAGCGAGGTACCCAGGTTGAGCGAAGATCGGAAGAGCGAGAATGGCAGGATACTCTTGAACAGGCACCTGGATTTCAATCTCCTTGCCGCCTCGCCTGACTTGGATCCGCAGGTGCGATGGGCGCTCGTTCGGCCGTTGGCTACGCATCTGTAGAACGATGCGTGCCGTACCAAATATATTTCGAAGCACTTCCTGCTCGAATCCGGAGGTGATGTCCCGACACCGAGCACAGCTGGCGGCGATGAGTGTGAACTCGCCATTCAAACCCTCGGGGATGACGTGCTCACGGGAAAGCGGCTCGCCGATTAAGCCACAGTAAATGCACTTGCCAACTTTGCGACTCGATCGCGCCTCCTTGAAATGCGTGGTTAGATCCTCGGACAGAATGTCAGCCGAGAACTGCACCCACGCGTGCCCATCATCTGGGCTCTCGACGCGCGCTGCACCACGCGAGCCAAGCTCGACCACAACTCGATCGCCCTTCCGGGCATCGACAGGTGCGAGCCTAAGCGGGCCGAGAATGAGTGGCGCTAGTTCGGGCCCGAAGGACTCGCTCTCCCCACCTGTAGTGAGCGGTAGCAGGACGCCTCGTTCCTCCTCGCCGTCCCGAGAAACGACTCGGATTAACACCGCCCAAGTGGCTGGATGCGCCGGGTCGAGGGCCTGTCCCCAAATACGCAGCCTGACAGTACCCTGTATCCGTTGGCCAGCGATGGGCTCAAAAACGAACTGACGGGCGAGTCGGAGAACAGGAGCTTCCATACACCGTACTGTCTGGCTACCGCTTCGGCAACATCTGTCCGTCTACTAAGTGAGCCGGTCAACCTATCCCAATCGACGATTTCATAATTAGGGGCAATTCTAAATCTGTTCCGCCCCGTAATAACAAAAACGCTGACGCGACAAACGCTGAAGTGCTGTCAGCCTTTGCAGGTTACAGTCACCCGGAACCAATCCCGCTCGAAAAATAGACCAAGTTACCGACAGCCTATAGCCAAACCTGGAAGGCGGTCAAGTGTTTTTGTTTGAGAAAAGATCAGATGGTTTGGTACGGCCAGGACTTGCCGATAGAGAAGAATGATTCGGAGCCGGACTTACGAGAGCTGCTTGCAGAGGGACTGTAGATCTTTTTTGATTTTTGTGGGCGTAGTCGGATCAAGGAGCCGGTCTTCATCCCGCTCGCGCATTCTTCGAGCTGCAGCCGCCCAGCCCGCGCGGGGCTGGTCCCCTCTGCGAATTACGATACGTCCCGGCTCAGCCTGTAATTCGACCTCGTCCGCGAGCTGAGCTTCTTCCAGCAGTACCTTTGGCAGACGTATGCCACGGGAATTGCCGATCTGAACAATACGGCTTTTCATTGGAACTTCTCCTTCGTTGCTACATTGTAGTCACACGATGAAGAGTTCGCAAGGACAGGGAACGCCGGCTTTGTAGAGGCGACGCGCGCCGGACCTGCGACAGCGACTTGCGGAACGAATCGAGATTTCTTATTCTGAGGAGCGCGCCGTACACTGCCTCACGACGCGAGCAGGTCCGTGCATCCAAGGGCCGTCCGATGCGTAAACTCCAGGAACTCAAGGATCGTTACCGGGCGCTAAGAGCCGGGCTGGAAAACGCCAATCTCAAGGGCACATTCGCTCTCGCCGCTTCCTTACGCCGCTTTTTCTCCGACCCGATTACCCCCCAGCGAGCTCAAGAAGAGATTAAAGCGTTGCTCGCCGGCCGCGAGGAGAGATTTCTCGAACTCGCCCGCACGCGAATATACGCGCGCCCGGGCAGTCCTTATCTCAAGCTGCTAAGACGAGCCGGATGCGAGTACGCCGATCTCGAAGGGAACGTCCGCCGCCACGGGCTGGAGCCGACCCTTGAGCGGCTGGCCGGAGAAGGGGTCTATCTCACCGCGGAGGAAGCGAAAGGAAAGAAAGATGTCGTGCGAGGAGAACAAACATTTCGCGTTTCTCCCAAGGACCTGGAAAACAGCGCCTCATCGCCGGGATTCGTGACCGAGAGCAGCGGCACCACCAACGCGCCTCTACGCTCCGCCTCTTCCCTCAACCTGCTTGTGTGTGCCGCGCTAAACAAATCTATTTTTTTCTCCGCCCATGACCTGTTCTCCCGCTCGCACGCGGTCTATGACGCCATTCTTCCCTCAGGCGGAGGCATCAGAAATATTTTAATGAACGCCAAGATAGAGGTGAGTACGGATCGGTGGTTCGCTCGAACCATCCCGCACGATTCCGCCCTCGCGAGTTGGTACCATTATTTCGTCACCTATGTAATCGTAGCGTGCGGAAAACTGTTCGGCCCCGGTTTTCCAAGACCTGAATTTGTCGAGACGGAAGACGTTCATCCGATTGTCGATTGGGTGATCGAAAACAGGCGGCAAGGAAAGCTCTGCTGCATTGCAACCGCCGCCAGCAACGCGGTCCGGATCGCTCGGGTCGCATGGGAGATGGGGGCGTCGTTGGAGGGCACAAAGTTTGTTGCTAACGGGGAACCTCTGACGGAAGGCAAGCGGGAGTTGATCGAGCGAGCGAGGGCCACGTCCATCTCCGTTTACGGCTTCGAAGATCTCGCCTTCAGGGTCGGTTACGGGTGCGCCAACCCGGTTTACACGGACGAGCTTCACATCAATCGGCACATGGTCGCGCTCATTCCGCATCCCAGCCCGCTTGCCTACGATGGCTTGCCCATTCACCCGCTCCTTTTTACCTCGCTCCACCCCGCCACACCGCGGTTTTTTCTCAACGTGGAAAATGGGGATTATGCGACGCTCGTGAAGAGAGACTGCGGCTGCCCCCTGGAAAAAATCGGTTTCACCTTGCACATCCACCACGTCCGCAGTTACGAAAAGTTCACCAGTGAGGGGATGAACTATTTCTACGGCGATCTCTTCGACCTGTTTGAGAAAATCCTTCCGTCCGAGTTCGGCGGTGGACCGGGGGACTACCAGCTCGTAGAAGAAGAGGATGACAACGGCCAGACGCGGCTGAGCCTCTTGGTTCACCCACGGCTCGGCGATCTTGACGAAGTGAGATTACTCGCGCGCCTGAAAGAAACTCTGGCCCGGGGCGACAGAAGCAGCCGCTTCATGGCCAATGTTTGGCAAAGCGCGGGGACATTTAGAGTGCGACGGCAGGTTCCTTATTCGAGTCCGCGGGGTAAGATCTCGCCCCTCCATATCTTGCAGTGATGAATGCGCTGCGCGCGTTGACAGCGGTGGCTACGACACCAGCTTGCGGAGGGACTGAAGCTCTTTTTTTAATTTGACGAGCGCGCTCTTGTAGGCCGCGTCGGGGAGGGCGAGCTTGAGCTGCTGGCGCTCTTCCTTTTTGTGCTCGCGCAGCTTTTTCTTCGCGCCTTCGATGGTGAAGCGTTCCGTATAGAGCAGCCGTTTGATCTCCAGCAGCAGCTCCACGTCTTTTTTCTTGTACAGGCGATGGCGCGACGGCGCCTTGCTCAACTTGAGCAGATCGAACTCGGTCTCCCAAAACCTGAGCACGTAGGGCTCGACCCCGACGATCCGGCCAACCTCTCCGATCTTGAAATAGAGCTTGTCAGGGAGACGGGGCGGCATGGAAATGCACGGGGCTAGGACGAAGAGATCGTGTTGAGATCTTTTTTCAGAATCTGGCTTGCCTTGAACGTAAGGACTTTGCGTCCGACGATGGTGATCTCTTCGCCGGTCTGCGGGTTTCTCCCTTTGCGCGGGCGCTTGCTGTTGACGATGAAGTTGCCGAAGCCGGAGAGCTTGACCTTTTCCCCTTTTTCCAGGGAGGTCTTGATGATCTCGAAGGTCGCCTCGACCACGTCGGTGGCGTCCTTCTTCGAGAAACCTACCTTCTCATAGATCCGGGCTACGATATCGGCTTTGGTCATGTTTCAACCTCTTTTACAGATCTATCGTCTCCAGAAAAACCCTTCAGCCTCTGAGTTGCGCGTCGAACAGCCCGCTCATTTGGGAGAGCAGCTCCTGATGCAGCGCCTGCACCTCGCCGTCCGTCAGGGTTCGATCCTCCGCTCTGTAGGAGATAGTGTATGCCAGACTCTTTTTGCCTGCCGGGATATTAGCCCCGCGATAGTGATCGAACACCTCCACGTTCTCAATGAGAGAGTGGCCGAGACTTTTGATCCAGTCAATAATCCGCCGCGCCTGAAACGATTCATCGACCACCACAGCCATATCCCGCTCGACGGATGGAAATCTTGGAAGGGAACGAACCGTAATTTGAGACGGAGGATACTGAACCAACCCCTCAAAGTCAAGTTCCAGGACGCCGTAGCGCGGCAGCGACAGCCCCTCGCTGAGATCGGGATGAATTTCGCCGACGTAACCGACGGTTCGCTGGTCCAATTCCAAACAGGCCGACTGTCCCGGATGAAGAAACGCGGGCACGGCGCTGTTGGTCCAGGCCACACGCTCGCCAATCCCCACCTGCTCCAGTATTCCCTCGACCAGCCCCTTCGCCGTGAGAAACGAATAGGGGGCCGGCTCCACCCGTAAACCCGTTCGTTCCCGTTTACCGTAAACCAGCGCGGCCAGTTGTTGCCGCTCCCGCGGCTCGCCCTCCGGTGAGAGGGAAAATACCTTGCCCAAGGCATAACCGGCAAAGCCTTTGACCCGCTGCGCGAGATTCAGCTTGAAGTCCTCGATCAGTCCCGGCAGCAGGCTGAGCCGCATCTCCGCGCTTTCCTGAACCAGCGGATTCAACACGGCGACCGCCGCCGCGCCGTCGCGATGGAAGCCGTAAAAGCGGCGGTTGAGCTCCGCCGAGCTGAACGGCAGATGGATCGTCTCCGTCAAGCCTTCGCCCGCGAGATAGGAGCGCATGGCGCGCTCCCCGCGCAGTCGCGCGTCCGCCCTCTCGCCGTGCAGACGCGCTACGGGAAGCGTGGGCGGAATTTTGTCATAGCCGCGCAGCCGGGCGATCTCCTCGATCAGGTCCGCTTCGCGCGACAGATCGCCGCGGGCGGAAGGAGGCGCGACCTGGAACGCGCCTTTGCCGCGCCGCTGAACCTTGCAGCCGAGCGATTTGAGAATCTTTTCAATTTCTCCCGCGCTAAGCTCAACCCCCAGAATATCCTGCGCCCGTTGGCGGCGCAGCAGAATCGAGGCCGCCTTTGCCCGGCGAGGATAGCGATCTACCACGCGACCCGCCGGGCGAGCGCCGGCGACTTGAGCGAGCAGAGACGCCGCGCGATCGAGCGCGTAGATCGTTCCCTCCGCGTCGACCCCTCGTTCAAAACGATGGGAAGCCTCGCTGTGAAGCGCCAAGCGCTTCGCCGTGCGGCGGATCGTCAGCGGCTCGAAGTGGGCGCTCTCCAGGAGCAGAGCGGGAGTTCCCGCGTGGACCTCCGAGTCTCTCCCGCCCATGATTCCCGCGAGGGCCACCGGCACATCGCCGTCGCAGATGAGCAAGTCCTCCGGCGCGAGCTCGCGCTCGACCTCGTCGAGCGTGACGAATTTTCCGATCTCTGCTGCCTGCCGAACGACGATCCGCTTGGCGCCAAGCCGGTCGAGATCGAAGGCGTGAAGCGGCTGGCCGGTTTCGAGCATCACGTAGTTGGTGACGTCGACGACGTTGTTGATCGAGCGAATGCCGCAGGTCTCGAGGCGAAAACGCATCCAGGCCGGCGAGGCGCCGACTTGAACGGAGTCGAGGACAGCCGCCGAGTAGCGCCGGCAGCAGCGGGGGCTGCGGATCTCGACCTTCACCGGCGCTTCGGCTCTTGCAGCCGCGAACGGCGAAGCCGTCGCTTTCGCCTTCAGCTTCGCGCCCCTGAGCGCGGCCACTTCACGGGCCAGCCCCTGAATGCTCAGGCAGTCGCCCCGATTGGGGGTGACCGCGACCTCCAGCGCCCAGTCGTCTTGCTGATCTTCCGGAGAGCTTACCGGCGCGAGCGACTCCACCTCCAACCCGGCCATCGTCAGCAACTCGGCCATCTGCTGCGGGGAGCCGCTGAACGCGACGAATTCTTTAAGCCAATTGAGCGTGAGCTTCATGACACCAGCCTGGATGATTCGCCGTTTCCCTTGGCGCCCTTTGCGTCTTTGCGCGAGCTGTCTTGTCTTCCTTTGCTCATCGGAATTGCCGGAGAAATCGGAGATCGTTCTGAAAGAACATCCGGATATCCTCGATCCCGAACTTGAGCATGGCGATGCGCTCGACGCCCATGCCGAAGGCGAAGCCGGAGACCTTTTCGGGATCGTAACCGACGAAGCGAAAAACTTCCGGATCGATCATGCCGGCGCCCAAGATTTCGAGCCACCCGCTCCCCTTGCACACGCGGCACGACGATTGATTGCTCGTCGAGCTTTTGCCGCCGCAGATGACGCAGGCGATATCGACCTCTGCGCTCGGCTCGGTAAAAGGGAAAAAGCTCGGGCGAAAGCGCACACCCGCGTCTTCCCGGAATACCTGCCGCAGAAAATGAGTCAGCACGCCCTTCAGGTCGGCGAAAGTGATCCGGCGGTCGACCATGAAGCCCTCCACCTGGTGAAACATCGGCGAGTGCGTGGCGTCGTCGTCGTGGCGATAGACCGCTCCCGGCGCGATCACTTGCAGCGGCGGCTTCCGCCGCTCCATGGTGCGGATCTGCACCGGCGAGGTGTGGGTCCGGAGCACCCGGTTTTGCGACACGAAAAAGGTGTCCTGCATGTCGCGCGCCGGATGGTCTTTCGGCATGTTGAGGGCTTCGAAGTTGTGGTAGTCGTCTTCGATGTCGGGGCCGCGCGCAACCTCGAACCCCATGCCCAGGAATATGTCGATGATTTCATCCATCGCCAGCGTCAGCGGATGGATGCGGCCGCGTTCCCAACGGCTGCCCGGCAGCGTGATGTCGACTTTTTCTCCGCTCAGCATCCGCGCCCGCGCCTCGGCCTTGAGCGAGACCAGACGTTGCTCGATCCGCTCTTCGGCAAGGCGCCGGAACTGATTGAGCTGCTCGCCGACTTTGGGGCGATCTTCCGCGGGAAGTTCTTTGAGGCCGCGCAGCAGCTGAGTGAGCTGCCCTTTCCGGCCGAGAGCGTCGACGCGAAGTTGCTCCACCTCGCTCTCGGAAGCGCACCGGCCGATGCGCTCCAAGATCTCGTCTCTCAGATGCTCGACGGATTCGTCCATGCCGGAAGTCGGAAGTCCGGACTAAGCAGGCAGGTGGGCTTTGGCGAGCTGGGCGATCTGACCGAAAGCCGGCGCGTCGGCGACCGCGATATCGGCGAGCATCTTGCGGTCCAGCTCCACGCCGGCCTCCTTGAGCCCCTTTACCAATTGACTGTACGAGAGTCCGCTGAGCCGCGCCGCCGCATTGATGCGCGTAATCCAGAGGCCGCGGAACTCGCGCCGCCGGACTCTTCGATCGCGGTAGGCGAAGGCGAGCGACCGCTCCACCGTCTCTCGGGCCATCCGATACAACCTGCCGCGGCCCCCAACGTAGCCCTTGGCCAGCTTCAGAATCTTCTTCCGCCGCTGCCTGGTTTTGCTTCCCCCTTTGGCTCTTGGCACGTAACTACTCCTTCCTGAAAAGGCGAGAGGCATGAAAGTGTAGGGGCGACCGGCCGGTCGCTCCTACTTTCGCCTACGCCGGTGGTTTATAGATACGGTATCAACTTGCGGATGTTTTTCGTCTCGCTGGCCGACACCAGGCCGGCCTGCCTGAGACCGCGCTTGCGCTTCTTGCTTTTGCCCGACAGCAGATGGCGTCTAAAGCCCTTGTTCCGCTTCACTTTTCCGGTTGCGGTCACGCGAAACCGTTTGGCCGCTCCCCGGTTAGTTTTAATCTTCGGCACCTTATTCTCCCTTCCTTCCTAAGCATGCTTTGGCACCAACAGCAGCGCCATGCTTCTTCCTTCCAGCCTCGGCGTAATATCGACTTTGGCGACATCCTGCACCTGGCCGACGACCCTATTGAGCATTTCCCTTCCCAGCTCAGGGTGGGTGATCTCCCGCCCGCGGAAAAACACGGACACCTTCACCCGCTGCCCCCGCTCGATAAATTTGCGGATGTTTCTGACCTTGTAAACCAGGTCGTGAGGGTCGGTCCGCGACCCCATCTTGACCTCTTTGACAGCGACGAAAGTCTGTTTCTTTTTGGCGCCCTGGGATCTCTTTCGCTGCTGGTAGCGGTACTTGCCGTAGTCCATCATGCGACAGACCGGCGGCTGGGCCTCGGGTGACACCTCGACCAGGTCGATCCCCTGGGTCTCGACCATCTTGAGCGCCTCATGCAGCGGCATCACGCCCAACTGACTTCCGTCCGTGCCTATGACCCGAACTTCGCGGGCGCGAATCTGATGGTTGATTCTTGCTTCGTTAGCTATAGGCCACCTCCTTGGTTCAAAGCCGTCTGCGTCAGACTCCGGCTGAAGCGTTTAGCCGGGAGCCGATGTTCGATAACTATGCAGCGAATGTCTGCGCGACTTCCGCTTTTAGCATCTCCACAAATTCTTTAACAGCGAGCGGTTTCAGGTTCTCGCCGCCCCGTCGGCGCGGCGCGATCGTCCGATCTTTTACTTCCCGGTCCCCGATCACCAAGGCGTACGGGATCTTTTCCACCTGCGCCTCGCGGATCTTATAACCCAGCTTTTCGTTCCGGTCGTCCAATTCGACGCGCCAGCCGCCGCCGTTCAGCTCGTTGAACACCGTTTGGGCGTATTCTTTTTGTTGGTCGGTCACCGTCAGGATTCTCGCCTGCACCGGCGCCAACCAGAGCGGAAAAGCGCCGCCACAGTGCTCGATCAAGATTCCCATGAAGCGCTCGATCGAGCCCAGGATCGCCCGGTGAATCATCACCGGCCTTCGCTCGCTCCCGTCCGGCGCGATATAGCCGAGGTCGAATCGCTCTGGCATCGAGAAATCGAGCTGGATCGTGGCCAACTGCCAACCGCGCCTGAGCGCGTCGAAGACGACGAAGTCGATCTTCGGCCCGTAGAACGCGCCGTCCCCCGGATTGATTTTATAATCGAGCCCTTCCCTTTTGAGCGACTGCGCCAGCGACTCTTCCGCCCTCTGCCAGAGCTCGAGGCTGCCGAGATAGCGCTCCGGGCGAGTGGAGAGCTTAACCTGCATCTCGCCGAATTGAAAGGTCCGATAGACCTCGCGCAGCATCTTGAGCAGGGCCGCCATTTCCGCTTCGATCTGATCGGGCGCGCAGAAGATGTGCGCGTCGTCCTGGGAAAAGGAGCGCACGCGGGTCAGGCCGGCGGTCACGCCCGATTTCTCATAGCGGTGAAGCCGGCCGAAATCGGCGTAGCGCAGCGGCAGGTCGCGGTAGGAGCGTTTCTTCGAAGCGTAGATGAAGGTGTGGCCGGGACAGTTCATCGGCTTGACGCCGAACTCCCGCTCGTCGATCCGAGTAAAATACATATTTTCGCGAAAGTGGTCGTAATGGCCGGACCTGCGCCACAACTCCACGTCGAGAATCTGCGGCGTAATCACCTCTTGATAGCCGTAGCGGAGATAGAGACGGCGGATGTAGGAGATCAATTCGTTATAAACCAACGCTCCCTTGGGATGAAAAAAAGGACTCGCCGGTGCGATCGGATGAAAGCTGAAGAGATCCAGCTCGCGCCCCAGGCGGCGGTGGTCCCGGTTTTTCGCCTCCTCCACGAGCTTCAGATAGTCACGCAGCGCGTCCTCGGTCGGCCAGGAGGTCCCGTAGATGCGCTGGAGCATCTCGTTCTTTTCGTCGCCCCGCCAATAGGCGCCGGCGACGCCGGTGAGCTTGAAGGCGCGGATGACACCGGTCGAAGGGACGTGCGGCCCGCGGCATAGATCGACCCAATCTCCCTGGCGATAGAGCGAGACCGTCTCCTCTGGAATCTCCCGCAGTATCTCCACCTTGTATTCCTCGCCCATGCGGCGGAAGAGGTCTATTGCGGCGTCGCGTGGCATCTCCTCGCGCCGGACCGTCAGGTTTTGCGCGGCGAGCTCGCGCATTTTAGTTTCGATCTTCTCCAGCTCCTCGGGGGCGAACGCCTTGTCGCGCTTGAAGTCGTAGTAAAAGCCGTGCTCGATCGTCGGACCGATCGTCACCTGCGTGCCGGGAAAAAGGCTCTGGACCGCCTGAGCCATCAGGTGGGCGGTCGAATGGCGCAGGATATCGATCCCGGCCTCGCTATCGAGCCGAATCCAATCCAGCGCGCAGTCGCGTGCGATGGCACGGTCAAGATCGACCGGCACCCCATCCACCTTCGCCCCGACTACGTCGCTATTGACATGGAGCGTGGAGGTAAGCTCTTGGA
>Ga0156192_1011_pt1 | contig 32497 bp, 31 predicted proteins | sample RifCSPlowO2_12_FD_107845 | JGI IMG/M metagenome (GOLD analysis project Ga0156192, IMG submission 107845) | Deltaproteobacteria bacterium RIFCSPLOWO2_12_FULL_60_19
GTCGAGGCTGGCGCAGCCGTCGCTGCTCTGCTTCATCTGCCCGTAATAAGCGGCGATCTTCCCGCATACCTCGGCAAAGAGAGAGAGTTCGAGTTTCTCAATCTCCTCTTCCGAGTTCAGAACTTTCGTCTCGTATTCCTTAAGCTCCGCCGTAATGTAGCGTTCCCCGTTCACCAGCGTCTGCTTGCGGATATAGTCTTGCGGGACCGATTTGAGATTTGCCCGCGTGATTTCGATGTAGTAGCCGAAGATCCGGTTGTATCTGACCTTGAGCGACTGGATGCCGGAGCGCTTGCGCTCATCGCTCTCGAAGCGGGCGATCCAGTCTTTGGCGTTCTTCTTCACGGAACGCAGCTCGTCCAGCTCGGCGCTGAATCCGCCGCGGATGCATTCCCCCTCGCTCACGGCCCTGGGCGCGTCATCCACAATCGCGCGTCCTACGAGCTCGACAAGTTCGGGCAGATCGAATAACTCTCGCCCCAGTTTGGCGAACACGGCCGCGCGACGCGGCGCGAGCAGCGCCTTGATCGGCTTGAGGGCGCTGAGACTTTGTTTGACCGCGACCACATCCCTGGGCTGCGCGCTGCCGGCGGCCACTCTCGCGGCGAGCCGTTCGAGATCTTGCACGCCTTTGAGCGCATCTCTGAGATCGCGACGCCCGGCAAAATCCTCGACCAGCTCCTCGATTCCCTCCTGCCGCTCCGCGATGGCGCTCGGGTCCAAAAGCGGATAGAGCAGCCACTGCTTGAGCCGCCGCGCTCCCATCGGCGTCAGCGTTTCGTCCAGCAGGCCGAGAAGCGAATTTTTTCTGTTGCCTTGAAAATCCGCGATGAGTTCCAGATTACGCCGGCTCGCCTCGTCAAGGACAAGATACTGCGAAGTCGAATAAGGCTGGAGGCTCTGAAGAGCCTTAAGCGACGCCGGCGAGTTGTCCTCCAGAAACGTGACAAGAGCCCCGGCGGCAGCGACCCCCTGCTCCCATTCGTCGTCAACTTCGCCCAACCACAGGCCCAGTCTCTTGAGCCTTCCCCGCGCCGCCTCGGAAAACGCGAGCGCCGAAACCGGGCTTCGGTGAACGGCGGGAAAATCTTTTTCAAGCTGCTCTGCAAGCTTTTCATCCGTCGCGGCAAAGAGCGCCTCGCGCGGCCGGATGCGCGCGATCTCGTCCCACAATGCGGCGGTGTCGGCCAGCCGGGCGAAGCGGAACTCCCCCGTCGTCACGTCGGCCAACGCCAGGCCATAACCTCGCTTGCCGCTCGCGATGGCGACCAGGAAACTGTTGTCGCTCGCATCGAGCGCCTCTCCGTCCGTCACCGTCCCCGGAGTCACCACACGCACCACTTCGCGCTGCACCACTCCCTTGGCGAGCTTGGGATCTTCGACCTGCTCGCAGATGGCGACTTTGCAGCCCGCGTCGAGCAGCTTGCCGATGTACGGAGTCGCAGCATGATACGGCACGCCGCAGAGCGGTACGGCCGTGTCGTCGCTCCGATTGCGGGAAGTCAGGGCGATATCGAGAATCCTCGACGCCTTCTCCGCGTCCTCGAAGAACATCTCGTAGAAGTCGCCGAGGCGAAAAAATAGAATCGCGTCCCGGTACCTCTCCTTGATCCGGAGGTACTGGCGGATCATCGGTGTGATTTTGGCTTCTTCCATGAACCCTACGCCGCGGCGCTCTTTTTCCGCTCGACGCCATCGCCGCGCCTAAAGTCTCCACGCGCCGCCTGGCCCGTGATCCGGCGGACCTTGCCGTCCAGCTCATGGACGAGATTGCCGATGCCGAGCGAGAATATGAATTGCCGTTCCATCGCATCGAGGATCTGCCGCCTGTCGCTCGTCAGGACAAAAAGTTTGTCGCCGTCAGTCAGGTAGCGCAGCGATTGCAGCGGCTGTTTCTGTTCCGGAAATGATTCTCTCAGATGACCCAGGCAGCGGCGGATTTTCCGGAGGCTTAACCCGTGACTTCCAAGGTCTTTGACCACCTTGAGCTGGATGAGGTCCGAGAAGGAATAAAGTCGCTTTGTCCCTCTGCCTTCCGCCGTCTTCACCGACGGCCGGATAAAGCCCTGCTCGTCCCAGTACTGAATCTGCCTCAGACTCACGCCAACGATCCGGCTCGCCGTCTTGCTGTCGAACGTCTCCATCCGTTCCTCCCTAAAATGGAAACAACCTTGTTTTCACGAGGATAAGAGCGTTATGGAAGAATGTCAAGGAAAAGGGCTGTGGTCCTGGGACAGTGGGAAGTGTGGCTGGGTTTTCGATTTATTTTGGCGATGAGGTTATCCGTGTCGATTAAGAGTCGATGCGCTCCCACCGGCGGATGTCCTCAAGGAACTCCTGATCCGTTTTAGTTCTGTCCGCTTTTCGCAGCCTTCGAACGTAAGCTGCCGCGTCTTCGATGTCTGTGTGGCCGAAGGGATTGAACTTCTCCCTCACGAGGGATTCGAGAAACTGAGCCGGATAGAGTCCTCTCTTCTTCGCCTCTCGCAGTACGGCGCCCTTCAACCGCCGGTCAAAGCTGAGCGTCCACTTTTCCTTCTTCCCGCAAGCCTTGCTCATATCAATCCCGACAAACAAGTGAGGTATTCGCAGAAAGGGTTCAATGACGAGGGAGATCCCCAGCCTTGAGTGATTGAATACACAGTCCTGAACGTTGCCGATCAGCCACGCTGCGATGAGCGGCGGGTGGAGCGTTTTATCGGACGAGATCTGCGCGCTGCAAGCCATTTACTGAAGGACGCCTGGCTCTCGCCGGAAGGTTTGCCAGCCAGCAGGCCCTCGACGCTAAGATCCTCGTCGATGTCCGGCCAATGTATACCTTGGCCCCTACCGATCAGACGCCAGTGTCTGCGCTCATCGGAGGAAGCGTGGAGCAATCTCGGGAACCAAGCCAGCGGAACAGAAACGGTTCGCCCGTCGCTAAGATCGACGGTCAGAGTGTCTTCCGTTACGGTTACGCCTTCGACACTCGGAACCTTAATTTCAACCGCGGGAATTCTCATCCCAAGCCTCCGTCGGCGGCGAGATATCTGTTTCGGCCTGTTAGGCATACAAAACAAATTCACCCGAGCCGTGCGACCTTGCTCAGAAGATCATTTTGCGACTTCTCAAGCTCCGAGGCACGAGCAAAGATTTTGACGGCTTTGCCCCCGAGCTTCGGCACGACGATGCGAAACGGGCCGACCCATTCAGGCCGCGGAACGATCGTGCGATAATCCGGCGGCAACCCGTCCTCGAATATTTTCCAGCAAGCGTTTGACTTGAAGTGATCGTAGGCAACGTCCGGATGTTTAGCCACGAGCCGCCAAAAACCTAACCTGCCCGGTCTGAGGACCAGGAACCAGTAGGCGGCGATACCCAGAAGAATCAGCGGTGCGATTTCTATCATCAGACGTTTTTCTCCAAGACGGATTGGCTGTCAGAGCCACATTTTTTCCTCCACTCTTGTCACGCAATGGGATTTTCGATTTCTACCGTCCCGAGCCGTTGGCCCGCGGGAAAGTCTTCAGTGTAGAGCGGCGACAAGCCGTAGAACTCCGCATAGGCCCACATGTGAGCGTCAAACCAGGACAGCTGGTATGCCGCGCTACCCTGAAGAGCGAGGCGCAGCACACCCTGCGTCGGATAAAGTATGGGAAACTGCTCAAGAAGGGCTGCGGCTTGCAAGCGAGCCTCTTCTAGAGACAGGATGCTTCCTGCTCCCCCGCGCCGGCGCGTTACGGCTGCTACAAACTCGACAATTGCTTGATGAGGGAGACGAAGTTCGTCGCGTTCTAGGCCGCGACGAAGGAAATCGGTGGCGCGTGTCCGCTTTTCCGGAAAACGCTGATCAAAACGGTAGACGAGAATGTTAGTGTCTACCAGACCGGGCATATCGTTTGAGCCGGCCGGCATAGAGGTCTTCGCGGCGCCATCCACGTTTGGCGCCGGCGGGCGCGGGCTCTACGGCAGGAAAACGGTTAATACGCGCGCTCATTTTATCGAAAAGAGCGAGGCGCTTTTCAAGCGAGAGTCTAGGCCGTGGCCGCGCTTTGGGTGGCTCCATGCGGATAAGCTCGCCCGCAGGCACCAAATGAATGTTGCTCCCAGGCCGGATGCCATACGCCTCTGCAATGGCTTTTGGAATGGTGACCTGAAGTTTTGACGTGACCTTCGCCATGCGCCCACTATACCAAGGACAACTCCCTTGTCAATTAGCTTCCCAATGGCGCGTTTTCTAAGAGAACCCTATCGACTCTTCAACGCCTCAAACACCTTCTCCGCCGTGATCGGCAGCGACTTGATCCTCACGCCGACGGCGTCTTCGACGGCGTTGGCGATGGCGGCGGCGGTGGGCATGATGGCGGTCTCGCCGATGCTCATGCTGTGGTAGGGGCCGCTGCCGGTGTTGGATTGCTCGATAACGGTTTTCAGCAGCGGGATATCTTGGATGGTCGGAATCTTGTAGTCGCCGAAATTCGCCGTCGTCACCTTGCCGCCCTCGTCGATGGCGACCTCTTCCATCCGGGCCTGGCCCATCCCCATCACCACGCCACCGTCGATCTGTCCCTGGTGCGCCAGCGGATTGACGATGGTCCCGGTGTTGTGGCTGGTGGTGATCTGCCGCACTTTGACCTCGCCGGTCTCCCGGTCCACTTCGACTTCCGCCACCTGGGCGACCATCGAGGCCTCCGGCCCGTCCTTCATATTCTGGTAATGGCCCTCGGCGACGATCGGCGCGCCTTTCGCGCGAACGATCTCCGCGTAGGTCACTCTCCGCTCCGCGTGGGCATGAATCGCCGCGCCGTCGTGGAGCATCACTTCCTTCGGCGACGCGCCCAGCATCTTGGCCGCCGCCAGGACGATTTCCTCTCGCGCCATCTTCGCCGCTTCGTAGGCGGCGCTTCCGTGAACGCGCGTGCTGCTGCTGCCGCGCACGCCCGTGTCTTTGACGACTTTTGTGGTATCGAGCGCTTCGACCTGCACCGACTCCAGCGGAACCTTCAGCTCCTCCGCGACAAACTGGCGCATCACCGTGTAAGCGCCGGAGCCCACGTCCATCACGGCGGACGATAACGTCACGCCGCCGTCTTCGCCGATCTTCACATAAACGTAGGATTCCCCACCTTTCGATACCCATTGCGCGACCGCCAGGCCGCGCCCGACATTCTTCGGCTTCGCCGTTGAATACCCGGATTCTCGCAGCGCGCGCTTAAGCGTCTCCTCCGCCCGGATGTGGCCGATGGTCTCTCCGGTCGGCGATACGTCGCCGTCGCGCATGACGTTTTTAAGCCTGAACGCGACCGGCTCCATACCCAGCTTCTTGGCGATCAAATCCATCTGGCTTTCCGTCGCGAAAAAGCCCTGCGTGTGGCCCGGCGCGCGCATGTAACCGCACGGGACACGGTTCGTGTAAACGTATTTTTCCTCGATCAACACGTGCGGAATGCGGTACGGTCCGGCGGAATCGTGCGCGCCGACGAGAAATCCTTGCGGCCGGAACGAAGCGTAGGCGCCGCTGTCGAAGACAAACTCGATCTGCTGCGCGACGATCGTCCCGCTCCTCTTGACCCCGGTTCTGACGCGAATCACCGCCGGGTGGCGCGGGTTGCCCGCCATGAACTCTTCGTTATAGTCCATGATGAATTTCACCGGCCGGCCGGTTTTCAACGACAACGCATAGCAGAGCGCGGCGTCGTTGTGATCGCCCTTGCCGCCGAAGTCGCCGCCGATGTAACAGGGATGGACCACGAGCTTTTCGGCGGAAGTCCCAAAGGCGTTCGCCAGTTGATCGCGCAAATTGAATGGGTTTTTGGTCGAGGCCCAGGCGTCCGCGCGCCCGTCGCCGTGCGCCTGCACCACGCACGAGTGCGGCTCGATGTAGGCCTGATGCACGCGCGAGGCGTGAAACGTATTCTCCACCACCGTGTCGACCTGCTGGAAACCGGCGGCGATGTCGCCCTTTTTCCACGAGAGATGGACCATGACGTTGCTCGGCTTCTCGAGCGGATGAGGCAGACCGACGTAGCGCGTCACTTCGCGATGGAGCAGCGGCGCGGCCGGCTGCATGGCGTCGAGTGGATCGAGCACAGCGGCCATCTCCTCGTATTCGACTTCGATGAGATCGATCGCCTGAGAAGCGATCTCTTCGCTCTCGGCGGTGACGGCAGCGACCTTTTCGCCGATAAAGCGGACTACATCCTGGGCCAAAATCGGCATGTCGATAATCTTCTTGCCGATCTTGGCGCCCGGAATATCTTCGCCGGTGAGAACGGCGCGGACGCCGGGAAGTTGGAGGGCTTTGATGGAGTCGATCTTTTTGATGCGGGCGTGGGGCAGCGGGCTGCGAAGGACTTTCGCCCAGAGCATGTTCGGGAGCGTCACGTCGAGAGCATAGACGGCCTGGCCGCTGACCTTCTGCTCTCCTTCGACACGAGGTGTCGGAACACCGATGACACTTCTCTCAGCCACCCCTACCCCTTATGATTTGAGCTAGACCCTTTTTCTGCGGTGCGAGACGTAATCGATCAGCAGGTATTCGCCGAGGCGGTCGGGGCGCGTGTAGAAGGCGCGCCCGCGGTTGATCTTGGTCAGCTCGTCCACAAAACCTTTGAGCACCGGGCTGTCGTCCAGCATGAAGGTGTTGATCGTGATGCCGCGCCGGGTCACCCGCTCCGCTTCTCTCAGCGTCTCCTCCGCGGCGCGCTGGCTGATGCCGCCGAAGCTGAGCGGCCACTCGCAATAGAGCCGTCCCTGGCGGCAGTAGGCAGTCGGCTGGCCGTCGGTGATCACGATCATCTGCTGATTCGGGCTCGGCCGCTTGTCCAACAGCTCAGCGGCGAGGTGAAGCCCGTCCTGCAGGTTGGTAAACGGATCGCCCATGTTCCAGGTCGCCTCCGGCAGATCTTTGGGCTTCAGCTCGATGGCGCGCGTAAAAAATCCGACAATGCCGAAATAGTCTCGCGGGTGGAGCGAGCGCATCAGCGTATCCATCGCCAAGGCGACCTTCTTGGCCGCCGCGAACCGGCCGTCCCAGCTCATCGACCAGCTCATGTCCAAGAGCAGGACGGTCGCCGCGCGCGTCGAGTGCTCGGCGTCATACACCGTAAAGTCCTTGGGAGTAAGCCGGAGCGGCACGGTGCCGCCGTTGAACAGGGCGTTTTTCAGCGTCTGAATGATGTTGAGATGAAGCGCGTCGCCGTACGCGTAAGGGCGGCTCTGTTCGGTCATCATCTCCTGAGAGCCGCGCCGCCGAACCGGATGGCGCCCGAGCGCGTCGCGCCTGAGCTGGAGGTAGATATCGCGCAGCGCTAGCTGGCCGATCCTGCGCACTCCGCGCGGCGTCAGCTCGAAGTGATCGCCGCGATTGAGCACGTAGCCGCCTTCTTCAAGAGCGGACTCGAGCCGCGCAACGCCCTTAAAGTCTTCGAGCACATCCTTGCCCAGGAGCTGCTCCAGCAGCTCCTGGTCCACTTGATCCAGCTTCATGCTCGAAAGCTGGCTTTCCAGCCGTCTCAGGGCTTCGAGCTGGTCGAGCATCTCCTGGGCTTGATCGAAATCGAGCGGCGTCTGGCCGCGAAAGAGATTGCCCTCGCGGCGGGCGGAGGCTTCGAGCCGTTTCAGCCGGTCCAGCTTGGAGAGCAGCTCCTGAAACTGGGAGCCCGCCTCCGCGTCCTCGAACTGATAGCCGGCGAGCTTTTCAATTGCCTCGCTCGATTTTCCCGGCAGGCGGTCGAGGAATTTTTGTTTCTCCTCGATTTCGGACTTTGTCCGGTCGCGCCGATCGAGAGTCCGCCGCTCCCGGTCGACGATCTCGTCCAGCGCCTCCCGCACTTCATCGAGCGCGGACTGCAAGCGGTAGCGCTCGTAGAGCTTTCGCATCTCGCGCGCGACCTGAGAAAGGAGGTCTTCCACCCCCTTGACCTGCTTCTCTCCGTCCTTGAGGCCGCGCTGCATCAGGCGGCGCATCGCCTGCTGCAAGTCGCCCGTGTCGCTCATGTAGTCGTTGAGCTGCTGGAAGACGCTGTCCGCCCCGACCTCTTCCGAAGCGCCGTCGTTCCACCGACTATAGCGAATCTTACGCATGGTCAGGCACCAGGCGAGAGGCGTAAGCAAGAGAAAAACCCGAGCGGAGAAGCTTGCGGCGAGAGTCTCCTCCTCTCGCCTGTTGCCTCACGCCTAACGCCTTCCTACTTTCCGTAGGTGATTCGTCCGCCCTCCATCTCCTTATTCAGCTTCTGATGCAGGTGCAGCCCCTCGAGGACGAATTCGGTGGCCGACGCCATCAGCGCCGGGGACTCCATCGGCCCGAGCGTGCCGATCGCTTCCTTGAGACCGGGAATTTCCTTGATGCCCTCGAGGTAGTCCTGCGAGGCCATGACATCGGAAACCTCCACGCCCCAGCCGGAGTTGAAGTAGTCCACGACCTTTTGCAAGCCGTTGACGGTGAAATACTGGTCGAAGACCTTCAAGATGGCGCGGTTGAACAGCTTGTCGACCAGGTCGTCCTCTTTTCTCTCCTCGCCGACGTATTCCATCTCGATCTTTCCGCCGGTCGAGGCGAGCATCGCGTGAAAATCGCTGACGCGCGGCACCACCTCTCCTTCTCTGAGACGCAGCGCCCGCTTTTCCGCGTTGCTGATGAGGCTCTCGTAGTTGTTGATCGTCACGCGGACGCTCACGCCCGAGGACTGGTTGATCTCGCTCGACTTGCGCGCCTCGAACGTCATGTGCGCCAGAATTTCTTTGATGAATTGCGGAACGGTGACCGCCCGGCCGCGCTGCTTCATCGGCGCCGCCTCCTGCTCCATGATCGCGATCTCATCCTTGATCTCCCGCGGGTAGTGGGTGCGGATCTGGACATCGAAGCGGTCTTTGAGCGGGGTGATGATCCGCCCGCGGCTGGTGTAGTCCTCCGGGTTGGCGCTCGCCATGATCACCACGTCCAGCGGCAGCCGGATCTTGTATCCTTTGATCTGGACGTCCTTCTCCTCCATCAGGTTGAACAGGCCGACCTGGACTTTTTCCGTCAGGTCCGGCAGCTCGTTCACCGCAAAGATCCCCCGGTTGGTCCGCGGGATCAAGCCGTAGTGGATCGTCTCCTCGTCCGCGAGATACCTTCCCTCGGCGACTTTGATCGGATCGATCTCGCCGATCAGATCCGCGATCGAGACGTCCGGCGTCGCCAATTTCTCCCCGTAGCGATGGTCCCGGTCGACCCATTCCAGCGGAAGGCTGTCGCCCTGCTCCTCCAGGCGTCTGCGGCAACCCCGGCAGATCGGCGCGAACGGGCTGTCGTTGATTTCGCAGCCCTGGACGATCGGGATTCTTTCGTCGAGCAGCGAGACCAGCCCGCGGATGATGCGCGACTTCGCCTGCCCGCGCTCCCCGAGAAAGACCATGTGATGGCCCGACAGGATGGCATTTTCAATGTCCGGAATCACCGTCTCATCGTAGCCGACGATGCCGGGCAGAATCCGGTTGCCGGTTTCCAGACGGTGGACCAGATTCTTGCGCATCTCTTCGCGCACCGTCAGCGCCGAATAGCCGCTCTTTTTAATCTCGCCTAAAGTCTTTGCCTCTTTCACGCGTTCATGCCTCCCTCCGATAAATTCGCCGTTCCCCGATCTTTCGCTTCCCCTTGTTCCCGATTCCTGTAAGCCGCCAACTCGCTTTCCATCTGCGCGATCTTCCGCTCCTGCTCCCGCAGGCTCCTCTTCAAAGAAAGCTCGTCGAGGAAAAAACCGACTCCCGCCAGGCAGACGCCGAGTAAAATAGAAAAGAGCACGATCAGAAACAGCGGAACCGGCGGAGATTCGAGCCCAAAATAGTACCGGAGCACGACCCAACTCGTGTTCTCCATCGCCAGGGTGATGCCGAGGATGAACAGCAGGGTGAAAGAAATCGCCTTTAGCACTTTCCGCATATTCTTAAGCCAGGACGTTCTTGAATAACGGGCTCAACCGATCGTAGCTGTCGAGCAGGTGTTGCGGGATGACCCGGACCTCGCCGACGAGCGGCATGAAATTGGTGTCTCCCTCCCACCGCGGAACCACGTGCCAGTGGAGATGGTCCTCCACGCCGGCGCCCGCGCAGCGGCCCAGGTTCATTCCCAGATTGAAGCCGCCGGGCCGAAGCTCGTCCCGCAGAACGTCAACCGACATTCTAAGCGTCTCGCAGAGATCCTGATGCTCCTGCGGAGAGAGGGAGGAGAGCTGATCGACGTGCCGCTTGGGCGCGACCAGCAGATGGCCGCTGTTGTAAGGATACTTGTTGAGCATGACCACCGCGTGCGCGCTCTGCGTCAGGACCAGGCCCGCCCGCGCGTCCACCGCCCGCGGCTGATCGCAAAAGATGCAGCCGGCGGTCTTTCCCTGCTCGATATAAGTCATCCTCCAGGGGGCCCAGAGCGACTTCATTCGCCCTCTTCCTCGAGCAACGGCGCCTTGCCGTCCACCCGCAGGCGGAGATCCTTGCCGACCTTGAAAAAGGGGACTTTCTTCGCCGCGACTGAAACGACCTCGCCGCTCTTCGGGTTCCTGCCCTCGCGCGCGCGCCGGTGCTTCACGACAAAACTGCCCAAGCCGCGGATCTCGATTCTTTCGCCGCGCCGCATCGCGTCCACCATCGAATCAAAGATCGCGTTGATGATGACCTCGGCATCTCGATGGGAGAGATGCGGAAATCTCCTGTTGACCTCGTCGATCAAATCCCTTTTTGTCATACCGTCCCCCCTGACAAGTCGATCAGATCACGGCAGCAGCGAAGGCGACCACTCGTAGCGCAGTCCCAGGCTCTCGTGCCGGACTTTGCTCAGGCCGTAGAGCGAAAAAAGCAGCTTCTCCCACCAGCGCTTCTCCTCCACCCGGGAATAGACCACCTGCGGCGCGCCCTTGATCCCGCCGCTCTTTGCGGCCAGCTCGATCGCGTCTTCCAGAGTTCCCAGCACATCGACCAGCCCCAGCTCTTTCGCTTGCTCGCCGGAGTAGACCCGCCCGTCGGCCAGCGTCCTGACCCGCGCCTCCTCCATCTTTCGACCTTTAGCGACGGCGCGCACGAACTGTGCGTGGACGTTGTTGACCAGCGCCTGAAGAATCGCCTTCCCCTCCGGCGTGAGCGGGCGCAGCGGCGACCCGATATCTTTGTTCGCGCCGCTCTTGACGTTGTAACCCTGAATACCGAGCTTCTTCATCAGCTCTTCGACGTTTCCCAGCTCCATGATGACGCCGATCGAGCCGGTGAGAGTTCCGGGATTCGACACGACCTGATCGCAGATGCTGGCGATATAATAGCCGCCCGAGGCCGCGATTCCGCCGAACGATGCGACCACCGGCTTTTTCTTGCGCAGCTTCTCGATCTGTTCGTAAATCTCCTGCGTCGGGGCGACCGCTCCTCCGGGAGAATCGATCCGCACCACCACCGCCTTGATCCCCTTGGCCTCGCCGAATTGCTTCAAGCTCTGTATCGTCTCGCGCGAATCGCCGATCGTGCCTTCGACCAGCACCACCCCGACCGCGTCTCCGCCGAACAGCGCGAGGATCCCGGCCTCACCTCCCGCCAAATAGGCGTAAAAAAAGACCGCAAACGAAAAAACGATCACCGACAGAAAAAGAATCCCTAACCCTTTGAGCAGGGAACGTCCCTTGGCCATCGATCGGCGTCAATCCGCCTATTGCGGATTGCCTCCTTTGGTTTTATCGGCGGGCTGCGGCTCTTCGTCGCGGTCGAGCTTCAGCTCCTCGTTCAAGATCGTCTCGAGAGAGAACCGGCCCCCTTCTTTCTCCCGCTTGAGATAATTTTCCATCTCGAGCCGCTCTTCGGTCTTGCGCAACGCGCGAATGCTGAGGCCGAGCTTTCTGTCGTGAGGCTCCACCTGAATCACTTCGGCTTCGATGGGATCCCCGACTTTAAAAAGACTTGACGGCTTGTCCACCCGCTCGGTGCTGAGCTGCGACACGTGGATCAACCCTTCAATCCCCTCTTCCAGGCGAACGAACACTCCGAAATCCGGCACGCTCGACACCTCGCCCTTGACCTTCGATCCCACCGGATATTTCTGCGCGATCACCTGCCACGGGTCCACCGCGAGCTGTTTGATCCCGAGGGAGAATCGCTCGTTTTGGACATCCACTCCCAACACCTTGGCCTCGACGATATCGCCCTTCTTGTACAACTCCGAAGGATGCTTGACCTTCTTCGTCCAGTGCATGTCCGAGACGTGCACGAGGCCGTCGATCCCCTCCTCGAGGCCGACGAAAATCCCAAAGTCCGTCACGTTCTTCACCGGACCCCGGATCACGCTGCCCACCGGATATTTTTGCTTCACCTGCTCCCACGGATTGGGCATGACCTGCTTCAGCCCGAGAGAGATGCGACGATGGTTCGGGTCGGCGTTCAACACCTGGACTTCCACCAGCTCGCCCACCTGAACGAGTTTGGAAGGATGAGCGACCTTTCTCGTCCAGGACATCTCCGAAATGTGAATCAGCCCCTCGATTCCCTTCTCCAGCTCGACAAACGCGCCGTAGTCCGCCAGGCTCACGACCTTCCCCTGCACGCGCGTTCCGACCGGAAATTTATCGAGCACCATGTTCCACGGATCGGGTGCGATCTGTTTCATCCCCAGCGAGATGCGCTCGCGCTCCGCGTCGAACTTGAGCACCACCACTTTGATCCGATCCCCCACGTTGACCAGCTCCGAGGGATGGGCGATGCGTCCCCACGACATATCGCTGATGTGGAGGATTCCGTCGATCCCGCCGAGATCCACGAACGCGCCGTAGCTGGTGATGTTCTTGACCGTGCCTTCCAGGATGACGCCTTCCTCCAGAACTTTGAGGATCTCTTTCTTGAGAACGTCCCGCTCTTTCTCCAGCAGCACGCGGCGGGAGACCACCACGTTGCCGCGCGCGCGGTTGTACTTGAGCACCGCGAAGCGGTCTTTTTTCCCGACGAATTTATCCAGATTACGCGTCGGCCGGATGTCCACGTGGGAGCCGGGGAGAAATCCCGGCACTCCGACGTCCACATTGAAGCCCCCCTTCACCTTGCCCAGGATGGTCCCTTCCACGCCCGTGCCCTCGCGGCAGGACTTTTCGATCTCTTCCCAAATCTTGAGATTCTCCGCCCGCTGGCGCGACAGCACGATATTGCCCTGTTCGCTCTCGGAGGAGTCGAAGTAGACATCGACCTCATCGCCGACCTTGACCTGGACGTTGCCCTGCCGGTCCAGAAATTCGTGCAACGAAACCTGCCCCTCGGACTTGTAACCCACGTCGACCATGACGTGCGTGCTGGTGATCCCGACGACCGTTCCCTTGACGACTCCACCCGGCTTGACCGTGCGCAGGCTCTCCTCGAAAAGGCTCTCAAAGTCCTCACCGCTCGCGCTCTCTGTTGGTTTGTTTTCGTCTCTTTCCGCCATGAACTGTTTTTTCCCTTCTCTATCTCAGTTGGATATAAACATTTTTTTTTCGATTTCTCGCCGGACTATCGCCATCACCTCATCGACGCTGTGGCGCGTGGAGTCGATGGCGATCGCGTCGTCGGCCTTGCGCAGCGGCGCCAGGGTACGCTGCTCGTCCCGCCGGTCCCGTTCGTTCATCTCTTCCAAGGTCTCTTCCAGCGTAACCTCTTTTCCCTGCCCTCTCAACTCATCGAACCGCCGCTGCGCCCGCTCCTCGGAGCTGGCCGTTAAAAAAATCTTCACTTCCGCCCGGGGAAAGACGACGGTCCCGATGTCTCTCCCCTCCGCCACAACGCCGCCGCGCGCGCCCATCGCGCGCTGCAGCTCGACCATCCGCTCGCGCACGGGCCGGAGCGCCGACACCTTCGACGCCGACTGGCTCATCTCCGGCGCGCGGATCTGAGTCGTAACATCAACTCCGTCCAGCATAACTTTGAGACCGCCCGGCTCTTCCAGCAGCTCAATCCGCGTCTCGCGGAGCGCCGCCATCAGCGTTGCTTCGTTTTCCAGGTCGATGGCGCTCTCCTTGACCTTCCACGCAAAAGCCCGGTACATCGCGCCGGTATCCATATATGTGTAGCCTAACTCTTTTGCCAGCCGTTTGGCTACCGTGCTCTTCCCGGCTCCCGCCGGCCCGTCAATCGCCACAGTGAGTTTCTTCACCTGCCCAACACATTCTACGACGCGCGCAGCCCTTCAAGCAATCGAAAAAATCCCGGAAATGAGATATCGGCGCAGCCCGTGTCGTCGATCTCGACGCCGCCGCTGGCCGAAAGGCCCGCCACGGCAAGAGCCATCGCGACCCGGTGGTCGCCGTAGCTCTTGAGCGATGCGCCTTCCAGCCGCTTCCCGCCCTCGATGGTCATGCCGTCCTCGCGCTCCTCGACCCGCGCGCCGAGCTTGCGCAGTTCTTTGGCCATGGCGGCGATCCGGTCGGATTCCTTATAACGCAACTCCCTGGCGCCGCAAATCGTCGTCACACCTTCCGCCAGAGCGGCGGCGACCGCCAGCGCCGGGTACTCGTCGATCGTGCGCGCAACCATTTCCGGGGCAATCTCAACTCCGTTCAATTTTCCACCGACCACCCGTAAATCCGCAACCGGCTCTCCGGCCTCCTGCCTGAGATGAGTTCTCTCAATGTTTGCCCCCATCCGTCTCAGGACATCGATCGCGCCACTGCGCGTGGGATTGCAGCCCACGCCCCGTATCGTTACGTCCGAGCCGGGCACCATCGCGGCCGCAACCAGAAAAAACGCCGCCGAGGAGAGATCGCCAGGCACGCGGACATCTTTCGCTGAAAGCTCCTGCGGACCTTTGAGCGACACTGTCCGGCCGCCGCTGACGACTTCGATTTTCGCGCCGAAGGCGGGCGCCATGATCTCGGTATGGTCGCGCGACTGCTGCGGCTCCTCGACCACCGTGAGCCCTTCGGCCTGAAGCGCGGCCAAGAGAATCGCCGACTTGACCTGCGCGCTGGCGACCGGCGTCGCGTAGCGAATCCCTTTGAGCTTTCCGCCGTGCACCTCAAGCGGAGCGCTGCCCTTGCCGTTGCGGCTTATGATAGAAGCGCCCATTTGCCCGAGCGGTTCGATCACCCGCTTCATCGGTCGTTGCCGCAGCGAGGCGTCGCCGTCGAGAGTCGTGACAAAAGGCCTTCCCGCGAACACGCCGGAGAGCAGCCGCATCGTTGTGCCCGAATTGCCGCAATCGATAACACGGCTCGGCGGTTGAAGTCCTTCCCATCCTCGCCCCTCGATGACCAGAATACCGTCCTGCTCCGAAATCCCGACTCCAAGATTTCTGAATGCCTCGACCGTCCTTAAGTTGTCCTCGCCGCCCGAGAGATTGTAAACCCGGCTCGTGCCGCGCGCGATGCTCGCAAAGATCACCGCCCGGTGGCCGATCGACTTATCTCCCGGAACGACGATCTCACCGTGGAGCGGGCGCTGCGCCTGTTCGATTCTCTTCACTTGCGTTTTCACCGTCAGGTCATTTGCCGGCGGGTTTCATTCGCCGACGCGAACTCCCGTTCGAGCAACGCCCCCTGCCCCTTACGAATCAACCTGTTCATGCGCTCAAGGCTCTTGATGTAATCTGCGAGACTTCCGCTCACAGCCTCGCGATTGAGCAAGCAGATGTCGCGCCAAAGCTCGGGCCGGCTGGAAGCGATCCGCGTGAAGTCCTTGAAGCCGCCGCCACAGTACTCTTTCAGGTCCACCCTGTCCACCTTCGTGCGGCTCAAGAGATTGACCAACGCGTAGACCAAAACATGCGGGAGATGACTCACCACGCCGAGGATGCGGTCGTGAAGTTGCGGGTCCATGATCTCCACTTTCGCCCCGACCTTGCGCCAAAAAGACTTGAGCTTTTTCAGCGCGGCTCTGTCCGTATGGCGCGTGGGAGTGAGGATACAGCGCTGGCCGATGAAGAGATCGGCCCGCGCCGGCGCCGCGCCCCATTGCTCGCCGCCGGCGATCGGATGCGCGCCGACGAAAGGAAGCGTATCAGGCAGCAACTTCTCCATATCGCGTACGATCTCAGCCTTGACGCTTCCGACGTCGCTTACAACGCAACCCGGGTGCAGACTGCCCATAAACTCTTCCATAAGCGGAACGGTGGATCGCACCGGCGTGCCCAGAACGAGAAGATCGGTTTCAAACGGAATTTCATGAGAGCGCAAAAAATAGCTGTTAATCATTCCCTTCTTCAAAGCCACCCGCAGGTTTTTCTCTCCCCGCCCGTAGCCGATCACTTCCTCAACCAGCCCGCGCTTTCGCGCCGCGAGCGCGAGCGACCCGCCGATCAACCCTACGCCGGCAATCACCATCCGCCGAAACATCACCGCCACGACATCTCCCTCCCCTCGCCCCCGATCGGTCCGACCATGCTGTTTTCCCTTATAATAGCGTCGCACTTCATCTACTCGTTCTCTTTAACTACCGTTTTTAACTCTTCGATAAATCGGCTGTTTTCCATCATCGTTCCGACCGTCACTCGAATGTAGTCGGGGAGATCGTAGGCGCCCATCGGCCGGACGATCACGCCGCGCCGGAGCAGCTTCTCGAACACCGCGCGGCCGTCGCCGACGCGCAGCAGAATAAAGTTCGCCTGGCTTGCCACCCGCTTGAGGCCGAGCTTGTCGACCTCGCGTTCGAGATATTCCATCCCCTCGCGGTTGACCTCCAGCGTGCGCCTTATGTGCTCGGCGTCGTCGAGCGCCGCAAGCGCCGCCCACTGAGCCGCCGCGTTGACGTTGAACGGCTGTCTCACCCGCTGCATCAATCCGACAATCTCTTTCGGCCCGACCGCGTAGCCGATTCGCAGACCGGCGAGGCCATAGAGCTTGGAGAACGTTCTGAGGGTCAGGATCGTTCTGCCTTCGCCCTGGTAAACTTGATAAGCGATCGAATTCGGATAGTCTGCGTCGCCGACGTATTCGAAGTATGCCTCATCGACGATCAGCAGAATCTCCGCCGATATGCGCTCAAGAAATCTCTCGAACTCGCGCCTCCGATAAATCGTCCCCGTCGGATTATTCGGATTGGCCAGAAACACAACCCTCGTCTTCGGCGTGATCGCCTGCGCCATCGCCTCTAAGTCGTGGGTAAAATCCTTGAGCGGGACGATTTTGCTCGCGCCGCCCGCCGCCTGCACCACAAGCCGATAAATCACGAACGCGCGGTGCGCCACGATCGCTTCATCGCCCGGACGCATGAACGTGCGCACGGCCAGCTCGATCAGTTCATTCGACCCGTTGCCGAAGATGAGGCGGTCTTGCGAAACGCCGAGTTTCGCCGCCAGCGCGCGCTTGAGATAAAAGCTGTCGCCATCCGGGTAGAGATGGAGATCGCTTACCCGCTCGGCGACCGCCTTGACCGCTTTGGGCGACGGGCCGAGCGGATTCTCGTTCGAGGCGAGCTTGATCGAACCTTCGATTCCGTACTCCCGCTCCACCTCTTCGATCGGCTTGCCCGGCTCGTAAGGAACGAGCGAGCGGATGTATTCGGGCACCCGATCCAAAAGACTCATACGTCGCTCATACGGCGCAGGGATAAGAGCCTAAAATTTTCATGAACAGGCATCTCTTCTCCAGTTTTTGTATCGCGCGCTGGACCCGCGGCTCTTTCACGTGCCCCCGAAGATCGAGGAAGAAGAGATACTCCCAGGGCTTGTTCTTGAGCGGGCGCGACTCGATCTTGGTCAGATTGATCCGGTTTTTAGCGAACGGATCGAGCATCCGGTGCAGCACCCCGACCTCGTCCTTGACGGAAAAAACCAGCGAGGTCTTGTCGTCCCCGCTCGGCTTGGTCGTCTGATTCCCGATCACCAGGAAGCGCGTGATGTTGTTGGCATTGTCTTCAACGTTCTCTTCCACCGCCTCCAAACCGTAAAGCTCTTTCGCCAGCCGGCTGGACACCGCCGCCAGATTCGGATCTGCGGCCGCGAGCTCGGCGGCGTGCGCGGTGCTGGAGACCTCTTCCACCGGAATCTTTGGCAAGTGGCTCGTCAGCCAGCCGCGGCACTGGGCCAGCGCCTGGGGATGAGAGACGATCTTGCGAATGTTGGCGGCCTTCCCGGACCGCGACAGGAGGTAGAGGTGGATGTCGAGATAGGCCTCGGCGCAGATCTTCACCTCAGCTTCGACCAGGAGATCGAGCGTATGTGTCACGGCGCCCTCCGTGGAATTTTCGATCGGCACGACGCCGTAGTTCGCCCGCCGTTGGCTCACTTCCTGGAATACTTCCGGGATGCTGGCGGCGGGAATAAACGTCGTCGATGAGCCGAAGCGCTCGCGCGCCGCCAGGTGCGTAAACGTCGCCTCCGGGCCGAGATAGGCGATCCGCAGCGGCGCTTCCAACGAACGTGAGGCGGAGAGAATTTCTCGATAGACGGCGTGGATCGATTTTTCGGGAAGCGGGCCGCGATTTAATTTAGAGAGTCGCTGGAAGATTTCTTTCTCGCGGCTGGGGACAAAAACCTCCTCGCTACCCAGGCTCTTCGTTCGACCGATTGCCTGGGCCAGCGAGGCCCTTTGGCTCAGCAGCTCTACGATTTTCTCATCGACCTGATCGATTTTTTTCCTGAGATCATCGACGGACTCTCGACGTTTCAATGACAACCTCGCCTGAACGCTTCATTTTTAGACCGTGAAAAACTTGCATGGAGTGATGTAACCTAGCTTAATTCCAAGGAAATAGCAAATTTGGCCGACCCTTGACGAATCCTCGGATAGACCTATATGAGGATGCCATGTCCCGGGAAATCGTCGCGCCCGACGCCGAGAGCGCCAAGGCCGCTCCGCGCGCGCCGTTTGAAATCATCTTCGAAGACCCCGATCTGCTGGTCATCGACAAGCCGGCGGGACTCTCCGTGCAGGAAAGCGATGCGACCCTGCGGCGCCACACCCTGGAGGGAATGCTGCAACTCGCCTACCGCGCCAAGGGCATCGTCCCCCGGCTGGTCCATCGAATCGACAAAGAGACATCGGGCCTTATCGTCGTCGCCAAGCGCCCGCAAGTCGCCGACGAGCTGGAGCGACAGTTCGAAACCCGCGCCGTGGAAAAAGAGTATCTCGTTCTGGTCGTGGGACGGCTCTTTCCCACGCAGGGAGCGATCGACTTTCCCCTGCCCGGCAGGGACGGCCGATTGGTCGGCGCAAGAACACTCTACCGGGTCGAAAAGGAATTCTCCGAAACGACGCTGGCGCGCGTCAAGACCGAAACCGGCCGGATGCACCAGATCCGCCTCCACTTCGCCAGGCTCGGCCGCCCCGTGGTCGCCGACCGCCAGCACGGCGACTTCGCTTTCAACAAACGCTTCAACCGGCGCTACCACCTGAGGCGCCAATTCCTCCACGCGGCGATGATCGCGTTCGAGCACAAAGGAAAGAAGCGGAAATGGACCGCTCCGCTGCCGGAGGATTTGGCGAGGGTGTTGAAGGCGTTGGAAGTCGGTTGAAGTGGCTGCGCCGGTGGCTGTTAAGCGCCATGCCAACCGCGTGGTGGGTGGTTGACGCTCCAATCAAGGCTTGCTGCTACCGCTGCCTTTGCATGCAGATTTTGTTACGATAACGCCGGTCTGTTTGTCCTTGAGCAGCACCTCTACCGGATCACGGCCCCGAGGGGCTTCGAGAATATATTGTTTCCCCTCCTGCGCCTCGAACTGGAGATCATCATAGCAACTCCTGGCCCAGAGCCCCCACCACCGGGGATATATCAAGATATACTCCACAACGTGCATCGCCGGCCCTACTGCATACGGATCTGGGTAACTCGGCACGGTTTTTTCTCCATCTATACTCCCTATCATTACGGTATGACGGGTCGAGGGTGGGACGCCGAAGAGGTGAGCATCTACCTCGCTCCCCTCAATAGTTGCAAGCCTTGCCTCAGGCAAATCCATTGCGCTTTTCATGCGTTGAGCGGAACACCCCGAAACGAACACGAGGACGATCGCGAGCAACATCATGCGCCGGCCGACGCATGCTAACGTTCGAATGACGCTCCAAAAACCGGCAGAAGATAGATCGCGTGAGTTCACTAACTCCATCCGAGCTGCCTCTTTCATTTTTCAGCCCTCAGGAGGAAAGAGATAGATGTTCGCGGTTGCTGTTAAGAATGCTCAGGGGCGCGGGCTTTGACGCCGAAGCGTAACAGACCGCTTTTTGCGCGCCGGCTGCAGGGGATCAGGCAGGCGCATAAAGTTCTCCGGCTGCAGGAGACTCGCAACCGAGATGTCTTCGTCGATAGATTCCCAATGAATGCCGATGCCCCCGCCGATGAATTCCCAGTCAGCCCGCTGCGTAGGTGTGGCTCCGAGGAGGCGGGGAAACCATGCAATGGGGACAGAAACTGTTCGCCCATCGGCCAGGAGCACCGTCAGCGTGTCCGCAGTGCAAGAAACCTCAATCGCTAAAGCTTCACTTCTTTTCGGTAAAGTACTCATGCCACTTCTCCAGGAAAAACCGTCGATGCTCAAAAACTAGCCGTCGAATTTCAGTGATCTCATGACTTCTAAAGCCCCGCACATCCGCAAGGGTAACAGGCTCAAGCCAGAACTTGGCATACCGGCCAGCGTGGGCTACGTGGATGTGAGGCGGCTCCCGTCCTTCCATGCTGAAGAAGAAGAATCGGTATCCACGAATCCTCAGCAGCACCGGCACAAAAAGCAGTTTACCGCAGTTCCGAGTATAATAGAAGCGCTCGGTGATTCGATGGTACGGTTGACAGCTATCAAACTATCTTGAATAGCCCTGCCGCTGTCTTGCCCAGCATCGCCGCTCGTTCTTCCGGCGAGCGCGCCGCTTCGCGGACGACGGCGAGCGATTCGAGAATGTTCGCCGCCGTTTTGCACTCCAGCGGGTAGTCGGTGCCGAACATGATGCGGTCGGCGGAGGCGATGTTGAAGGCGGCTTCCAGCGCGGGACGCCACGCGCCGGTGCCGGCGGTGTCGAAGTAGAGCGCGCGGAAAAGCTTTTCGAAGCGCTCCGCGAGACCGAAGCGCTTCTGCTCCGACTGGGTCTTCAAGTATCCCTTTAACTCCGTCGGAACCTCCGCGTCCTCCGGCTCGAAGAAGGCCATCATTCGCCCCTTGAGCGACGACGCGCCGCCGCCCAGGTGCGGCATGACGAAGCGCAGCCCGGGAAAGCGGGGCAGCACGCTGGCCATCACCCGCACGATCGCCTGCGTCGTCTCGAACGGACGGAAGACGCAACGGTCCAGGTTGTAGATCGTGTCCGAGCCGACGGGCTTGGACTGCGGGTGGATTATGATGGGCAGATTGTGGCGCTGGATGCGCTCGTAGAGCGGGTTCATGATCGGGTTGTCGAGCTGCACGTCGAGGTGACAGGCGAGCAGCGCCACTGCACGCAAACCCAGCTCGTCGATCCCGCGCCCGAGCTCGCGCTCGGCCGCCTTCGGCTCATGGATCGGCAGATGGATGGCCCCGAGAAATCGCTTGGGGTTTTTCTTCTCCACAGCGGCGATGCCATCGTTCAACATTCGCGCGACCTCCACACCCATCACCTGCACCTGGTCGGTGAGGATCGCCATGTTCACGCCGGCCTCGTCCATGACTCTCAGATGGGCTTCGAGGTCTTTGCGCGACGGATTCAAAGTCAGGCTGAGCTCGTTGGTAACGATCCGCCGGCCTCCCGCCTGCGCGGCCAAGCGGTCGAACAGCGGCGCCGGCATGTAGTGATGATGGACGTCAACGATCAGTTCGGTGGACGCCATAGCCAGCGACTCCTCCTTACTTGTTCTCCATGTTGTTCCGGCTGCTCACGAAGTTCACCATCTTTAAGCTCATTACGCCCTCGCGCTTCTGGTTCAACACCTCGACAAACGAGCGAACGATGCCGCGGTCAGGCTTGGATTGGGAAACTCTCGTTTCCAGAACCGTCACGCGGATCGACAGCGCATCGCCGGGAAAGACCGGCTTGTCCCAGCGGAGCTCATCGACGCCCGGAGAACCCAGGTTCGCCACTTTCGAAAGATAGTTGTCGGTGTAAAGCCGCATCATCAGACTCGCCGTGTGCCAGCCGCTGGCGATCAAGCCGCCGTAGATGCTTTGCTTCGCCAGTTCGGGGTTCGTGTGGTAGGTGAGCGGAACGAAGCGCTTGCCGAATTCGATGACCTCTTCAAGCGCGACGGCGATCGGCCCGAACTCGTGCACCGATCCTGCGACGTAGTCTTCAAAGTAGCGATTCTCAACCGAAGTCGTGAAGTTGGAGCTGTTCATGGTTGTCCTTCCGGAAATGTGGTTGTTGTAGCGCAAGAAATGGATTAAGTGAAGGGATCGAAGAGAAAGGGACGCTTATGGCTGAAGATCTCATCCGGCTGGGGACGCTCAACAAGGACGCGGTGATCCTCGCGGCGGATCAGCGGGGATTTCTCAAAGCGGAAAACATCCGCATGGAGATGAACATCGTCACCGACTCCCCCACTCTGCTGCGGAATCTCATCGGCGGCAGAACCGATCTCATCGTCAACAACGCCGACAACGTCATCGCCTGGGCCGAAGGACAAGGGGCGGACCCGAACCCCAACGACTTCGTCATTTTCCTCGGCGGAAGCCAGGGGCTGCGGCAGAAGCTGGTCGTGCTGTCGAGCGTCAACGATTTCTGCGACCTCAAGGGGAAGGTGCTCGCCGTGGACGCTCCGACCACCGGATTCGCCATCGTGATGATTTACATTCTCAAGCAGCGCGGCCTGGAGCTGAACCGCGACTATACGTTTAAAGCCTTCGGCAACACGCCGAAGAGGGCGGAGGCCTTGAGCCGGGGCGAGGCCTGGGGCGGCATGATGAACCTGCCGGACGACGAGATCCAGGCGCGGGGTTTTAAGGTCCTCGCCCGCTCCGAGGATTATGTTACCCACTACGCTCGAGGGCTCGGCGCGACGCGGCGCGAGTGGGCTAATGCGAACGAGGAGCTGCTGGTCCGCTTCATCCGCGCCTTTGTGCGCGCGACCGACTGGGTGACGGACGGAAAGAACAAAGAGGACGTGATCGAACTTCTGCTGCCGGAAAATAACAATTCCAAACTCAGGGCCGAAGAGGCCTATGAGGAGAGCGTCAGTCCAAGATTCGGCTTCACCCCGCGGAGCCGGATCGATCTCGAAGGGATACGCGCGATATTGGAGCTGCGCCGGACGGCCGGATTGATGAAGCCGCCGCTTCCCAAACCGGAAAAGTACGTCGACGACCGCTTCTACAAAAAAGCCGTCGCCGGCCTCGCCGGTTAGTTCTCCAACCCCGGATTCGCCATGAACACCGACGGCGCGAGCTTTTGCCGGGTCTGAGGGTGGCGCATGGTTCGCTTGAGCACAAAGTCGAACAGCAGCGGATTGTAATCGTAGATTTCGTTGAGATAGCCGCGCTCTTCTTTGGTGATGAAACCGTCCCGCTCCATCTGTCCGGTGTGGATCAGGAAGTTGATCGCGGGTAGCGGATAATCGCTGCCGTTTACCAGCCGGCGATGCAAATCCTGGCGCTTTAAAAGAGTCGAAATCGGCCCCGGCATTCGATTGAACTGAAGCTGCGCCGATATCTCGCCGAAGAGTAATCCGTCGTATTTTTTCTCATCCACCAGACGCAGGAACAGATCGAAACATGAGACTTCGACTTTGGCCGGGCTGTCGAGGTCGCTGCAGCTGCCGAGGCCGGCGCCGTGAGCCATAATCACTCGCAGCCCATAGTCCAGCGGTTTCCTCAACAAGAGCGGATTTCCCAACCGTTGATCCTCCTCCGCCTCGACCGCCTGCTCCTCTCCGGCGTGAGACAGAAGAATCATCCGGTGCTCTTTCATCTTCTTATAAAAGGGATCGAGGCGAGGACTGGCAGGGTCTATGCCCATGGCGTTCGGCAACCACTTAACGTATCTCGCCCCTCTGTTGGCCCATTTTTCCAACTCCTCCAGCGCATCGGGGCGATAGGGATGAACCGAGATGACCGGCAAAAACAGATCGGGATAGTCCCGGACCAACCGAAAAATGTACTCGTTCGGAACGTAAAAAGCGGTCTTTTCCAAATTGACCGACCCGTCGGAATTGTAATGCTTATCGAAGGCTAAAATACGATATTTCCCCGGCGCCGGGATGTTGCGGGCCAGTCGCGCGAAGCGTGAAACGTACTCCTGATCGGCGTTGTCGAGGCTCTTGATTCCCGCGGCGCTGGCATAGACGCTGAATTTCAGCCGCTCGATCAAATGGAGCCCGCTCCTCATCTTCGAATTCACAAACGCCCCGCTGCCGTCGGTTCCTAGAGCCACGATATGCACGTGATGATCGACCGAAGGTTGCGGTTGGATTCCTTCGAACGCTTGGTCAATGAGCTTTTTTGCGCCGGCCGAGGCGCTTTTCTGCAGATCCTCCGGCTCTTTTGAGAAAGCCCCTCCGAACTGCCGAATAAGACAACCGGAGAAAAACATCGAAACGGCCAGACACGAGGACAGAAATAGGAGGGCATTCCAAGCTTGGCTGACGGATGGGTTTATCCGAGATCCGCGAATCATAACCGTAAGCGAAGGGTATTCGACAAGCGCGCGCGTAGTCAAGCACCAAGCGGCATAGTTTTCCGCAATCGCCGCCCCGGAGGATTGCCATTAAGACGCAGGTGAAGTATGAGGACTCCGAGGAGCCACAAAAGAGTTGACGGGTTCATCGGCTCCGAATAAGAGTGAGGGCAACAGTTATGGATTATTTCAAACCTGAATCGGTCAGCGAGGCGCTTTCACTGCTTGCCAAATATGGCAACGAGGCCAAGATCATCGCCGGCGGCACGGATGTCATGGTGGACATCAAATATAAGGAAGAGCCCGGCTGCCTGGTCAATATCAAGCGGATTCCCGGCATGAGCGCCATCGAAGAAAGCGGCGGCAGCCTGCGCATCGGTCCGCTCGTGACCATACGGGAGATCGAAACCAGCAAGCTCGTGCGCGAGCGGCTGCCGCTCCTTTGGGAGGCCTGCCATCAGTTCGCCTCGCTGCAGATTCGCAACACCGCCACCATCGGCGGCAACATCTGCCGCGCCTCCCCTTCCGGCGAGACGCTCGCGCCTCTGCTGGTGCTGGGAGCCAAAGCCAAGCTCGCGTTCTCCGACGGCGAGAAGACCGAGCCGTTCAACTCCCTGTTCCAGGGTCCGGGCAAGACCAGCTTGGGTTCCAAGGGACTGCTCGCGGCAATTGAAATCCCCTACCCGCCGAAAGGAAGCTCAGGCGTCTATCTGAAACATGCGGTGAGAGGTCCGATGGATATCGCCGTCGTCGGCATCGCCGTCCTGGTCGTGCCCGATAGCGCTGCAAAGACATTGCAAGAGGCGCGGATCGGATTGGGCGCCGTCGCGCCGACGCCGATCCGCGCGATCAAGGCGGAGGCGATGTTGCGGGGGAAGCCGCTGGATTCGAAGTTGGTCGAGCAGGCAGCGCAAATGGCGGCCGCCGAGTCGAGTCCGATCACCGATCAGCGCGGCAGCGCGGAATATCGCAGATGGATCGTCGAAGCCCTGACCCGAAGAGGACTGGAGCAGACCTGGAAAGCAGCGACAGGCAAGGAGGTTGCGTGATGACTCTCACGATCAATGTTACCGTCAACGGCAAATCCGTCAGCGCGGATGCGGAACCGTCCACGTCGCTGTTGGAGTTCCTGCGCGACGTTTTGAACTATAAAGGCACGAAGCTCTGCTGCAACACCGGCGAATGCGGCGCCTGCACGGTCCTGTTCAACGGCAAGCCGGTGAATTCGTGCGTCGTGCCGGCCGCGGACGCCGTCGGCGCTCAAGTCGTCACGGTGGAAGGGTTGGCCGACGGCGAAAAGCTCCATCCGGTGCAGCAGGCGTTCATCGATACCGGAGCGGTGCAGTGCGGCTACTGCACGCCCGGATTCATCATCTCCGTCAAAGCGCTGCTCGACCGCACGAAGCGTCCGACGCCGGCCGAGATCGAAGAGGCGGTCTCAGGCAACATCTGCCGCTGCACGGGCTACGCGAAGATCGTTGACGCGATCGCGCTCGCCGCTGAGCGGATGGAAGGTTCGACCTTGGGGATCGCCTCGGGAGGAAGGAGTTAATCGTCATGGCAAAAGCTGAACACAGCGTCCTCGGCACGAGCATTGCCCGCCAGGGCGGCGTCGAACGGGTCACCGGCGCGGGCATCTACGGCATCGATCTCGACCTGCCCAACGCCGTTCGCGGCGGCATTCTCCGCAGCCAACATGCACACGCGAAAATCGTCAGCATCGACACCAGCCAGGCGAAAGCGCTGCCCGGAGTTTACGCCGTCGTGACCGCCGCCGATGCGCCGGACGTGAAATACGGCCGCACCACGATCGACAGGTACATGCTCGCGAAAAATAAAGTCCGTTACATGGGCGATCCGGTCGCGGCGGTGGCGGCGGAGAGCCAGGCCGTCGTCAAACAGGCGCTTAAAAAGATCAAAGTCGTTTACGAACCGCTGCCGGTGGTGCTCGATCCCGAAGAGACGATGAAAGCCTCCGCGCCGACGCTGCACGAGGAGGTGCCGCTGCCGGCCAATCTCCCGAAAGACGCGAACGTGAAGAACGTCTGCAGCTACACCGGCGTTCATGCCGGCGACCCGGAAAAAGCGATGGCCGAGGCGGACGTGGTGGTTGAGGAAGTCTACGAAACCAAAATGATCCACCCGCAATATCTTGAGCCGCGCATCGCCGCGGCCCGGCAGGAACCGGACGGGCGCATCACGCTTTGGGCCAACGCGCAAGCGCCTTTCGGCGTGCGCACCGACGTGGCGCGGCTGCTCAAGGTGCCGCTGAACAAGGTCCGCGTCTTGAGCACTGAGCTGGGCGGCGGCTTCGGCGGCAAGGCCAGCGGCATCACCTCCGGCGCGGCCATCGAGCCGATCTGCGCATTACTCGCGGTCAAAGCCAGGCGTCCGGTGATGATCGTGCTCGACAAGGCCGAGGAGACGATCTCCACCACGATCCGCTCCGGCGCGAAGATGTACATCAAGACCGGCGTGAAGAAAGACGGCACGATCGTCGCGCGCACCGGCAAAGTGGTCTACGACGCGGGCGCCTATTCGGGCTTCGGCGCGATGGCCGGCGCGCGCTGCACGCAGATGCTCGGCGGCTGGTATCTCACGCCCAACGTGCATATCGACGGCTACGTCGTCTATACGAACAAGCAGGTTTGCGGGCCGGTGCGCGGGCCCGGCGGGCCGCAGGCGGCCTTCGCCGTGGAATCGCACATGGATTCGATCGCCGCAAAGCTCGGCATCGACCCGGTGGAATTCCGGCTCAAAAATGTCCCGAAGAGCGGCGACAGAATCGTCGGCGTGCCGAAGCTGCGCGACATTTCGCTCGGCGAGACGGTTCGCATCGCCGCGGAAAAAATCGGCTGGGGAAAAACCAAACTCGGCAAGAACCAGGGCATCGGCATCGCCACCGGCTCCTGGATCGAAAGCTCGGGCCCCGGCGGCGGCGCGATGGTCAAAGTCAATGAAGACGGTTCGGCGACGGTCCATATCGGGAAGATCGACATGGGCACCGCCCCGAGGTTCGGCATTCCCATGATCGTCGCCGAAGAGCTTGGCATTCCGGTAAACGACGTGATGGTGGTGAACGTCGACACTGACGCCAGCCCGTGGGACGCTGGCACCGTCGGTAGCCGCTCGATCATCGTTTCAGGCACCGCGACCCGCCTCGCCGCCATCGACGCGCGCAATCAGATATTCAAGCTCGCCGCGAGCCAGCTCGAAGCCAGCCCGGACGATCTGGAGATCAAGGACAAGCAGATTCGCGTCAAAGGAACGCCGGCGAAGTCGGTTCCCCTCGCCACCGTCGCCACCGCCGCGCACAACGTGATCGGCGAAGTGGTCGGCCACGGCTACTGCGATTCCAAGCTGATGGCGGCCGAGGAAAAGGCCCACGGCAATTCGCCGCCGTTCACGGCGCACGCCTGCATCGTCGAAGTCGACCCCGATACCGGCAACGTGAAAATCTTAAAGTACGTCGCGGTCCACGACGTGGGCTTCGTCATCCATCCCGTGGCGGTCGAAGGCCAGGTGGAAGGCGCCGCCGCCATGAGCATCGGCCAAGCGCTCTGCGAGCAGGTGGTCTTCGACACCAACGGCCGGACCATGAACCCCTCCTTCGTCGATTACCTGATGCCGACGATCAACATGATGCCGCGCATCGAAACCACGCTCGTCCACGGTTATCCCGGCGCCGGCCCCTACGGCGCCAAAGGGGCCGGCGAGATCGGCTGCGTGCCCCCGATGGCGGCGATCGCCAACGCGATTTGCAACGCGACCGGCGTGCGGATTCGCACGTTGCCGTTAAGCCCGGAGAACGTCCTGCGGGCGCTGAGAGCAGCGAAACGATGAAAGACGGATTCAAAGTGATCGACGCCGACCGGCACGTTTTGGAGCCGTCCGATCTTTATACGCGCTACCTGCCCGAGAAATTTCGCGGGCGCGTGCGGCTCGAAGGGCCTAATCAGACGGTTCGCATGGTCGATGGAAAACCGGTGTCCGATTCCGCGTTGAGGCCGGGACGGTCGATGGAGGACTACGGCTACATTTTTTCTTCGTCGAAGCGCTGGCGTGAATGCTTCGCGGACGCGTACGCGAACAGGTTCGATCCCGCCTCGAACCTCCGCGACATGGACCGCGAGGGAATCGACGTGAGCGTGCTGTTTCCGACCATCGGCCTCTATATCATCTGGCGCGAGGATATCGACCCGGAACTCAGCGCCGCCATCTGCCGCGCCTACAATACCTGGCTGTCGGAATATTGCAGCTACGATAGGAAGCGCCTCCACGGCGTGATGCTGATTCCCTTGCAGGACCCGGCGCCGGCGGTCGCCGAACTGAAGCACGCGAGAGAAAAGCTGGGGCTCGTCGGCATCTTCTGGCGGCCCAACAAGTTCTGCGGCCGCACTTTTTCCAGCCCGGACTATTATCCGATCTACGAGACCGCATCGGACCTCGGCGTAACGGTTTGCGTTCATGAGGGCGCGCGCACCATCCTGCCGCAGGCCGGCTCTGACCGCTACAGCGAGTTCGGCCGCCACGTCGCCTGCCACCCGTTGGAGCAGATGCTCGCCTGCCTCAACTTCTGCGGCGACGGCGTGCTGGAGAAATTTCCCAGGCTCAAGGTCGCCCATCTCGAATCCGGCTGCGGCTGGGTCCCCTTCTGGCTCGAGCGCATGGACGAGCACTGGGAACACGAATCGCACGGCTCGGCCAAAACGACCAAAGAGAAACCGAGCTACTATTTCAAGCGCCAGTGCTGGACCAGCACCGAAGCCGGGGAAAAGTTGGTGCCCACTTTCATCGAGCACGTCGGCGAGGACTATCTGACGATCGCGACCGACTACCCGCACAGCGACGCCATCGACAAGTTTCCGGACAAAACCGTCGGCGCGCTCAGCGGCAACAATAAACTGTCTCCTGATGTCCGGCGGAAGATTCTATGGGATAATCCAACACGATTGTACGGACTGGGAGCTTAGTCGAATTTTCAAAACATTGTTGTTTTCAGGTCGGTCAAAAAGGTCCCAGATACAAGGCGCGTGAAGGTCCGCGAGCGGAGGCGTACTCGTCTAGTACGTTGACGCGAAGCGGGCCGAGCGCAACTATCGCTACCGCCCGCCTGGGGGTCTCTCGAAGGGCCTATGCGTGGGACGAGGAGCTGCAACCGTAGCTCAGAGAGGCACACAGTTCCTGGGGGCAGCGTACCAGCGACGTATCGCATCGGCCCGGAGAGAGATTCGCAGGCGGGCTGACGGTAGATGGGCCTTTTTCACCGACCTGGGAGGAGAGATGGCTAAGTTTCGTGTCAAGTATTTCGGCAGCAACGACGTTCCAGTGGACCTCATTAAGCCGATCCTCGATGAGATCGACGCCGAGCTGGTGATCGCGCAGCCTAAAACCGACGCCGAGGTGGCGGAAGCGGGCCGCGACGCCGACGCGATCATCATGCACGGATCGGTTCCCTTCACGCGCGAAATCATCGCGCAGTTAAAGCGCTGCAAGGTCGTCTGCCGGACCGGCGTCGGCGTGGACCGGATGGACCTCGAGGCCGCCGCGGAATTCGGCGTAATCGTGTGCAACGCAGCGGGTGGCAACTCGATCGAAGTCGCGGAGCAGACAATCGGCCTGCTCATCGCCGTCTCGCGTAAGCTCGTCCGCATGAACCAGTACGTGCGCGACGGCAAATGGCGGCGTCACACCGCCGAGCTGCACGCTTATCGCGGACCCGTCTCGCGCATCACGGGGCGAACCCTCGGCATCGTCGCTCTCGGTCACGTCGGGCGTCAAGTTGCGCCACGCGCGCAAGGTTTGAAACTGAACGTACAGGCCGTCGATCCCTATCTCGATCCTAAGATCGCGCACAGCCTCAACGTCAAGCTTGTATCTCTGGACGAACTGATCCGAACTTCCGACTTTATCAGCGCGCACGCTCCGCTCACCTCGCAGACCCGTAAGATGTTCGGCAAGGCGCAGTTCGCGGCGATGAAGCCGACGGCTTATTTGATTAATTGCGCCCGCGGCGGCCTGGTGGACACCGACGCGCTGTACGACGCCCTGCTCGCCGGTCAAATCGCCGGCGCGGCGCTCGATGTCACCGACCCCGAGCCGCTGCCCGCCGACCACAAAATCCTCACCCTCCCTAACGTCATCGTCACCTGCCACACCGCCGGCAACTCGAACGAATCCTATGTCGATTGCCAAACCCACGCCGCCCGCGAAGTCGCGGGAGTCTTGAGCGGCAAGCCGCCGACTACAGAGGTGAAAGACCCGTGGCTTTTGGCGGAAGCGCAGGACGAAGGGTTTGGCGGTGTGTAAAGCGGCGAGGATATCTCGCCAGTCGTGTCACGTTTGCTCAATTGCGCAAACGTGATAAATGAGCCGCATGGAAGAACCGGCCTACAGGCAATCGCGCCTCTGCCGTCTCTTGGGCCTTGCTCTGCCGCCCGGCGGGCAAAGTTGACGCAGGGAGAATTTAAGGCTAGGATGTTTTCGTTATGACGGCAATTGCCAAGAAACTGGACGAAAAGCTTAGCCGGTGGTCGCCCGAAACGGCTGAGCAAGTTGAGCGACTCGTGGCTGAAATCATCGACCTAGCCGATCATGATGCGCTGGACCTGGCTCGTTCCCGCCAGGTTGAGCAGGAAGTGCTCGACATCATCGATGAACCCAAAGCCCGGTGAAGTGTGGAGGAGACCGTCGTAGCCCTTACGAAATCGCCCTGGGCAAACTAAGGTTTTTAAACGAAGCGTCGGTCGCAAACGTCCAAGGCATCGGCTCTATCCCCCTGCCCCGCTTGCAGCGCCGACTCGGCTCACTCCCTGCCGAGATTCTGGACAGGATCAAACAGGCCATCCGCTTCTCATTGACTCTGTAATAGCTCTGACTGGTTTCTTCCGCGCAAGTCTTAAATAGCTTGATTCTCTGCGGGCTTCTATTCCATGATGGGAGAAGCCCGCACAACGTATGACCTTCCTGCCTCAAATCGTGGCCATCGCCTGCGCCATGTCCTACGCCGCCTGCAACATCGCCGCGCGGTTCGGGCTCAAATATTCCAATCCGGTCACCATGACGCTGGTCTCGTTTACCACGCAAACGTTGGTCCTGGGATCCATTGTGTTGCTTTCCGGAAGCATTCCCCCTCTAACCTACTTTCCCGCCGTCTTGTTCATAGCGATCGGCTTCGTCATGCCGATCATCCGAACGCTCACCTACATCGGCGTCGTGAAGATGGGCGTGTCGCGCAGCGTCTCTCTGAGATCGAGCTATCCCCTGTTCGGCGCGCTCTTCGCGCTGATTTTTCTCGACGAAGAGCCCCAACCGCTGGTTTTGGCGGGCACCGTCCTGGTTGTCGCCGGAAGTTGCTTCATCACCTGGCAGCGAGACGCCAGTCCGTCGGCAGGCCGTTGGTGGTATGCCCTCTTTCCTCTAACCGCGGCGATCATATCGGGCCTGATCCAGCCGGTCGTTCGCTACGGGCTTAGCTTCTCCCGTTACCCGCTTTTCTTCACGGCGCTGGTCGGCGCAACGTCGCTCTCGGTCAACCTCACCGCCCTGCCGCTCATCCGCCGGGTCCAACGACCCGTCTGGGACCGCAAAGGCTTAAAGAGTTTGATCGTCGCTTCGCTGTTCGAGAATCTGGGATTTCTCCTCTTTGTCACCGCGTTCGGCATGGCCCCGGTCGCCAGCGTCTCCCCGCTGATCGCAACCAGCCCGATGTTTGTCGTGTTCGCAACCTTGCTGATCTTTCGCGATCTCGAACACGTGAGCCGGGGAACGATCGTCGGCACACTGCTGACCGTCGCCGGGACGATTGCCATCACGTTGAGCCGGTGAAGCAGGCTGTTGAAAAACTCCGTTCATCCTTCGACCCTTCGAGGGGCCTCAGGGCAGGCCCCCTCGACAGCCTTTAGTCCCGAGCCTGTCGAGGGGTCAGGACGAACGGAGGATGGATTGAAATCATTGGAAAATTTCCGTTCGTGCTGAGACTTGTATGATGGATGTCGGGGCTCACACCGAGTGCTCTGGTACAATGGTTTCAACGAAAACCA
>Ga0156192_1017_pt1 | contig 31727 bp, 32 predicted proteins | sample RifCSPlowO2_12_FD_107845 | JGI IMG/M metagenome (GOLD analysis project Ga0156192, IMG submission 107845) | Deltaproteobacteria bacterium RIFCSPLOWO2_12_FULL_60_19
TATAGCTGGCGTGACGATCACCAGGTGAATAAAATCCTTATACAAGCGTCCCTCATATTGGCTGGCCGTAGAATATGAAGGCGGATAACAATTACCAAGCCCCGTAATAATCACCCTCCCGTAACCCTGGCGATGCCTGAAAAATTCATTAAAAACTTAGCCTTTTTAGCTGCATATGGTGCTGGTATGTCCCTTGCTTATTTCACTACATGGCACAATAGGCCTAGGATCGATGACCCGGGATAGGGACAACGAACACCCGATCCACGGAAAGGAAAGGAGGATACAATGAAAGATAGAAGGATACCGCTCGTCGTTCTCGCAGGAGCGCTTTTATCATTCTCGTACGGCTGCGTAGTCGCGGAAAGACCCCGTGCGGTTACGGTGATAGAGTCGGAGCGCCGCGGGCCTCCGCCCTGGGCTCCCGCGCACGGATACCGTCGCCAACATGAAACCTATTACTACTACCCGGACGTCGAAGTTTACTACTATCCGAGCGCCCGGCGATACTACTGGGCGGAGCGGGGAGAGTGGAGATATGCCGCTCAGCCGCCCCGCCATTACGTGATCCAAGACCACAGGAGAGTGGTTCTGGATCTCGACTATGAGCCGCACACCCGGCACACGACCATTAAAAAAGACCACCCGCCGGGTCACTACGACAAGGACCGCAAGAAAGATAAAGACGACAGGAGAGATAGAGACTAACTAAGATGCCGGGCGGCGAGCGATCATCGCTCGCTGCCCGGCCTTCGCCGTTGACGTCTTTTAGTGAGCTTTGAATCTGCTAAAAACCACCTCCGCGTTCTTCTGAAAAATCTGCGCTTTCTGCTCCGCGCTCAGCCACGAGATGCTCTCGATCGTCGGCCGCACGTCATCGTACCAACGCCCCGTGCGCGGATCTTTCTTGGAGCCGGCGCCCGGCCGCTCGGTGCCGAACAGGCAGCGCTCCGGCCCCGCGATCTTGAACAGCAAATCGAGCGATTCCACGTTGTAGAGCGCCGTGTCGAAGTAAAGTTTCTTCAGCCGCTCGTCGAAGTTCTCCGTGTCGTTGGGCCCGCGCAGCTGCGAGCGCCAGCGGCCCGCCTGATAGGGAACCGAGCCGCCGCCGTGGGAAATAATGAGCTTCAACTTCGGAAAGTCTTCGAACACCTTGGAATTCAACAGCGAGAGGATCGCGACGCTCTCCTCGGTAATGAAGTGGCCGTGGAACGACTCGCGGTGATTTCGGCAGCTCGCGCCGTGGACCAGCGCGGGAATGTCATACTGGACCAGCTTCTCATAGAGCGGATACCAGTACTCCTCGCCCATCGCCGGCGTCTGCCAGTCTCCTTCGCCGGGATCGGGATTGATCATGATGCCGACGAAGCCGAGATCTTTGACGCAGCGGTCGAGCTCGTCGAAGGTATTTTTGGGGCTTACCCCGGCGCACTGCGGCAGCCCGCCGACGCCGCGAAAGCGGCCCGGCTCAAGCTTGCATTGCAGGGCGATCGTGTCGTTGACCGCCTCGCAGTACCAGTGGACGATTTTTTCGGGCTTTTCCGAATGCATCATGGTATAGGGCCGGGGCGAGATGAACGCCCAGTCGGTCCCGACTTCTTTCAGCACGTCCGAGTGGCTGTGGCCGCGCCAGCGCGCGCGCTTGATCGACTCTTCGGTCACGCCGTGGTGCCCCTTGCCGTGAAAGCCGCGGCTGGCGATCAGGCCCGCCTGGTATGCGCCGAGCTCTCCGCCGGCGACGATGTGGTTGTGAATGTCGATGATCATGAAGCTCTCCTCCAAAAATAAAATAATTCGAACGTGCAACCTATCAGATACCGGCCGTCCCTTGTCAACAGGCCTCGTCTACTTCAAGTATCCCCTTTCGCGATAGAAGCGCCGCGCTCCCGGATGGATCGGCACCTCGTAGGGCGCCTCTTCGTCGTTGGCGCAGAGCTGCGCGATGCTGAGCGGCTTGAAGTTGTCGGTGGGCATCACCTTGCGCCGCGCCTCGATCGCTTCGCAGAGGGCATAGGCGACGTCGTTCGGCATGTCGGCACGGACGACCATCGGCCAGCCGCTGAAATCGACCGTCGGGATATCGTGACGCATGCCTTTGAAGCGCGATTTAGGCGCCACCCCGGCGCGGTAACCCATCGCCTTCACGCGCCTGAGCACCGCGCCGTCGACCGGCAGATAGCGAAAACCGCGATCGAGCGCGGACTGCCCCCAGCTCTTGATCCCTTCGTCGAAGATAGCGTCGATCGTCCCCTTTTCGATCGCCGCGCGCCGGACGGGATCGCTGGGCCGCGACACCTCCTGGATCTTTCCGCCCCACTTGCGGATGTCCGCGATGGTAAATCCGGCCGCTTGCAGAACACTATGGACCGCAAACGTCACCGGACTTCCCAACAGGGCGCGCTTGCCGGCAGGTCCGGTGGAGAGATTGATGGGAATCCGCTCTTTGCCGATCTGCGCCAGCGACGCGATGCCGGTGGATTCATGAACGGCGAAGCCGATCAGGTCCCAGGACGGAAAAACGGCGATAATCCGCAAAGGTATCGGACGGCCGAGCGGCCCGGTTCCCCGGTAGGCGAGCGTTACCGAGGCCGACGGATTGATCCAGGCGACGGAAATTTTTCCTTCCGCGAGCAGCTTGATCTCGCGGAAGCTGTCGGCGGCAAAAGAAAGCGAGACGGAATCGCTCTGCCCGCCTCGCGGCGACAAGGAAAGCTTCACATGATAGCCGAGCCGCGAGTCGGTTTGCAGCACCCCCTCGGCCGCGCGTTTCGTCCGGTGAGACAGCGAAGTGTCGTAAAGCCCCGAGGCCAATTCGAGCAGCCCCTTCGCCCGCTGGATCGCGGCATTGTATCGCTGTTTGCTCATAGAATAGCTCCTTCCAATAATAACCTAAGATGACAGCCGCTTGGGAGGAATTTTACTCAATAGGCTGAGCAAACGGGGCGCTTCACTTTTACTTTCCGCCTCTCAGGTCCTCTCTCCGGTCGGCTTTCGTTCAATGTCGCGGACTTTCAGGCACTGGTCGTTCGCGCAAAGCCACAGTCTTCCGGTCAGCCGATCGATACGATAGACGGCGGCGGCCGCTTCGCTGTCGCCGTCGGCGACCGGGATGACCTCGAAGCGCGCCGCCAGCGCGTGAAACACGACGGCCAGCGCCAACACGACAAGGCCCAGCAGTATCTTGTTCTCCATTGCCGCTATTCTCTCCTCGGCGCCACCGCCTGCGCCGCCCTGGTCATTTAATGATCCTATCCGCCTTGTTCAACACGGCCGGAAGAACCGTGAGGCCGATTTGCTCGGCCGCCTGCAGGTTGACGACGAACCGGGATCGTATCGGTTCCTCCATCGGCAGGTCGGCGGGCTTGGCGCCTTGCAGGATCCGATCCACGTAATAATAGGACCTCCTTCTGGTTACGCGATATTTCCCGCGCCCCCGTCGGGGAACGCGACGATCTTTTCCGCCGAAACGCGCGTCACGGTTCTCCCGTCAACCCATAGGCGGCCCAATAAAACGGCTCGGGAAATTGCTCCATCGTTTTGAGCTGCGCCCGTCTGAGCGCCTCCGACTTCTTGCCCGTTTTTAGCTGCCGATAAAACTCCCGCATCAACTCGTAACTCGCCCGATCGCTAACCTTCCACAGCGTCGTCACCACCGACGGCGTCCCTGCGTAGATAAACGCCCGCGCCAGCCCGAGCATCTCATCCCCGTTGCTCAGCTTTCCTAACCCGGTCTCACACGCCGAAAGAACCACCATGCTCGCATTGAGACCCAAAGAGAATATCTCTCCCACGTTAAGCCGCCCATCGTTTTTCCCCTCGCCCGTGAGCAGAAGAGCCGAACTCAACGGCTCCTCCTCGCTAAACTCCGCATGCACGGCAAAATGCAGTATGTCGTACTTAGGGCTTAAAGAGACCGCCCTGGGCTTGCTCGCCTCGGCGCGAACATAGACGGCGCTCTGAGGATAAACCGTCGCTATTTCTTTAGCCTCTCGTTCGGCAAAGCGAAGATTGTACGCCTCGTCTCCTAGACTGGGGTTGCCCATCACCAAAACCCTCTCTCCACTCGCTCTCCTCTTCGCCTTGGTAAACTGCATCAAACTCGCGCTCGACAGATAGTAAACCGGATAGTCCTGGATCAAATATTTGCCCTGCGGCGACAGCAGCGCCTGAAAGGGCAGATAGTGCAGCACGTCGTGCGGAATGATCAACAGCTCCTTGCCCCGCACATGGGAAAGCGCCGGCTCTACCAGAAGACGGTAAAGCTCCTGCGAAGATGCCTTGAATTTCTCCTTCTCCCCGACCTGATAGATGCTCTCCCTCAAAGAGGTCACCTTAGCGACCAACTCCTTCCTGCCTGTAGGAAGCCTCACAAACTGTGCCTTGTCTTTCTCCACGATCCAGAGCAGAACTTCCCGCTCTGTCACAAAATACTCCAGCACCGTCACTCCCGGCTCCAAAAGTTGCTGGACTTCCTTCAGGGTCAACGGCTCGACGCTCATGAGCGAGGCCTGCTCTTTGTCTTGTTTCCTAACCTTGGAAAGAAAAGCCTCATAAGCCTTCCCAGCTTCCGCCAGCTCTCTCCTTGAATTCTCCGTCTCTCTCCCGGTTCCCTCCTCCTGCCCCGCTAACCTAGCCTTCAGCGCGGCGATCCGCTCCTGCAGCGCCCTCTCCTCCTCGAGCAAACCGCCCTGCGCTCTCGACAGTTGGACTTTACTGCCTAAAATATCGAGGAAGGTGCGCGAGCGAGCGCGCTCACCGTAGTTAAAAGCATCCTCCGCCTTGCCCGCTGAGACCAGCGCCTGCATCATCCGCACATAGGCGCCCAGTTCCCCTTCGAAAAAGGATTGCCTGTGCTCTTCGGACTGGAGCAGGGTGCGGGTCGATTCGACCTGTTGGATAGCACGCTGATAATAGGGAATGGCCTCTTCGGATTTACCGCTCTGGTTAAAAATATCGCCGATGCGAAGACTGGCGGCGCTGATCCCAGCGGGTCTCTGCTGGCTTTCGGCCAGAGCGAGCGCTTTCTTAAAATTCTCTAGCGCGAGGGAAAAATCTTTTTGCGCGAGGTATATCTGGCCGAGCCCCTGGTAGAGATTGCTTTCCGCTTGGGTCCGCGCCCCGAACTGCCGGATAAGATCGATGCCGTTTTGATTGGCTTTGATCGCTTCTTTGATCTTACCCGCCCGTTGATAGGCCTGGGCAAGCTGACCGAGGCTTATGACCACCAGATGTACCGAGGTTTGAATAGCGCCGGGAGGCGCGGACGCTCGGTTTCTGGCAAAGTAACTCAGCCGGGAGTCCTGGACTTGAACGGAATAGGAGAGGTATTCGATCGCTTTTTGGAATTCTCCCCGGCGCAAAAACTCCGAGCCCAACATTCTATAAAAATGGCCCTCGTAGGCTTCTTTGAACAACCCGGAGGCAATCTTTTTTGTGCCCTCGATACCTTTCTCCGACCATTCCCGCGCTTTTTCATACTGCCTTAGATTACCGTGTACCTGGGCAAGAAACATAATGGCTCGAACCCGGAGTTCTTGATCCCTTGCTCTTTCCGAGAACTCTAACGCTTTACCGGCGTAGGAGAGAGCCTTTTGCAACTGGCCGATGTTCTGAGCCGTCCACGTAGCCTCATTGTAGGCAGCAGCCGCAAAGCTCCACTTGCCGTTCTTTTCCGCTTCTTGGCCCTGGGACTCCATCGAAGCAAGGAATTCTTTCGCGTCGCCTCTGGCGATTGCTTCGCGTGCCGAATTTGGATCCGGCTGGTATTTCTGGGGGGACGCGACCCCGGCTAAGACCGTCGTGAGGGCCAAAGCGCAAAACAAACCGTACCAGGCATTGGGTGTTCTCATATCTCCCGCGTCTCCTCAGCTACCAGCCCGAAACCGCTAAGACTACTGAATCTCAATGGCCTTCACCGGCCGCTTGCCCAGACGTTGCGCGCCCTCAGGCGTGCAGACCACGCAATCGCCCCAGTAAAGTCGTTTGTTACCGTCCGGCGTCGCGACCGTCGGCTTGAGAATAAAGACGACATTCTCTTCGAGCTTCCAGCGGGCATGCGCGTCGGTCGTCGAGCGCGCGGAAACCGGCGCGTCGTCGCCCAGGCCGCGCCCGTGGAACAGCGGCCGGACTGTGAAAGCAGTATGCTTCTTGCCCCAATCGACGCAGAACCGATTCAATTCGCCGATCGTGAGACCCGGCTTGAATATCTCGTAGGTCGCCTGCACCGCTTCCTGACACGCGCGGAAGAGGTCGTGCCACACTTTATCCACCTGCCCGATGAACATCGGCTGCACGCCCTGGCCGACGTAGCCCAGCCAGCGCGCCTCGATCTCGTTCATCACGATGTCGCCGTTCTGCAACGGGCGCAGCGTCGGCATGATGTTGTTGCCGTGCGGCTCCGGCCCGGCCGACCACTGGAGCATTGTCGGCAGCTCGCCGCCCTCTTTGACCATCGCGTGGATCATCGCCGCGTAGACTTCGCACTCGGGCACGCCCGGGCGCGCGGTTTGAGCCATCGCGTCGATCGCCTTCTCGACCAGGTCCACTGCTTTAGTTAATGCGTCGATCTCCTCGCCGCTCTTGACGTACTTGGCACGCTCCAACAGGTCGGTGGCATCGACAAAGGTGGCGTTGGGGAAAGCCTCCTGGATGGTCCGCATGGTGCCGTAAGGCATGACGCCCTCCGGCGCTCGGCTGATATTGTATAGCCCCGCGATGCCGATCCGCCCCTTGTCCACGTTAAGCTCGCGCAGCCGCTCGACGATTCCCCTGCCGAAGTAGCGATTGCAGTTCCGCACGTCGGTGACCCAGTCCTGGAAGCCGAGCCAGTAGTGAATGGGAGGAATGGCCATCGCAATCGCCGTGACTTCGCCTTGCAACGGAAAGACGGCGGAGGCCTCTCCGCAATTGCCGCCGACGCCGGTGAGATACCGCGTGTTCGCTTGAAAGTGGTCCCAGTGGCCGGTGTTGACCGCCGTGACGATCGCGTCCAGCCCCTCTTCGGCCATCAGCCGGCGCACCAGCCGCCAGCGCCGGTCCCGCTCGGCAAGCGAGAAGCGGGGGACGACTAACCTGTCTACCTGATCCATTTCAGCATCCTAGCCCTTTGCGGTAAGGGCAGGCCCTTGTGCCTCCCCAAAGGGGCAACCAGGGGGGGTTGCCCCTACGATCCGTATGTTTGTTTCATCGCGGCAAGACGCCAAGACTGCGGGACGGCTATAAAATCCGAAGCTCGAAATTCGAAACAAATCCGAACGACCCAAATTCAAAATGCCAAATGCGGAATCCGATGTTGTTTGAGACTTAGTGTTCTCTTTTGAACCTTTGAAATTGTTTCGTGCTTCGGATTTCGTGCTTGGAAATTTGAGTCCTTGGCGCCCTTTGCCTCCTTGCGCGAGTCGCGTTCTTTTCCTTCGAGACCTTCGTGTCTTTCGTGATAAAATTAGCATTTTCTTTTTGGCTGCGGCGCTGCGCTGAACTACGACGCCACCAGCATTTCGACTTTTCGTTCGCCATGATCCCGATAGCCCGCCTCGGTCACGACCAGCGAGGTGCCGCCGAGCAGCGTGTCGTTGCCCTCTTTGTTGACGATGGTCGGCGAGATGCTATAGATCATCCCACTCTTCAAAACAAAATTGCCCGCGCCGCCCATTCCGCCGGCCTCCGGCTTGGGATCGGCGATGCGGTACGCCGGCCCGGGAAATTCCGGCACGTCGATGCCGTATTGGTGAATCTGCGAATGGGCGGACGCTTTGAAGCCGGTCTCTTTGCACGCCTTCTGATAGGCGTCGATCAAGTCCCGCTGCGTCGCGCCCGCCTTCACCTGCGCCAGCACCGCTTTCCTCGTGTGGATCACCGCCTCGAACATCTCCTCGTGAACCGGCTTGGGCTTGCCGAAGCAGATTTCCTGATCGCTGTGGCCGGCGTAGCCGCAGTAGTGCGCGTGCGCCGTGAGCGTGCCGACGTCGCCCGCTTGAATTTGTTTGTCGAGACAAAGCTCGGCGAGCACCGGATTCTGCGCCGGCACCGGGCCGAAGTTGAAGCCCAGCGTGGACTCCAGATCCCCGCCCGCCTCCCACATCGCGCAAATCCCCTCCTGCACGACCTGCTTCCCGGTCATTCCCGGCCTCGCGACCTGGTGAATCCGCTCGATCGCGGCGTCGAAAATTCTGTTCGCCTGGTCGATCATCGCGTTTTCTTCGGTGCTCTTGATCGTCCTCACGTCGACGAAGGCGTCGGACAGATCGACGATCTTGGCGGAAGAAAGAGATGTCTGAAGACGGTTGTAAAAGCGATAGTCGAGCCCGCCGCTGACTCCGATGGGCGAGTTTTCCAGATGGAGCTCTTTGATTTTGTCGACGACGGCGGCGGCGTCGAATCCCGGCTTTACGTCGGTCACCCATTCCTGGGAGTCGAGCAGCAGGCGCGGCGAGATATCGATCAGGTGGCGCCGGTTGACGATCACCGAGAGCGGCCGCTCGTCGGCCGGGAAAATGCCGTATAGCTCCCCCGGAACGCCGTTGCTGAGATAGAAGAGATTGCTTCTGCTTACGATCGCGCAACCTACGCCCAGCGCGCGCATGCGCTCCCTGATGGCCGCGTACCTGCGATCCCGTTCTTTGACGGACAATGACGGAAAACCGTTGCCTTGAGCCATAGCATCTCCTCCTTTTAGTTAAGGTCGATCTCTCGCCCCAGTCCCCGGCGGCGTGCCTCCTCATAGATCCAGGCGGCGAAGGCGACGTCGCCGAATCCTCCCTGAGACTCTTTAAAAACAGTTATCTCCGCCGCGCTTTTTCTCCCCGGCGCGCGGCCGGCGACCAGATCCCCCATCTCGGGGACTTTCTTCCATGGGAGCCTGCCGTTGGCGTCGAGTTCCACGAGCGGGAGCGACGCTGCGCGGTCCCAGTAGTTTTGCTCATGCTCGCGGCAGCCGATGACGACGCGATCCGCCTTGAGATAAACGGCGTGGCTCAGCTCGGCCGGCTTGCCCATGCTGCTGATGTGCATGCCGGGCTCGAGCCACTCCGCGGGAAAGACCGGCGACGGCGAATTCGTCGCGGTGAGGATAATATCCATTTTTCCGACCGCCTGCTCGGGTTTGTCCGCGGAGACGACCTCCAGTTGAAGCTCTTGCGCCGCCTCCTTGCAAAAACTTTTTCTCCGCTCGGCGTCGCGGCTTGAGACCACGACCTTTTCCAGCCTGCACAGGGCGGCGATTCCCTTCACCAGGCCCAACGCATTTCTGCCGATGCCGAACAACCCGACGGTTTTGGAATCCGCGCGCGCCAGATAGCGCGCCGCCAGCGCGACGGCGGCGGCCGTGCGCAGCATGCCGAACGGATAGCCCATGATCGAGAGCAGGCTGCCGCTTTCGGCGTCGTAGAGCAGCGCGACCATGCTTTCGCCGCTCAACTGCGAGTTGGGTCCGAGCCGGATGCCCATGCGCCGCGACTGGATGAGCGCGCCGGAGACGACGCGCAGCGCCTGCTGGCCGCTGACCTGGACGTGATACGGGGCGTGCGCCGTCACCTGCCCGGCGGCCTGCTCGCGGTGCGCCGCCTCGGTTAGATCGATGGCTTTGGCAAGGCCGAGCAGGGGTTGGGTCTCTTCGCGCGTGAGCAGTAAGGTCATAACTTGTCGGGGATATCGGCCGGACGCTGGAATCTAACAAACCCTGTGAGAGGGCGTCAAGGAGCGCGCACGGGCTTGCGGGCCGCTACGGCTTTAAGCTCCTGCTCGATGGCTCCTTCGAAAACCTCCAACGGCTGCGCGCCGACGAGGAGCTTGCCGTTCAAAATGAAAGTCGGCGTGCCCCGGACGCCGAGATAGGTCCCGATCGCGGTTTGCTCTTCGACCTTCTTGGAATATTTTTCCGCATCGAGGCAGCGGTTGAACTCCGCCGTTTTTAGTCCCAAGTCCCTGGCATAGCCCTTGAGCCTGGCCGCGCGGAAAGCCAGAGGGTCGCCGGCGCCGACGAAGAGCCTGTCATGGTAGGGCCAGAATTTGCCCTGCTCGCCGGCGCACTCCGAGGCCTCAGCCGCCGCCACGGAGGATTGGCTCAGGATCGCGGTGTGACGATAGACGAATCTAACCTTGGCCGTTTGAAAGTATTTTTTGTCGAGCTGGGGTAACGTTGTCTGCCAGAATTTCCGGCAGAAACCGCACTGAAAATCGGAGAACTCCATGAGCGTGACCGGCGCTTTGTCGCTGCCCCTCGCCGGCTCGCCCTGGGCTATACGGGCAGCGACCTCCGCCCGCGTGATCGGCTGGGAGAATACTTCGCCGGTAGCCACCAGCGCGACGATAAGCGCCAACGCAGTCGTCATTACTCTGCCCAAGGCAAGGGAAGGCATCGCATCGCAGTTGCAGAGAGAGCTGATACCCATTTTCTGCGACGGATATTTGTGGAGGCCTGCGGCCTATGCGTTTCGGGCAGCGCCTAATTGGAGGCGGACGCGGATTCCGAGGTCGTTTTGGTCGCGCTCTTTTCAGAGGTGGCGCTCGGCTTGGCATCCGACGACGCTGCGGCTTTGCTTTCGCCTTTGCTCTCCGTCTCCGTCGCCTTTGCGCTCTTGGCTGAAGTCGAAGCCTGGTCTTTCCGCGCGTAGTCGGTGACGTACCAGCCGGTGCCTTTTAGCTGAAAAGAGGTATTGGAGATGAGTTTTTTGACTTTGCCCTTGCAGGTAGGACAGCGGCTTAACGACTTTACGGTAATCCGCTGCGTGACTTCAAACGTGCCGCACTTGCCGCACTGATATTCGTAGATCGGCATCGCTAACCCTCAAAGTTCGACTTGTTTAAGAATAGCCATGGGCCGCCGCATTGTCAATCAACTGATTTTCGATTTTAGATTTTAGATTGAAGTCCGGTCCGGAAATCTAAAATCGGCAATCGAAAATCTAAAATGTTTCACTTGATTCCTAACTCGTCCAAAATCCCCTGCAGCATCACGCCGTTCAGATCGCACGGCGTCACCGCGCAGTACTCCAGCCCCATGCCGATCCGCTCGTCCACATAGCCTTTTTCCAACATATATTCGAGCACGCCGCGGACGATCGAGGCGTGCGACGCGGTTCCTTCGTGCTCCTTCAGGTCCGCCTCGTAGTGCGTGGAGTAATAGACGACCTGGTTGAGATCGAGGTTGTACTTCTTCATCAGCGCGTCGCGCCAGTCTTGAGAGAAGTACCCCATCGCCTCTTCCCAGACAACGGAGGCCCAGTAGTCGCTGAGACCGCCGTCCCACACCACGACCTTGTGGAAATCCCCCAGGGCGCGCGCCGCCGGCAGCAGCTGCGTGTCGAGAACCTCTCGCTCCGTCAGTCCCAGCGCCTGGCCTGTTTTCACCAGAATGAGGATATGGCCGGGAGGCTCCGGCTTGCCGAATTCGTCCACCAGCTTGGAGGCGAACATTTTCATCAGCCGGATATCTTGTTTGAGAAAGTCGATCTGCTTGTAATAGACCGCCAGCCCGAGCGTGTTGATCGTGAGCACGAAGCCCGCCCAGTTGCGGTAGTAGAGACGAATCGCCTCCATCGGCAGCGTCCCCTCCTGCAACCGCCGCATGAACAGACTCTGCGTCACCTTCTCTTTCCAACGCTCGTGCATCTTGCGATAGAGATCGTCCACGATCCGCTTCGCCTCTTCCTTCGACATCGGTTTGCCTTCGATCACAGCTGCTCTCTCCTTCCTGTTGGCTTATTTCGCCCGGACCCGTTTGGTCACGGCTTTCTCTCCGGTTTGATAATGTTCCCCCTTCAACGCCAGCTCGGCTTCTTCCTCGTCCTCTTCGGACCAGGCGCCGAGATTGTAGCCGTACCACGGCTCCTGCGGCCGGAGCTTAGGCAGCTCCAGCCGCTCCCATAATTTTCGCGCGCGCTCCATAAACTCCTTCTTCGGCAGCGACACCGGCGGGTAGTCCCACTTGCGCGTCGCGTCGATGAGGATCGCCGAGCAGCCACTCATTTCGTCCATGCCGACGTCCATCCCTCTGCCCGGCGGGGCCGCGGACGGGTCCATCGAGGGAGTGCGGTTGCGAATAATGAGCGTGTCCCGGTGGGGCTGCATGCGAAATCCCAGCGCCCAGAAGAGCGAGTCGAGGTTGCGCGGATCGATGTCTTCATCCACCGCGATCACGATCTTGCCAGTGGCGGGGTGAAAGCCGACCATGCTGTGCAGCGCCTGCCAGACGTGGGCCGTATTCATTTTTTTCATGCGGATGACGCAGATTTGGCGCACGGCGATCGAGTGGAAGACCACTTCGAGGATGCCGGGGATGTTGCACTGGTCGCGGAGAAAACGAAGATAGTTCCCTTCCGCCGAGACCTGGCGCATCACGCTCGATTCGCTCGGCGGCAACTGGCTGACAATGCACGCGAAGACCGGATTTTTCCGGTGCGTGATGCATTTGACCTCGAAATACGGGTTCAGCATCTTCTCGCCGATGTAGCCCGTCGATTCGCCGAAGGCCGCTTCCGGCTCGATCCATTCGGTCGAGATCTCCCCTTCGATGACGATCTCGGCGCGAGCCGGGACGAGCAGATCGACCGTCTTGCACCGGACTACATCAATAGGGCCTCCCGCCAGCCCGCCGGCGACGTCCAGCTCGCTCACGCCGAGCGGCACCCGCGCCGGCGCGGTGTAGGCGACCGGCGGCGGCGCGCCGATCACCAGCGCGGCCTGCAGCGGGATGCCCATCGCCTGGCATTTCCGCCAGTGGTAGCCGCCGTGGTTGCTGGAATTCAGAAAAACTCCGGTGCGCGTCGGGCTTTTGATCTGGCCGCGGTAGTTGCCGATGTTGATCTTGCCGGTTTCGGGATCTTTGGTGAACCAGTGCGAGGCGGTCGTGTAGGGCGCGCAATCGAATCCCGGCGTGGAGATCGGAATCGGGAACTCCCCCAGCCCGCCTTTTTCGCGCAGCGACGGCCCGATATGGACCTCTTCGTGCACCGGCCCGTTGTCGACGATAGCCGGCGGAATCGGCGCGGCCTCGGCTTTGGTCCAGCGGTCGACGATCTCTTCCGGCTTGCACTGGAGACCGAAGCCGTAGATCTGCCTCGACGCCGCCAGACAGCCGACCGTGACGGGAATATCGTATTGTCTTCCTTTGACGTCGGTGACATGAGTGAACAGAAACGCCCGCCGCTCCTCTTCCGCAAGCCCGCGGAATTGCCAGCGGACCAGCGGCATCAACTCGGTGTCCTTGTTGACCGCCTCGTTGATCTTGACCAGCAGTCCGGCCTTATCGAGGGCGTCGAGGTGTTCGCGAAGATCTTTGAAATAGCCCATGCGGAGAAATTCCTGCGTCCGGCTCAGCGCAAATTATCGATCTCCCAAATCGCGCGCTTCTGCGCCGCCGGCGGCGGTCCCGCCTGATCGATCATCTCGGGCGTAACAACCCACGAGCCGGCGCAGCCCGTCTCCATCATGTGGGCCGCGTCGCCGTAGCGCATCCCGGCGCTGTAGCTCATGAAGATGGCGGCCAGCCAACTGTTCCAGCCGCAGAGCGCCAGGCGCGCCGGAACGGTCACCGCGGTCAAAATCACCGGGCGAGGATCTATCTTGACCTCGGTGGCTTCGGCCGGCGCCTGCCTTTCCTGCGCGAATGCCAAATCGGTCATCGGCCCGCTCAGAGCTATGAGAACAGCCAGAGTAGACCAAATCATTTGTGAGCGCTTCATAAAACACTCCTTTCCACGGGCCACCCAGCCCGCAGAGCCGTCAGAGTATCGTATCTGACCCGACAGCAAACTCCTTAAAAGTACCAATAAGCGGACAGAAAGTAAAACTACATTGACGCCGGCGGCGAAAAGCTCTACTTTCGCCATATGACTTTTCCACTGGCTTTCGTCGTCGGCGTCTCGGTCGCCTCGATCCCGGGGCCGACGATCATCCTGATCGCCACCCAAACTCTTCGCCACGGACCGCGAGCCGCCTTGGTGACCATGCTGGCGCCGCTTGCGCTCGACGCCTTTTTGATGCTGCCGCTGGGACTCATCCTGCAGGCTTCCATCTTCACCGGGCAAGGCGCGGTGGTTCTCGCTTTCTGCGGCGCGGCTTTCTTGCTATGGCTCGGCGCGCAATCGATCCGAGCAGGCATGCAGCACGCAAAAATGATGGGCGGCTCGGAAGCCGCGTTCGCCGACGGCAAGCAGGAGATCAACCCTTTCGTAAAAGGGCTGCTCACTCACGTCGGTAGTCCTTACCCCTATCTCTACTGGGCGACCGTCGGCGCATCGTTCATCCGCCAGGGATTTGCGAGCGGAGGCGTCTTCGGCGCGGCCCTCTTCCCCCTCGGTTTCTGGCTCGGCGCGTGCAGCTATACGGTGGTCGTGATCTATCTCGTCGCGCGGACGAAGCAGCTCTTGCCGCCGCGCGTAGAACCTTACCTCCATCACGTGTCGGGCGTTCTGTTGATCGGCGGCGGAATTTACCTTGCCGTCAGCTCGTGGCGAGGAGCATTTTAGCGACACATGGAACCCCAAGTTGCCGTACGACAAATCTCGGCTAAACGGGTTGCCACCGGCACGTGGACCACGGAGTGGGAGATTCGCAATCTCGGGGCCGCATCGCTCAAGATTCTCGCGGCCCGCTTCCCCCACGGCAAATTTCGCTGGCAGGAGCTCGAGTTTGCACCTGCGATCGATCTCGGCTCGAAGGAGGCGCGAAAACTTAAGTTGGAAGTGCGATGCGAGGAGCCTGCGGGAGCGGAAGTGGAAAACGCGTTTCTGATTCTGCGCGTTCTCCAGCGTGAAGAACCGTGGCTCATCCTCGCCCGCCTGCGGGTGCGCGTGAGCGAAGACGGCGCGCCGGCAACGACGACCGAGTTGATCACGGCGCAGCGGGTCGGATTCTCCTCGCAGCGCGCGGGCGGTTAGTCAGGAGGTCTTATGCCGATGACGGAACGCGAGAGGCTCATTCTTCAGAAACTACGCGGCTGACACAACAACTGAGGCCTCGGCTTCGAAGAGACCACGGGCATGGTCTCCAACTCTCTCAACATCGCTCTTCAGGAGCTGCTCGATACGATCGAGCGCATGCGCAAGGAGCATGGCCGCAGCGAGGAATACCTGAAGCTTAGAAAGGATCTGCCGAAGGATTGGCCGCTTTAAAATAATGTTGAATTTTGAATTCAAAATTCAACATTTAAAATTCAAAATTACTCAGGCAACCGGACTTTCGGTTGCCTGAGACTTAGCGGCCCAACGCCGCTCCAGAACTCCCGCTTGCCGGTCATCGCCTGGACGTGGCCGTCCCATTCGAGACAGAAAGCCGTGAGACCCAATTTCACCGCGCGCCTGACTTTTTCCTGCGTCTCCGCATCCGTTGCGAAGCGGCGGATCGCGTCGATCTGGCGTTCGCCGTGGCCGGCGTCTTGTTCCGCATGGAGCCGGTAGGTCTCGGCGGCGCGCGGCGAAAAACCATAGTGGCCGGTCAGCTCGCGGAATACTTTTTCGGATACCTTGCCCGCTCCGCCGAGCTGGCTCTCCACAAAGCTCAGCATCGCCACCCCTTCGAGCGCCGAGCGGCGCTGGCAACAACCGATAATCATCTCGATGGCCGCCGCGGTTCCCGGCGCGGGCTCCGCGCGGTCCGCCTCCTCGCGCGAGATCCCGCCCTCTTCGAGAAACTGGAGCATGATATCGACGTGGGTGCGCGGCCCCGACAGCTCCTCCATGAAATTTTCCAAAACCGTCCCCATCAGACCGTAGTCCTTCGAAGCGACCGCGTTGACCGCGATGTAGCCGAAAAAGATCGGATTGGTGCGGACGCGGAGATAATGCTGGACCTCGCCTAAAATAATCTGTTCTCGGGTCCAGCGGTGCTGGAGAATTCCCTGAAACCACGGGTGCTCGCCCATCGGAACTTCCCGAGCGCAGCCCCAGAGTTCAGAGATGAATTCGTCGAGAGACATGACGGTTTCGTTGCTCGTGATTCGTCCAATCGTTGTTTGTCGCTCGTCGTTCGTATTTCGTATTTCGACGGAATACGAGATACGAAATACCTTGTACGAGTTTTGCCTTCTGCCTTTTACTCCGCCAGCGGCACCGTCATAAACACGTGCGGCTGGCTGCCCACGACGCGCGAGACGTGGCCTCTGCCTGTTAGATCCTCAGCGAGCATCACGTCGCCGGGTTTAAAGAGCCGCTTTACGCCGCCGCCGACCTCGATCTCCCACGAGCCTGCGAGCGTAACCACGTACTGCCGGCGCGGCGCCGGATGCCAGTCGATCGCGTGCCCGACGGGCGCGAGACGAAAGACGACGTTGTTGGCCTTTTGCAGCGCGGTCGTCTGCACCGCCAGGGCGGCGTCAAACGACAACTCGACCTCTTCGAAGTGCGACTGCTGATCTTTCCCCGTGTAGAGCCTCGCGATTTTCATCTCGATCACCCCTTATCCTTTTCAACCGTCACATGCGGCCCGCCGAACGCCTCGGAGCGATTGCCGAAAAGGACCAGGGGCGCGGTGCCGACGTTCGTAATCTGGTAGTAGTCTTTCGCCGGGAAAAAGACGATCTCGTTCTTCTCGATGATCCTCTCATCGCCCTTAATCCCTTTGACCGACGCCTTGCCCTCGATCACGAGAAACGTCTCAGGGGAGGCGTGGTAGTGCATGTCGGTCCCATCCCCCGGCGTGAAATAAAGCATCCACGAGCGAAAGTTCTCCGTGCCGAAGAGATTGATCTTGCGCTTTTTTCCCTTGTCAGCCTCAGTCTGTTTTTTGTCAAGGCTCACGAATTCCATAAAGTCCTCCTTTCCTACGCGTTGCGGTCCCGGTTCGATCCCCTACATCCCCGTCTGTCCAAACGAGCGGTCCAACATTTTCAGCGCCTGATCGACCTGGTCCCTGGTGACGTTGAGCGGCGGGGTGATGCGGACCACGTTGCCCATGAGCCCGCCCCTGCCGATCAGCAATCCGTTGGTCTTCGTCAACTCGAAGAGGTGCTTCACTGCTTTCGGCGCCGGGCGCTTGTTTTCCCCCACCAACTCCAACCCCTGCATCAATCCCATGCCGCGCACGTCGCCGATCACCGGATATTTCTGCTTGAGCGCCTCCAGGCCGTCCCTGAGCCGCCTGCCCATGACACGCGCGTTCTCGACCAGATTTTCCTCCTCGATGACCTCGATCGTCGCCAGCGCCGCGACGCTGGTCACCGGATTGCCGCCGAAGGTGGAGATACTCATCCCCTTCATGCTGTCGGCAACTTCAGGAATCGCAATCGTCGCGCCGATGGGAGAGCCGTTGGCCATTCCTTTGGCGAAGGTCATGATGTCGGGCTCGACGCCCCACTGCTCGATGCCGAACATCTTGCCGCCGGTGCGGCCCCAACCCGTCTGCACCTCGTCGCAGATAAACAGCCCGCCGTACTTGCGCACGATCGCGACGATCTCGTGAAAATATTCCTTAGGCGGAGTGATGAGGCCGCCGATGCCTTGAATCGGCTCGGCGATAAACGCCGCCAGGCGGCCCGATGTGACCGTCTGGATCGCCTCCTCGAGATCCCTGGCGCACTTGAGATCGCAGCTCGGATAGGTAAGGCCGAACGGACAGCGGTAGCAATAGGCGTTGGGAATATGATGCACGCCGGGCGCCGGCGTGAGCGTGAGCCGCCAGGCCGCGTGGGCCGTCAGGCTCATCGCCAGGTGGCTGCGGCCGCTGTAGCTGTGGCGCAGCGCGATCACGTCCTGGCATCTGGTATGGAGCTGCGCCAAAAGCACCGCGGTTTCGTTTGCCTCGGTGCCGCTGTTGGTGAAGAAGGATTTTTGCAGCCTGCCGGGGGTGATTTGCGCGAGCTTCTCGGCAAGGCGCACGTGCGGCTCGTTCGGGTAGAGCGTCGAGATGTGTTGCAGCTTGGCGGATTGCGTTTGGACAGCGCCCGTGACTTTTGGATGGCAGTGACCGACGCTGATGGTGACGATGCCGCCGTAGAAATCGAGATATTCTTTTCCTTCGACGTCGTAAACGTGGCAACCCTTGGCGTGGTCGACGACGAGCGGCTCATCGTAGTAGTTGGCCACGACGGGAAAGAGAAACTCCCTGTGCTTGTCGATGATTTCCTGTTTCTTCATGTTATAGGCGTAGATTCTAGTCTGGACCACGAGCCTGATTCAAGCGCGACTCGGTTTTTTTCCCGGACCGAAAATGACTTTTCCCGGGCGGGCGCCGGTGTGGTGGCCCTGATCGATCACGACTTTGCCGTTGACCAGCACGGTGTCGATCCCTTTGGGATACTGCTTGGGGCTATCATAGGTGGCGGTGTCCGCGACGGCATCGGGATCGAACAGCACGACGTCCGCCCAGCAGCCCTCTCGGATCATGCCGCGGTCTTTTAATCCCAACACCTGCGCGGGCAGCGTGGTCATCTTGCGCACCGCGTCTTCGAGCGTCAGCACTTGTTCCTCGCGCGTGTATTTGCCCAGCACTCTCGGGTTCGTGCCGAAGCTGCGCGGATGCGGCTTGCCCGGATAGTCGAGATTGAGCGCGCTGCCGTCGGAGCCGATGGAGACCCACGGCACGCGCATCACCGTCTTCACGTCTTCCTCCGACATCGTGTGGTGTACGCCGTAAATAAAGTTGCCTTCTTCGTAGATCAGATTGAAGCAGGCGCTCGCCGGATCCTCGCCCCGGATCTTGGCGATCTCGGCGATGCTCTTTCCCTCGAAGCGCTTGAGCGCGGGCGTGTCGAAGCGGGCCGCGACGACCCCCTCCCACCCGCCGTGCTCGTTGACGTACTGATCGAACTCCGGATCGCCGATCACGCGCGCGCGGAAGTTGGGATTTTTGAACCGCGGTATCGTCTCGCTCAGCGGCGCGTTCTGCACCCAGCGCGGAAAGAGCCTGCGCCAGGGATGCTGCATCGCCGTGTAAGGATACTGGTTCGCCGTGATGCCGAGCCCTTCGCGCCGCGCCTCTTCGATCTGCTCGACGACTTGCCGCACCCGTCCCCAGTTACTCTTGGCGCGCATCTTGAGATGGTAGACGTGCACCGGGATCGCCGCCTCGCGCGCCACGCGGATCGCCTTCTCCAGCTCTTCCATGATGTCGAAGCCTTCGCTGCCGAGGTGAACGCCGTAGTAGCCGCCGTAGCGCCCGGCCACTTTGGCCATCTCGACGATTTCACCCGGATTCTCCGGTCCTTTGGCGTGCCACGCCGCGGTCAGCCCCAGCGCTCCCTCTTCCATCGCCCGCGCGACCATGCGGTTCATGCGCTCCTGCTCTTTGGGCGTCGCGGGGCGCTCGTCGAAGCCGACCACGATGGTCTTGATCTGCTGCGGCGAAACTCCGGAGGCGACGTTGATCGAGACGCCGTCCTTCGTCAATCTCTCGAAGTAGCCGGCAAAGCTTGTCCAATCCGTCTCGATGGCGTTGCGCCGCCGGTGCTCCGCCCGATATTCTTCGAGCACCGCGCCCTCGAGCGGCGCCACCGTCTGGCTCTCGCCGATAACGTCGAGCGTGACTCCCTGGCGGACTTTGCTCTCGGCGTTGCCGTCGGCAATCAGCGGCTGGTCGCTGTGCGTGTGGAGGTCGATGAAGCCGGGCGCAACCACGAGTCCTTTCGCGGAGATTGCGCGTTGTCCGGATGTTGGATCGATTTTTCCGACAGCGGCGATTTTTCCGTTCTTGACGGCAACGTCGGCGGAGAACCAGGGATTGCCCGTTCCGTCGATCACTCTGCCGCTGTGAATGACGATGTCGTAAAGCGCCATTGGAGGCTCCTCACCGCTAAGGCGCTATACCATCGTTAGGTGGTGGGGACAAGAATCTGGCTGTTGGCGAGAAAACGGCCTAGCAGACTGTTAAAAGGCTCCGTCTTCAGGCCGCTCAAAAAGGTCCCAGATGTGAAGCGACAAAATATCGTGTTCGTGTCACTTCGAAGCGGCCTTCCCAAGTTTCGTGCCCGTGTTCGTGTTTTCCGGCCCGAACACGAGTCACGATCACGAGCACGATCCCTGGCGCAACGCAGTAGATGGAACTTTTTCAGCGGCCTGCGGTCAGTTCTTGGGCGATGGCCAGATACTTTTCATGCACGCCGGAGCCGATCTCTTTCAACTCGTGCTCTTCGAAATCGCGCAGGAGTTCTTTCTGCTCCTCGCCGCTGAGGACGTCGTCGGCCATGTTGAACAGAATGTCGTCTTCCTTCTGGATGTGCTCGCGCAAAAACCGGACGTAGGCGCGCCCCATTTCCTGAAGCGTCTTTTTCGCCGCGGCGGGGTCTTTAGCGGCGATGGTGAGCGCCGCGGCCATCGCCTTGACGTAACCGCGTCCTTCTTCATGCTCCATCAGCATCACGCCGAGCGGCCCGCCTTCGAGGGGAACTCCGTGCTCCTCCATCGCGGGGAAAAGGAGCTTTTCCTCTTTCAGGTGATGACATTTGTCGGCGAAGTTGCGGATAAAGTCGATCGCCTTCTCCCACTGATCCAGCGCGGAAAGCTCCGGTGCCCGCGCCAGCCTTTCCAGCGCGTTCAGGACCTCCTCGATGACCCGGTGATCCGCCTTGAGCGCCTCCGTCGCTGTCTTGAAGGTGTGCTCCGCATGGGACTCGGCATGACCGCAACAGCTATTTCCTTTATCCGTGACCGCTTGATTCGCCATCGATCTACCTCCTGGTGAAGTTCTGCAACTTGAAAAAAACTACCTCCAACCCAACATCCTCCTCCCATCCTCGCTCACCCTCGCCTCGTCCCACGGCGGATCGTCGACCAGCTCGACTTCAATCTCCGGCATAGACTCGTGACGGGCGAGGACGCACCGCGTTTCCGCGAGCTTGCCGATGGCCTTTCTGGCTTCCGCGGCGATCAGGTTGCCGACCGGACAGCCGCTCGCCGTCGTCGTCATCTTCACCCGGACAACTCCCTCGCCGACGTGGACATCATAGATCAGGCCGAGGTTGACGATGTCCACCGGAATCTCCGGATCGTAAACGTTTCGAAGCGCCTCTAAAATTTCCTCTTTGGTCAGCGGCATACCACCTCCTCACAGGTTCACCGGCGTTCAATGGCGCAAAAGGTATGCCACCAAGTCGGCGGCGGCAGACCGTTGAAATTGCGGGAAATTCTACCGCTGGCGCCGAAATCCTTCTCAAAAACAGGACGAATTTCGCGGCAAAAAAGCAGATGTAAGAAAAACTCGCGGCCTTGACTCGCCCGGAGTCGGATGATCGAGCGTAACGTTCATCACCGCCCGCCCGGGGGGTCTCTCGAAGGGCCAATGCGTGGAATAAGGAGATGCAAGCGTAGTTCAGTAGTGCTCTCAGTTCTTAGGGGCAGCGTAACAACGACGTATCGCATCGGCCCGGAGAGAGATTCCCCAGGCAGGCCGACGATAGTCAACGGCCTAGGCCGGCGTGGCCGCGTTTGACGGCGCGAATGTTGTTGACGAGAAAGAGAAGAATCGCCGCCGCATTGAGCAAACCACCCCACTGCTGAGTCGCCTCCGAGCCTGAGAGATCGCCGCCGACGCGCAGCAGCAAAGAAAGGTGCAGCAGAATCAGATGACCGTAGAACGCGGGCTGAAACGGCATGCTCATGCCGGTGATCGAGGGGAAGATGATCGGGGCGTGGGCGAAGATCATCGAGAAGGCAAAGCCCAGAAAAATCGCGTGGAGCATGGCATCGTAGCGCTGCCCGGCCACAAAATCGTCCGCGAAACCCATCCACAAAGCGCCTCCCACCGCGAGCCACGCGTAGCCGGTGAGCAGCGAAGCGCCCATGAAGCGCGGCAGCCCCTGCTGGCGGACATTGCGCCAGGCGATATCGTAGCGCAAAAGCCAAAAACTTAAGGCGATCAGTCCGGCGCCGCCAAGCCACACGCCGACGCTCAAATCGAGAAGAGAAATGGCAAGACCGGCGCAGAAGAGGCCGCAGGAGAGCGTAAATTTCAACGAGTCCCAGCGCGACAGACGCAGCAACCGGGACAGCTCCAACCTTTCGCCGGCGATCGTCAGGACTAGAAAACCGATCCACCACGGGACAACTTCATTGACCGGCAGCCCCGCGAGCGAGAGTAAATTGCCGATCAGCCACAGCAGCGCGGCCGTCCCCATCGTCGCCAGAAAATTGGCAGGGTGCCGGCGATAAAGCAGGATAAAAATGGCGCTCAGAAACAGGCTGCTTGCCGACGCCGGCAGTTGCACCGCCGGTGGCGGCAAGTTGAACAGCAGCGCAAGCACGCTCAGCGCACCGAACAGCGGAGCGCCGTAGGCCCAGCCCCATTTCAAAGCTATTGCGCGCTCGAGGCCGATCAGCGTGCCGAGAAAGCCGCTCACCATCAGCGGCCCGTGCGCGGCGGAGAAGTCGGCGTGAAGCGCCGGCAGGTCCCAGCCCAGTCGCTTGAGCCCGGCCCACAGGCCCACAAGAAGCCCCAGGCCCGCCAGGGCCATGAGTGGATATTTGATGCGATCTTGTAGAGGCACAGCGACCTCGGCGCTACTTTCTCGCTTGCAGCAAGCCTGCCCAGCGGCTAAAGACGGTGTCGCCGATCTCGCTCAAACGAGCGAGATGTTTCTTCGCGCCGCCGAGGATTGCAGCGCCCTTCAGGTTCGCTTGCCGTAGCTCGTCGGTAAACGCGCGCGCCATCTCCCCGATGATTTTCTCCGTCACTTCCATATGGAAGAGAAAGCCGTAAGCGTTTTTGCCGTAGCGAAATGCCTGATGGCGGGCCATATCCGACGACGCGAGCGAAACCGCGCCGCGCGGCAGAGCGAATACATCGCCGTGCCAGTGGTAGGCTGTAAAAGAAGAAGGGATGCCGCCCCAGAGGGGATCGGTCGCTGCCGATTGTTTTAGCCTCACCCGATGCCAGCCGATCTCTTTTCTCTTCCCCGGCTTCACCTCCGCGCCGAGCGCGGCAGCCAAAAGCTGGCTGCCGAGGCACACTCCGAGAACCGGTTTTTCTTTCTTCAGCGCCTGCTCGATCAGCCGAAGCTCGCAGCGCAAAAACGGATAGCGATCCTGCTCGTAAACGCCCATCGGCCCGCCCATGACGACGAGTCCGCCGGCATCCGCCAGCGAATCGGGAACTCGCTGGCCGTCATAGAGACGAACGATCTTGATCGGAATGTGCGCGGCCCGGAGTATCTCGCCGATAGTTCCGGGCGTCTCGGCGCGGACGTGCTGGATGATTAAGACTTTCGACATGGTCTGCCTGTGGCTCACCGACACGTGATAGGACCGGCAGCTTTCAAAGCAAACCGTATACCACGATCAAGCGACGATTTAGAAGGCGAAAGCGGTTTCGTGGATCATCGCTTTCCTTCCGCTGAGAAAAGCGCGCGGAGAACTTCCGAAATTCGGGAAGAAAACTGATCCCGCCACGCGCGCGTCCTCAAGCGCCAACTATCAACGGCGCGCTCCGGGCATCCGCTGGCGGGAGTTAGACCGTAGTGAGCGTCCTGCTCGCGTTGGATGTTAGCTGGAAAACCGCGGGGGCCACTGTTGTCAGTCAGCAGTTCTTGGAATCGGTTGCGCTAGGTCGCCGTTGCGAGTCTTACTGCTCAGAGAGGAGCCGCAGCAACCGAGCAGTCGTGTAACATTCAGCGTCCATACCGCTCAGATCACGATCGTTCGACCAGATCCGTAAGGCCAACGACCGGGCCAAAGCCAGCGCATGGGCGTCCTCCGGGTCTCGGCCTGTTAGGTCAGTGATCGCTTTCCGAAGACGCCTGCGATATTCGTCCACCGGGTGAATGCGAAGCGGGAGGAGTCTCCACTGCATCTCGACGAACTCCACGGGTAGTTCATACTTGTTCGCCATCCGCGGCAGGTACTCAGTCACTTCGTCTGCGTTGAACTGGGCAACGTGTACTGCTACGTCGAACTCGGTGAACACTCGCAGCGCCGCTTTTCCCACCACGGCTGAGAGCAGGACGTTGGCGTCAGCGGCGACGCCTGCGATAGGCATCAAAATCCTCTGCGATATCCCTCTCAGTGACCCTCTTGCGCTTAAGTATCTTGGCTAAATGCCTACCGACTACCCCCGCTAGTTCTCGCCGCAGGTCGTCAGGGAGGCGGTCCGGTTCGTCGAGCGGGACATAGACTCCTGATACCCTCCCGTGCCGTGTGACGAGCAACGGCTCCCCGCTTCCAAGTAACGCGGCGCTCTTAGCACGCGATCGTAACAAGAGTTCCCAGTCGATGGTATCGAAGAAACTCTTGATATCGAGATCCAGCACCCAGTCGTAGCGCCAGCAACGTTAACGCGCGACCGAAAGTGCTTGATGCGCTGACCACCCGGGCGATATCCATGCAAGTCGCCATGGAACAGCGGTTTCACAATCGGCTCCAGGTATCGTTTGGCCACCGTCTGGGCGATTCGATCGCAGACCGTGGGAATTCCTAACGGCCTCGTGCTCTTCTCGTCCTTCTGGATGTCCACCCGGCGCACCGGCGACGGGAAGTAACTGCCGGAGGACAGCCGATTCCACAACCGATAGAGGTTGTTGCTTAAATCCTCATCGGTGCTGGCGGCCTTAACCACCGATAAAATCTTACATCCTCTTTCTAAACCGGACGGCCGTCGATCCTGGGCTGGGTCAGGATCGGGAAGTAAATTAAGAAAAAAAGTGAAAAGGCCGCCATCCAGAGGCTGCCGGACAATGCAACGAGCTGAGGAAGCCACTGAGGGAAAATAATGGGAAGTATGCCCCGTATAACCGCCGCAAGGTTAACCAGGACGAAGGCGAGCGCCACCGGCCTGGCCGTTTTCAGCGGCCGGCCCGTATGGCCCAGAGAAACACGGGCCATCATACCCAGCGTTAAGACGCCGATTCCACCCACGGTAAAGGCATGGACGATAAATTGCGGCGAGATCAGGCCGATCGCCGCCAGGGCTTTCAAACAAAACCCCGCCACGACCCACGCATAACCCAGATGAAGGACCCAGAGCAGAGGGACTCGCCAAAAACGGTTGGTGTACCAGCCGCCCAGGCGGATGCCGTTGCTTACGGCGGCCAGAGCGGCCAGCGCTCCCGCAAGCATGGAGTTGGGAAGCAAAAGGTCTGTTATCACAAAGGCCGTCGCCGACGCGGGAGATAACCATTCGATCGCCGGCCGGCGTTTCGGGATCACGCCCGAGAGGGCCCGTTCGGTGAAGAACGGTATGACTCTCCCTCCCATGATCACAATCAGCAGGATAATAAGATTCAAACCCAGGAAGGTCCCGGCACGCGCGGAGCTCTCAGTGTAGCCGGTCAACTCAAGGTGAACCAAGAAGTTCGCGAGGGCCAATGCGCCGAGGAGCGGAAGGAAAATCAGATTCCGTCTTTGGCCGCTACGGAGGAGCGGAATGGATAGGGCAACGGCGAGGGCCGGAAGGAAAGCAATATCCACCAAAGCGATCAGCCACGGCGGAAAGGCGCCCGGAAAGAATGGCATGAGCCGGGCGATAAACCAAAGCGCCGTCAGCCCCGCCAGAGAAGCTCCGGCGGCTGTCTGAACGTCCGTCCAGTTACGGACGGCAGTCAACAAAAATCCGGCGATGACGGCGACGGCATAGCCGAAGATCAGCTCATGGCTGTGCCAGCCGATGGCTCCGTAATAGTTCGCAAACTCGCGATTTCCCGCGAACGTGAAAACCCACTGCGCCATCAAACCGACGGCAAAAATCGCCGCCGCCAGGAAAAATGGACGAAAACCAAGCGCGAACAAAACCAAACTACGCGGCTGAGGGTTTTGGGCGTCAGGGTGCAAGATGCCTCTCAAGGTCGATCGCACGGCGATCGGTCATAGTCTATTATGTCAAAATCCCTCAGCAGCTTGCTAAAAAACTCGTTATTGAGCCTGGTCAAAAAGGTCCCAGGTACAAGGCGCGGGAGAGGCGACGAGCGCAGGCGTACTCGTTGTAGTACGTCGAGCGAAGTCGCCCGAGCGCAACGCAGTAGATGGGCCTTTTTCAGCAGGCTCCTAGCGAACTTTGATCTCGACCCGGCGATTCCTGGCGCGGCCGGCCTCTGTCTTGCCGTCGGCGATCGGCTTGATCCCGCCAAACCCCTGAACCGAAATCCGGCTCGCCTCGATGGCCCGTTTGACCAGATAATCCTTGACCGCCGCCGCGCGCTTTCCGGATAGACGGAGATTGTAGGGTTCCTTGCCCACCGCGTCGGTGTGCCCCTCCAGCTCGACCCTCTTGTCCCGATTCTCCTTGAGGAACACAGCCAGGCGATCGAGCGCCTTGGTTGCTTCCGGTGTGATAGCGGCTTTGCCGAAGTCGAATAAAATGTTGTCCAACACAATGGTCCGCTCCACCTTTGGCGCCGGAGCAGGCTCCATAACGGCGCATCCGCTCAGGAATAGGACGACGGCGATGCATGCAGCTGATCCACCCTGTTTCATGTCACTCTCCTCCGTGTTTAATTTTCTGCGTCATAAACCTTGCTCTCCCGCGTGGGTATAATATACGAGTGTCCAACCAACAAAAAGGCCTGTCCTTACCCGTTCTCTTGCTAGGGGGATGCAGTTCGGATTATAAGATCGACACGAGCCTTCAACGCCGTAGCCTTGAAGGACGAAACTTATTCCTATCGCATGAGGAGGGTTGCAGGGATGGCCAATCGAAGCGCGACCAGAATCATCGACGGCGACGGCCACATCATCGAGGACAACGCGGGAATCATCGCCCACATGGCGTCTCCCTACCGGGAGATTGCGGAGCGAAGGGGCGTCGTCTTCCCTCCGCTGGACCATCTCCACGCCGGGCGGGCGGTGGAGACGCCGCCCCAGCGGGACGGGCGGCCGGCCGTCGGGCCTGAGGGCTGGCTCGCTTTTCTCGACGACGTCGGCATCGATTGGACGGTGCTCTATCCGACCGTGGGCCTCGCCTACGGCAAGATCGTCAGTCTCGACTACGCCGTGGCGGCCGCTCGCGCCTACAACGACTGGCTCTACCACACCTATGTAAAGTTCAACCCGCGCTTCAAAGGCATGGCGATCATCCCGATGCAGGACCCCGAGGAGGCCGCCAGGGAACTGAGGCGCGCGGTGACCGAGCTGGGAATGCTCGGCGCGATGATGCCCTCCAACGGTCTTCCATCGCTGCTGGGTTCCAAGACCTACTGGCCGGTCTACGCCGAGGCCGACCGGCTCGGCTGCTGCCTGGCCGTCCACGGCGGCGCGCACGACCGCTTCGGCATGGACCATATGAACATGTACGTCCCGGTGCACGCTCTGGGCCACCCGTGGGGTCTCACGGTGAATTGCGCGAGCATTGTTTACAACGGCATCTTCGACCGCTTCCCGCGCGTGCGCATCGCGTTTCTCGAAGGCGGCATCGCCTGGCTGCTATTGTTGCTCGAACGGCTGCACGCGTCGCACGAAACCCATTTCCAATATATTCCGCCCGGCGAGTTTGGAGTGCGGGAGGGCGAGGAGCCGGGCAAAGTCATCGTCAAGCTGATCAAAGAGGGGCGCTTCTTCCTCGGCATTGAGACCGAGGAATTGACCATGCCGTTTGCCATCAAGGTCGTAGGCAACGAGCCTTTTCTCTACTCTTCCGACTTTCCCCACGAAGTGACCAACGAGAGTTGCAAACACGATATCGGCGAGCTGATGGAGAGCGACGAAATCAGCGCCGACGACAAGGCGGCGATGCTCTACCGCAACGCCGAGCGTTTCTACAAGCTGCCGCTGTAAGAAAGGACGAGCCATGAACGATTGTCGCGCCGCCGTCATCACTGCCCACAATCAACCGTTGGAGATACAGCGGGTGCCGATTCCGGAGCTGGAGCCGGGCGCTCTGCTAGTGCGGATCGAGGCCTCGACGCTCTGCGGCACCGACGTGCATCGCTGGCACGGTCCGCTCGGCGACGGTGACACGCTGCCGATCATCACCGGCCATGAGCCGTGCGGCTATATCGAAAAGATCAACGGCGAGCGGACCGATATTTTGGGAAGTCCGGTGAAGCCGGGCGACCGCATCGTCTGGAGCTACGTGAGCTGCGGCTCCTGCTACTATTGCAGCGTCGCGCTTCAACCCTGTATCTGTCCGGGACGCGCCTCGTGGGGGCACAACCGGAGCGACCGCTACCCGTACCTGCTGGGAAGCTGCTCCGAGTATATGTACGTGCCGCCGCCCTGCCTGATCGTCAAAGTGCCGCAGGCGGTCTCCTCCGCCTCGGCGGCGGCTTCCGCCTGCGCGTATCGAACGGTGATGCACGGCTTCGACCGGTTGGGGGCCGTCAAGAGCCACGAGACGGTCCTCATCCAGGGCAGCGGGCCGCTCGGCAACTTCGCCACCGCGGTGGCGCGGGATCACGGCGCGAAGCAGGTGCTGGTGATCGGCGCACCGGCGGCGCGATTGGAAGTAATCAGGCGCATGGGCGCGGACGCGGTCTTAAATCTTGAAGAAGTAACCGATGCAAAAGCCCGCCAAAAATGGGTGCATGACCATACCGACGGGCGCGGCGCCGACGTGGTGATTCAAGTAGCGAATAACATGGCCGTCGCCGAGGGGCTCACTATGCTGCGGGACGGCGGCCGCTTCGTGAGCATCGGCGCGGGGGGCAAGGCCAATGTGGAAGTTAACCGCCTGCCACAGGAGATGATCTTTCACACCATCAGGTCCGGCGAGCCGCGCCACTGGCTGCAGGCGATCGACTTTCTGGCGTCGCGCAAAAATAAGTTCCCGTTCGAGGAGATGATCACCGCGAGCTACAAGCTGGAGCAGGTGAACGACGCGCTCAAGGCCATGGCGAGCTACCAGGTGGTGAAGGCGGTCATCCAGTTCCAATAGATGGAAGAAGCGGCGGGCGTCCCCGCTTCTGTGTCATTTGCTCACATAGTTGATCGCCTCCATCAGCTTGCCGGCATCATGCAGCTGAACCACCGACCAGGCGGCGTCGATCAGGACCGACTGCCGCTTTTCATCGAGGACGCCGTCGCAGCAGGAGCGCGCCTTGGCCTCTAAATCCGCGTCGCTCAGCGGGTTTTTCGGGCCGCCGCGGTAGCGCTCGTCCGCCGAACCCTCGACGGCACGCCCGTCTTTCAGGCGAATGACGATGCGCGAGCGCATCTTGTCGAAGCCCATCTTTTCGATCTCCGGATCGAACTCGGTCGAGATCCGCCGCTGCATCGCCTGCATGGGAGCGTCGCCGACGAACTCGTCTGAGAACTCGCGCTTTCCCGCTTTGCGCGCGAGCGCGATCATGGCAAGCGCCGCCGGCAGGGAAAATTTGGCCTGGAGGTGATTGGCCGCGACGGGATAACGGATCGGTTTTAGAATATTGGTTCCAGCGTAAACTCTGACCGCTTCGATGTCGTTCGGCTTCGCATCGTGCTCCGTGACGAGCTTCAGCATCAGGTCGATGGTCGGATGGGTCAGCACGCCGCAGGGATAGGGTTTGATCGAAACGCCGGGCTCGACGATGCTCCAGGTTTTGCCGAAACCCTGTGAAATCTTTCCCGCGCTGACTCCTCCGCCCTGGACGGCGAAGAAGCCCCAGGAACCGTCCAGCGCGTCCGGGTCCGCCGTGAAGCCCCTGGCTGCAAGCAGGGCCGCGGCGACGCCGTTTTCCGCCGCCCGGCCGACGTGGAGCGGCTTGGTCATCGTGCCGAAGTTGCAGCGAATCCCCGCCGCGAAACTGGCTGCGATCCCAAAACCGTGGCGCAGCCTGTCCCGGTTCAGGCGCAGCAGTTTCGCCGCGGCCGCGTACGCGCCGAACGTGCCGACCGTGGCGCTGGAGTGCATGCCTCTTAAGTAATGCTGTGGCAACATCCACTCTGAGATCTTACACTCGACCTCGAAGCCGGTGAGAAAAGCCAGCATGAAAGCCTTGCCGTCAATACCACCGAGTCTCTGGGCCATCGCCAGCGCGGCGGACAGCGGCGGAATCGTCGGATGGGTCAACAGCCCGTAGACGTGCGCCGGATCGTGGCTCACCTGGCTATCGTCCCAATCGTGCGCATGGCCCGCCGTCCCGAGCACGCGCGCCGCCATAGTAGCCGGAACCTTTTTATCGCCCCGGCCGAGCAACAGCGCCTCCGGACGGCCGCCCATCTCTTCCGCTTCGTCGATGAGAATGCGAACCGAATGCTCCTCCGATCCCGCGACATAGAGGCCGAGACCGTCGAGCAGACAGCGCGTGCCGATGCGGATCGCCTCGACGGGGATGGAATCGAAGCTCACATTCTCGACGAATGCGGCGGCGGCAGCCGTTGTTTTAAGCCCAGCGGAAACAGCTGCGAACACGTTCGAATCGGCTGTCATGATGGCAACCTCCTCAGGGTGTTGGGAAGAAGAGTATCACAGAATCGCCGCGAAAACTTTTGCCGCCAGCACCAAAAAAAGGCCCGGGCTTGTTCAGCTCCGGGCCTTTTTAACTCGAATTGCGAGTTTTGAATTTCTATTGAACCCACTCCAGCCGGTTGTACGCCGCCTGTAGCTAGGACGTCTGGGCGGATGCTTTTTCGCGCAGCCGTCTCATCAACTCATCCATGGAAGCGGTCTGCAGGATGCGGCTGAACTGCGACCGATAGTTGCTTACCAGGCTGATCTGATCGATGATCACGTCGTAGACTTTCCACTGGCCGCGAACGAGATGGAGTTTGTAGGTGATCGGCGTCCCGTCCCCCCGGGAATTGAGAACCTCCGTGTCGACCTCGGCGAAGTTGTTGTCTATCTGCTCGCGGCCGTAAACCATCTTTTCACCCCGGTAAGATCCGAGCGCGTTCATGTATGAGGCCTCGGCAAATTGAACAAAAGCCGCTAGGAACTCCTTCTCTTTCCCTTGGAGGCCGCTCCAGTAACTCCCCAGGGACCTGCGGGCCATCTCGGAAAAATCGAAGCGCGGGAAAATGATCTGCTTCAGGCGAGCTTTGTTGTTTTCAAAGTCGCTGGCGCTCCGAAACGTCCGGGTCACCGCCATCACGCGCTCCATGGTTGCCTGGAGCTGTTGTTTCGGCGTTTCCGCCGCAGCAACGGGAGCCGCGATCTGCCAGAGCATCAACGCCAGTAGTGCGAGTTTCATGTATCTGTTTATCGGCAAGTTGATAGACCTCCTTAATCGTTTTTTTCGCCCCTCTCCCTCGTTTGGACGCTCTATTTGGAGAAAGGTTTCAGGGGAAAGATGATTTTACGCTAAAAACAGAGGCCCGGGGTCGGGAGACCCACGGGCCTCATTGAAACTAAATCCGGCGGCGACCTACTCTCCCATACGGCAACCGCATAGTACCATCGGCGCTGGAGGGCTTAACGACCGAGTTCGGGATGGGATCGGGTGTGACACCTCCGCTATCGCCACCGGAAGCCTTATTAGTTTTGAGTTCTAAGTGTTGAATTTTAAGTTTCCGGAGCAACTCAAAATTAAAAACTCAAAACTAAAAATTGAAAATTCTCTCACGACTGAATACGGGCAAGACTGCAATCGCGCCAGGTCGCAATAGTAAATATGGTCAAGCCTCACGGCCAATTAGTACCGGTAAGCTTCAGCCATTACTGGCCTTCCACATCCGGCCTATCAACCTCGTAGTCTACGAGGGGCCTTTAGGGGACTCGCGTCCCGGGATACCTCATCTTGGGGTGGGCTTCCCGCTTATATGCTTTCAGCGGTTATCCCATCCGCACATAGCTACCCGGCCATGCCACTGGCGTGACAACCGGAACACTAGCGGTGCGTCCTTCTCGGTCCTCTCGTACTAGAGAAAGCACCCCTCAAGTATCCTGCGCCCACGGCGGATAGGGACCAAACTGTCTCACGACGTTTTGAACCCAGCTCGCGTGCCACTTTAATCGGCGAACAG
>Ga0156192_1026_pt1 | contig 31664 bp, 32 predicted proteins | sample RifCSPlowO2_12_FD_107845 | JGI IMG/M metagenome (GOLD analysis project Ga0156192, IMG submission 107845) | Deltaproteobacteria bacterium RIFCSPLOWO2_12_FULL_60_19
GCGCGTTCCCGCATACCCAGCAGACCTAGAGATTTGGAAAGGGAAGGGTCCGCCTGAGCAAAACCCCGGCCGTTATCGCGTATCTGAAGAACCACCCGGTCCCGTTGTTTCTGCAGGACCACCACGACCCGCGTGGCCTTGGCATGGCGCGCGACATTTGTCAAAGTCTCCTGGAAAATACGAAACAGGCCGGTCGAAACGTCCGGCGCAAACACTTCCCGGGTGAGCAGCCGGACCCTGCACTGAATGCCGGATCGGGCCTGGAATTCCTGGACCTGCCATTCCACGGCGGCCGCCAAACCCAGATCCAAAACACCGGGCCTTAGCTCTGTCGAGATTCTGCGAACAGATTGGATAATGCGGGCGGCCAACTGCCGCGTGGAGCGGATCCTCTTGTGCAACTGGGCGTTTCTCCGTGGCAGCCGCCCCGCCAGCCAGGCGAGGTCCATTTTCACAGAGGTCAGCGACTGGCCCAGCTCATCGTGGACTTCGCGGGAGATCCTGGTCCGCTCCTCCTCTCGAACGATCACCAGGCGCGCCGCAAGTTTCCGCAACTGCTCGCTGGAATCACGCACTTCCTGCTCGGCGCGCTTCACATCGGACAGGTCCGAAGCGATCAGGCAGATAGCCCGCGTGCCGTCCAGGCGGAGAGGACTCAAGGAGAAACGGACGGGCAAAGGGACGACTTTTCGCGCTTGCAAACGGATCTCGCCCCGGCAGTTCTTTCGGGCCGCGCTCCGGAGTAAGGCATCCAGCCTGGCCTTGTCGTCGGGCCAAACCAAATCCTGCATGGAAGAACCGATGACGCTTTGGAGCGGCACTCCCAGGAACCCGGCAAAACGGCGGTTGCAGTGCAAAACGGTGTGGTCGCGGCTGAGAACCGCGGCGCCTTCGTTCATCCTCTCCACGAAAACACGGTAGGTATGATCGGCCCCTTGCAGCGTGAACACTTTCTCCCCGCCTTGGGCGTTCACAACAATGGCATCCGCCTCGCCGGAACGAATGGCGCGGAGGGTCTCCTCGGCTTCGCTCAGGCGCGCGACCAACTCCCGGCGCGGCAGGGCGGACAGTTTTTGCTGGGAGCGGGTTTTCTTCCTGTTAGCCAACCTCTTTCCGCCTTCCGTCAGCTATTACTCCCGCATTCTCAGGTCCAGTCCGAGGCTCACTTTTTTTAGGTCCGACATGTCCCCAATGAGCCTTCGCAGCGGGGGCGGGCGCCGTTTAATGAGCGTGGGCACCGCCACAATCTGCTCGTCCCTGGCCAGATTCGGCTGCTGGTAAATGTCGATGACTTCCAGGTCATACCGATTCTTCAAGTGCTGCTCGCAAATCCGCTTGATATTCTCTACAGCCAGCCCCGATTTCGACGTGGATCCGCTTATGTACAAACGCAAGACGTACTTTGCCTGGCGATCATGGGATGCGGCCTGCTTTATTTCCCCGGCCAATCCGGGTTTCCGCTTTCCTGCCGGGCTGCTCTTTTTCGGGGGCTTTTTCATGTAGGCCTTCCTGAGCTGGGTCAGTCGGCCTTTCGGAGATCCAGGCCCACCAACAGCCGCACGCTGTCGGACAGGTCTCCAATGATCGTTCGCAGCGGTAGCGGAATCCTTCTTACCAGGGTCGGAATTGCTACGATCTGGTCGCCGCGCGCCAGTTGCGGATTCTTCATCAGGTCGATCACTTCGATCCGATAGCGGCCCTTCATGCGCTCTTCACACAGCGCCTTGAGGTTGGCAAAGGCGCGTAGCGACTTGGGAGTCTGGCCCGCCACGTAGAGCCGCAGATTCCAAACCGCCGGTTTCCGGGGGTCCGTTTTGCGAGGCCGCGCCCGAGTTTTTGTCTTGGTTATCGGCATTCAGCGTTTCCGCGCGGCTTTCGCGCGCCCCTCCTTCTTGTAGGCGGAGGTGTCCGCTTTCCGGCTCCGCACCATCCTCCCGCGATCCTGCACCATTTCCTCGCCGAGTGATTCCGATTCGGAGATGGTCTGTTGAATTATTTCTGCCTCCGCTTCAAACTCCGCCCGGAGCATGGCCATGCGGGCCTCAAAGATCCGGCGCTTGCGCTCCAGCTCGCGCCGGCGGGACCCCTGTTCTTGCAGGCGGGCCGTGCCCGCCGCTTTCTCCCGCACTTCCTGCGACACCCGGGCGGAACCGGTCAGTACGCCCTCGGGTCCGAGGTAAACGTCCAGCAACCGGAGGCCGTCGTCCGTGAGCAAGAATTCGCGAATCTGGTTGGAATGCTCCATGCCTCGCGATTTCAGCACGAGGAGCGCACGGTTCCGCTCCCCCCCAACCTCGATGCTTTCCAGCAGGAGCCAGCTGTCCATGAGGGAGGAGACGTCCGCCTCGCTGGCTTCCAGGGCGCCGCCTGCCGCGGTCAAACTGGTGAAAATCGCGGTGATCCCCTCGGTCTTCAGGAAATCGACCAGCCGAGTGAGCATGGACCGCACTTCGTTCAGGGTGCTGACCATGAGCAGATTGGTAACCGGGTCCACCACCACGACGCTGGGGTGGAAGCTGGCGATGCATCTGTGGGTCACTAACAGGTGCTGTTCGATCCCCCCGTAGGTGGGACGCGCCGCTTGGAATAGCAGGAGCCCTTTGCGGACCCATGGATCGAGGTCGATGCCGATCGAACGCATATTGCGGACGATCTGCCGGGGTGATTCCTCGAAAGCGAAAAACAGGCAGCGCTCGCCGCGGCGGCAGGCCGCATCCACGAAATGTGCCGCGACGCTGGTTTTACCGGTTCCCGAGCCGCCGGATACCAAAATGCTGCTCCCCCGATAAAAGCCTTTTCCGCCCAGCATGCCATCCAACCGGGCAATGCCGCTCGATATTCGTACGGCGGGCGCAGCATGGTCCAGACCCAGTGAGGAGATCGGCAGGACTGAAATGCCTTGGTCATCGATGAGGAACGGATACTCGTTGGTGCCGTGGGTCGAGCCCCGGTACTTGACGATGCGCAGGCGCCGGGTCGAGATCTCCTCCCGGATACGATGGTCCAGCAGGATCACGCAGTCTGAGACGAACTCCTCGATGCCGTGCCGGGTCAGCCTGTCGGGCCGGTCCCGCTCAGCGGTAATGACCGTGGTCAATCCTTTTTGCTTGAGCCAGCCGAACAGGCGGCGGATTTCAGCGCGCAAGATACCTGGGTTTGGCAAATCGCCGAAGAGCGCTTCAATGGTGTCCAGGATGACTCGCCGCGCCCCGACCCTCTGGACAGCGTCGGCAATTCGAATGAAGAGGCCATCGAGGTCATACTCGCCGGTTTCCTCAATCTCGGTTCGCGTGATGGACACGTGGTCCAGGAACAGTTTCTTGTCCGCCACCAGGCGCTCCAGGTCGAAACCCAGCGAAGCGGCATTCTTGGTCAGGTCTGGGATCGATTCCTCAAACGACATGAACACGCCGGGTTCGCTGTATTGTGTGGCGCCCCGAACCAGGAACTCCAGTCCGAACAGGGTCTTTCCGGAACCGGCGCCTCCACTGACAAGAGTGGGACGGCCGCGTGGCAACCCTCCCCCAGTGATTTCGTCCAAACCCTGGATTCCGGTGGCTGCTTTCGGCAGCGTTTTGAAAGATGTCTGGCTTGCTTTCTTCTTTTGTGCCATTTGCTTCATCCTTGCCCCGGGCGATTTACGGCGGGTTGGCAGTGCCGGCGTTATCGTCCCGCCTTGCGGGCCGCCCTTACTAAGGGGGCCACTCGGTCCCTTTACCATAGACTGCTTCCCGAAAAAAGCTTTCCGAAAAAAGCAGCTTTAAATTTTACCCGAATACGCGCAATCGCGTAGATAGATATTAAGGGCTCGGGGGATATGCACAGTCGCGCGGTTACAACCTACCTTAGTTGAGGCGCGTTGCCCGACGGCCGGACGTGCGCAACGTCGTCATTGTGGAAATAGACGCGCACGCGCATCGACCTCTCGCGCGATGCCAGGTTCGTCCGATTTCAGAACCTCGCCGACGCTCTTTAAGTTTTTCTCCTCGCGGCAAAAGAGCGGCCAAGTCATCCGACTCAAAAACCAGAAGACCTATTGGAAGCTATCGGGAAGGAGCTTATTCACCGTTCCCTCGGTCATCCCCTTCCGACCCGGATTGTCTGGAGGTTCTCTACAAGCCCAAAGACCTGAAGCAGCCAGATCACAACTCCAACCACGACGACGAGATTGAGGATATTTTTAATTTTTCCGTCCATCGGAATATAGTTGTTCACAAGCCAGAGAACTATCCCGACTACGGCTAGCACAACGACAAGATTGATAAGCGGCATGGTGTTCCCCTCCGATTCGGTTTGAACTCAACGATAGGCCAACTCGGGAGGAATTGCGGTCCAGTATTGGACGGTTTTGAAAAGATTACCGCAAGGTCCATTGGTTTTTGCGGCAACGCCTATTTAATACGCGTAGGCTATCGCCCCTTCTTTCGATTTCACTTCAGCCAGTTCAAAATACAACCTGAAATCTCTCGACCAGATTCGCGTGTCTTTCTTCGAATAAGGGGCTTTGCCCGCAAAGTCTTTCGGCTGAAGACCGATCAGGGTGACCGCGGTGATGGCGGGCTCGATGTAATTCCAATTCACCGCCGCCGTTTCCTTTCCTATTCCTCCCTCTTTGACCTCCATCCTGGCATAGCCGGTCGAGCTGTACCCCTGAAGAGCGGTAATCGGCGTCGTGAGTCGAACTTGCGTCACCACGTCCGTTGCGTTTTGTAGTCCTCTATTGCGGGTCATCACCGCGATCCACAAGTGAGAATCGAATTCCTTCTTAAGCTCCTCTATTTCCGCCTGGCCGCCGGCCCCTCCGAACTGCGCCGCAACGCTTTTCAGGACAGGTTCTAAATTCGCCGGCGTGAGGGCAAATACTTGAGTATCGAAAGCGATCCGCATGATGTTGGGCGCCTGGATTTCGAGAATTTGTAAGGCCTGTCGGGAGTTGACATAAGCCCGATAACCGAAGAACAAAATCAGAACCACGCCTGTCACGATCAAGGCGGTCATTTTCCCACTAATGTCCCTGGGAATTTCCATTGTACTTCCTCCTTTTTGGAAGGGCTGAAGATCTCATTTTGCCCGCGCGGATGGGGATCTTCGCCGTTTTGGTTTCAAAGGGTAGGCTGAGTCTAACACAGTTCCTGACTAATATTGAACGCTTTTTGCAGGGGATCATGGCGCGCCCCGCAGACATGCACAGCCGCTCCAGGCAACCGGAGCTAGATAATCGGTGAGCGTTGCGGTTCAGCTCCTCTTGGGAGATATTGTCGCTGTTAGGACAGACATCTGCTTTAGCCTGGATTGACGAGAGGATCGTGGAAAATGATGAAGAAAACATCGGCTTCCTTTCCTTGACAATGGCCTGTCCCATCCCTAGCTTGTTGATCAGCCCCTCGTATCGGCTCATTTTGCCGAATGGCTTGGAGACGCTGATAATATGCCACCGCGCGATTCGGATTTTATAATCTGGCATCGAGCCAGCGATCTGCTCCAGCAAGCAGAGCGGATCCATAGAAATTTTTTACGGATCGCCGCCGGCGCCCACTTTCAGGCAGCTCACGGCAGAACGCCAAGCTGGGAACCTCCCGTTAACGTCGTCGAGACGGACGAAAGTCTCTGGGTGATTTCGGCCCTCCCTGGAGTGGCAGTTGACCGAGTGGACGTACGGCTCGAGGGACGCGAACTTGTGATCGCAGGCGAACGCCCGCCGCCAAGATGTTGCAATGACGGAGAACTAAAGATATGGGAGATCCCGCTCGGGCGTTTTGAGCGGCGACTCACGCTGGTCGGAGGCGAGAATCCTTTATTGCTAGGAGAAACTTCCTTCCAGGATGGACTACTCATCATTGAGCTAAGGAAGCATTCATGAATGCCGAAGCGATGGAAGCCTCTAAATCCAAACCCCGCCTCATTATCCCCGCGGGGGCATTGGTCATCATACCTTTACGCAACCGGGTACTCTTCCCCTCCATGATCATGCCGCTCATGGTCCGCCGCCAAGCAAGACTCCAGGCTGTCGAAGAGACTGTTCGCCAACAACTTCCTATTGGATTTGTCGTCCAACGCGATCCAAACATAGAAGCGCCGCAGCCTAAAGACCTGTACGGAGTAGGCACAGCCGCGGACGTTCTACGGATGTTTACCCTGCCGGACGGTCGGCGTCAGATCCTCGTTCAAGGCCGCCGCCGCTTTGAGATCGGCGAATTCCTCGAGACCGATCCCGTCTTCATTGCGCGGGTCACCATGGTGGAAGAACGAATACCGGAAACGAAGGAGTTCGAGGCGAGAATCTTACACCTGCGTCAAGAAGCAGCCCGGGCCTTATCGTTATTCCCTGAACCCATGAACGAACTGAGATCGATGATCGAAAGGACTGAAGATCCCCTAACCGTAATCGATATGATCGCTTCCACCTTGGACCTTCCGTCCGCCGAGAAGCAAGAAATTCTCGCGATGCTTGACCCGGAGGCGCGCGCCCAAAGGGTTTCAGAAAAGTTGGCGCGTCAGATCGAATTGCTGGAACTGAGCAGAAAAATCGGCGATGAAACCAAGGAATCGATGGATAAGTCCCAGCGCCAATATTTCCTGCGCGAGCAATTGAAGGCGATTCAAAAAGAGCTCGGCGAGGAGGATGGCAAAGGCGTCGAAGTTGAAGAGCTGCGCGGAAAACTCTACGAGGCGAAAATGCCGCCCGAGGTCGAGAAGGAAGCGCTCAAAGAGCTGGCGCGGCTGGAGCGTATTCCTGAGATGGCGCCTGAACACTCGTTGTTGAGAACCTACTTCGATTGGTTGGTGGAGCTGCCTTGGAGCGTTGTCACCAAGGAAGAGATCGACCTGCCAAAAGCCCGTGAGATTCTCGACGCCGACCACTACGGTCTCGAAAAAGTGAAGAAGCGTATTATCGAATTTCTCGCCGTTCGTAAGCTCATGCCGGAAGGAAAAAGCCCTATCCTGTGCTTGGTCGGTCCCCCGGGAGTAGGGAAGACCTCGCTCGGGCAAAGTATCGCTCGGGCGATGAATCGTAAGTTCGTGCGCCAAAGTCTCGGCGGCGTCCATGACGAGGCGGATATTCGGGGGCATCGGCGCACCTATATCGGGGCGCTGCCGGGAAATATTATTCAAGGGATTAAAAAGGCCGGCAGTCGCAATCCCGTCTTCATGCTGGATGAAGTCGATAAACTCAGCGCGAGTTTCCACGGCAACCCTTCCGCGGCTTTGCTGGAGGTCCTCGATCCCTCGCAAAATTCAACCTTTCAGGACCATTATCTCGCGTTGCCTTTCGATCTAACTCAGGTATTGTTCATCGCCACGGCGAACGTGCTAGATACCGTTCCAGGCCCGCTGCGCGATCGCATGGAAATCTTGGAATTGCCGGGATACATCGAAGAAGATAAGCTGGCGATTGCGAAAGGATACTTAGTTCCTCGACAAATTTCCGAAAATGGTCTCAAACCCGGAGAGATTAATTTTACCGACGATGCGATTCGGGAAATTATTAGATCCTACACGCGCGAAGCCGGCGTTCGTCAACTTGAGCGTGAGCTGGGAGCTGTCTGCCGCAGTGTGGCTACGCGCGTCGCGGATGGTTTTAAAGAACCGATAATCGTCAATCAAGAATCTCTCCATGCCTATCTGGGTCCGAAAAAATTCTTCAACGAGATCGCGCTGCGCACCAGCTTGCCTGGAGTGGCTACCGGCTTGGCCTGGACGCCGTTCGGCGGCGACATCTTGTTTGTCGAAGCAACCAAGATGCCGGGAGACGGCAAGTTACTATTGACCGGCCAGCTCGGCGATGTGATGAAAGAAAGCGCGCAGGCCGCGCTGAGTCTGGTCAAATCTCGCGCGGAGACACTTGGAATCGATGCCGATACTTTCAGGAAGAACGACTTGCACATCCATATCCCCGCGGGGGCTATCCCAAAGGACGGGCCGAGCGCTGGAATCACGCTCTTTGTCGCTCTCGTTTCGCTTCTTAAGGGACGACACATCAGCAAAGATGTCGCCATGACGGGCGAGATCAGTCTCCGCGGTCTGGTACTCCCGGTGGGAGGAATCAAAGAGAAGATGCTGGCAGCCAAAAGAGCCGGTATTTCCTGCGTCTTACTTCCCGAGTTGAATCGAAAAGATTTGGAAGAGATTCCAACCTCGGCGCGCGAAGGTATCCGCTTTGAATTTTTGAAAACGGCGGACGAGGCCTTACGGCTTGCCCTGGAGCCCGAAGCCCCGGGTGGTTTTTCCCCCGGCGAAAGACTCGCGGCTCGTTCGCCCTAGTTTTCAATGACGGACTCCAGAGACCAGCCGGTTCTGAATTGATCCTGATTAGCATGAAGAATGGCCAGAAGTGCGCCAAACCTGTCTTGAACCGACAAGCTTATTTTCGAAAGTGCCGTCGAACTTTTGCCGTAATTTGCCGCTCCGTCATCTTGTCAACTGTTTCGATACCGACGATGCGCCCGCCAAGTCCCATATTGGCGAGACGTTTTTCGAGCTCTCCCTTTGCCTCGCCGGGACCAAATATCAGAATGGCTTCTGCGTCACGAATATGCGAGACCACCTCGTCATAGTATCTGTTGAGATGGCCCGTAAATTGTCTGTCTCGCTGGTCGTCTGCCTTGCCTTCTTCCGATCTAGAACCACCGGAGAATCGGACATGCTTCTCCATTTCCGATTCTATTCGTCTCGTTTCTTCGCCTTCGTCTCCGATAAACACAATAACCGTCTCCCTGTGGTCGATCCACAAACCCACTTGTCTTTTCATCGATTCCTCCTTTGCAGCCTAGGTTCACGCAATACGATGTTAGCCGCCGCGTTTTATCGAGTCATCCGGGGCATAGAGTTTGACCCGTTAACTCTTCACGCGTATCTCCTCCCGCTTTTTCCCCCTCATTCCCCCTTCCACCATCTTGTACTCGAACAGGCGGCATTCGAGCGGGCCGTTGAACAGCGGCGTGCGCTTGGAGGCGGCGAGTCGGATGAGCTTCGGGAGGCGCATGTCGGCGGTGAGAATGTAGGCGCGCCAGCCGCTGAAGTTTCTCTTGAGCGCATCCCCCAGCTTCGGATAGAACTCCGCCAGCTCCCGCTGCTCGCCCAGACGCACGCCGTAAGGCGGGTTGGTGACGATGACGCCTTCGGTTGCCGGCGCGGAGATTTCCAGGACGTTCGCCTGGTTGAGCTTTACTACATGCTCCAAACCGGCGGCCGCGAGATTGGCGCGGGTCGCTTTGAGCGCTTCGACGGAGAGATCGCTCCCGTAAATGGGAAGCGGGACTCTGAGTTTCTGCCGGGCCGCGGCTTGCCGCAATAGCTCACGCCAGCCGTGCCGGTCAAAATTCTTGAGCTTCTCGAACGCAAACCGGCGTCCCAGGCCGGGCGCGATATCGAGCGCCATTTGCGCCGCTTCCATTAAGAACGTCCCGCTGCCGCACATCGGATCGAGCAGCGGCATGCCGGGAAGCCATCCCGCCAGGCGCAGAATCCCGGCGGCGAGATTTTCTCTCAGCGGCGCCTCTCCCTGAGCCACCCGCCGGCCCCGCTTGAACAGCGGTTCCCCCGTGGTGTCGAGATAAAGCTTAAAATCGCGTTCCGTCAAATGTCCCTGGATCGGGATATCGGGCTGGCGGGTATCCACGCTTGGACGGCGGCCCGAGAGGCGGCGGAATTTATCGCACACCGCGTCTTTGATTTTGAGCGTGACGAAATTGAGGCTCGTGAGCGGACTTTTGATGGCCGAGACATCGACCCGTATAGTGAGCGCCGGTTCAAACCAATCGTTCCACGGCAGCGCGCAGGCGACGCGGTAAATATCGTCCTCGCTTTGGTAACGCCCGGCCGCCACCCGCCAGAGAATGCGGCTCGCGACGCGGCTCTCCAGATTGACCCGGTAACACAGAGAAAAAATGCCGCCGAACTCGACTCCGCCTCCTACGGCATGAATTTTCTCGGCTTGCAGTTGCCGCAGCTCCTCCGCCAGGAGCGGCTCTAGGCCGCGCGGGCAGGTGGCAAAAAACTTTTCCATAGAGAATGGTGATACAACATGATCGCGCCTTTGGAAACCCGCGGTCCGCCGGTGACGGAGCTCGCCTATCCTTTATTCTTTCGCCTGTTGCCTTCTTAGCGAATTTGCCTTATTTTCGAAACTAACTTCGGCTGGGTCCCCGGTCCGGTCCCATCTTCGATCCCGCATCATCGCCCGGACTGCCCCCCCAGCCGGGCATTTTTGTTCTTAGGAAGACGGACTATTGGATTGCAAGCCTGACCCTCAGATCCCCCGATCTTGCTACTGGCCTGACGACTCAGAATCTCAGAGTAGATCCAAAAGGAGGGAGTTATGAATCCTATTTTTATAGTTGCCATCCCTTTAGTGTTGGTGATCGCGGGCATGGTATTGAACAGCATCGGGCTTGCCTTCGATCAACCTCCAAGTTCACCGGAGCAAGATCCGGCAAAGAGAGCGGCGGCGGAAAAGGAAGATTACCGCAGATTCTTTGATCTACAGAGAAGGCAAGCTGTGACCAGGCAAAAAAGGGTCGGCCAGTATGGCTGGCTGCTTGTATTCGCTATCATCGGATCCTCTATCTGGTTCTATATGTCCACCGTGAAAGAAACCACGGTCTCGACTCAAATTGCCGCGCTTCAAACCTTGGCGACTGAAGACGGGAAGGAGATGGTTCTCTCGGTCACTCTGAAGGATGGGAGCAATGTCAAATACCTGATCAAATCACCCAAAGCCGACACCTTGGATGCCGCCACAAAAGACGGGATTTCGAAACAAAAAGTCTCGTCCTGGGAGTTATCAAACTTAAGAACGGCATTGAGCATCGGCGATAATCCATTGCCTCTCGGCGTCGCGCTGAAGATTCCCAATTGACGAGCGACAAAAGCTGATCCCTCAGGCCATATAAAACGAGGCGCGCCGCGGGGGCGGCGTCCCCCGGCCAACCTCGGTTGCCGCGCACCGCACAAAAAAGGAGAACGCAAATGACTAAGAACAGAGTGTTCATCGGCTACGATTATGACAATGACAAAGCTGCCAAGGATCGGCTGCTTGGGTGGGACACCGACAAGGAATTCGATTTCTCCTCGTACGATCGGTCCTTCGACGTCGCGGTCGACAGCGAGGAGGCGGCCGCCATCAAACGGGACCTCGCTGCGCGTATAGGCGCCTCCAGTCACTTTCTATGCATCGTCGGCAAAGAGACCTACCGCAGCCGCTGGATAGCGTGGGAAATCCGGAAGGCGGTCGAACTAAAGAAGAAGCTCGTGGCCGCTAAGACCGATTCGACTAACAACTCGCCGACCGCAATGCAGGGAGTTGGGGAGTCGTGGAGCACGATGTTCAACTTCGACTCCATTAAGAAGGCGATAAACTGACGGGAGTTCGTCGGGACAATGAGCTTTGTCAAACGGACCCTGCGCAAGAATCCCGGCCGCATGATTTTTCCCGCTTACAGACTTGTTAGGTTCAGTTGACATCGACCCACTCCATGGCTCTTCCCACGGCATAGGCGTCGGCTTCGCTTTCGGTCGGGAAAGCTTCATTGAATTGATATTGCGACGATGGAAAGCCCGTTCCCTGACCTCCGCCCTCCTGACGCACCACGGTATATTGGGCAACCCAGGTTCCGTTTTTCTCTCGCTGAAAGGATTCGGCGCGAATGAGGCGGTTCTTGTATGAAATACCGTTTTTCATTTTTCGGTCCTTTCAAGTTGAAATCGGTTGCCTCATCCCGCTTTCCGCCCCTTGAGAGCCTTATCCATCTGTTCCTCGGCCGCGCCCCTCGTCTCTCCCATCACCTCAGAGATCTCGCAAACCAGCAGTTTTCTCGCCCTGCCCAGCGCGTGCCGGTCGCCCGGCGATAGCGTCTTCGTTTCGCTCAACTCAGTCAGCGACTCGACGATCTCAGCCAGGTCGAACGCCGATCCGGAAGCGAACAGTTTTGCGTTGGCCATCGCGCGCTGCTTCCAGTTCCCGGCTGATCCGGATGCCTGCTTAAACTGGCTGAATAATCTCGGAATCTCGGACCTCTGCAACAGGCCCCGGATGCCCAGGGCCTGGGCTTTGTCTACTGGAACGAACACCCCGCCGCCGCCACCCTCCAGGGGAGCCAACTGGTAGAAGCTCACCAGCGTCCCATCGACGGATTTCTTGACGACCGGGCCAATAACGCAGGGGCCCTGATTGGGATAGATGACCTTATCGCCGACGCTCATTATCACTTGAGTCTCCTTCCCCGGCTAAATGCACAAGATCCCCGGAGGATCGAATCGGCTCTATTTCGAGATCTGCAGAGCGATACCAAGAGGCATTTCGACAGCTCCGATGCTCAAAGCCGTTCCGAGGCTTGTCAGCCGCCAGTTTTGAACGGCTTCTTTAGAGAATCCGTCTTTCGCGGTGGCGCCCGATGGCTCCGCGGTTGATAATTTGACGTACTGAGTCGCAGCCCCGTCGCTAACGGCTAAATTCAGCACTGGTGGTTTGATGAGGTATTGAACGTTATCCCCGTCGCCAAGAGTCAGAGACAGGACGATATCTTTACTCTCAACGACCGGGAGTGTTTGAATCGCGACAACCTGTTTTGAAGCGGTCGTTTTATTTACCGTATCGAAATACAGCCACCCGGAAGACACAACAAACGCCGCCAGCACCAACCAGGCGCACTGGCCGACCCTCTTCTGCCGTTTCAAAGACCGAGATCTCTGGAAGTCGAATAAATCGCGATAAGCTTGTTTTTCAGCTGCCATCCTTTTGCTAGGATCCTGCTCGGGCGAGCTTGCAGGTTGATCGAACGAGAGTCGAAAACTATTCAGTATCATCCCTATGGTCATCAACGCCAGCGGGATAGAAATTATCAAAAGAGGGTTCATGATTTTCTCCTCCTTGGTTGTGGTGAGAGGGCTGACCAGGAGGGGCTTACTTGAAGAATTTCAGGTAACCGGGGAGTGGACCCTATGCCTTCTAGTTACTGTAGTCACGTTAGAGTGATTAACCAGTTTTGTCAACCCAGTGTTTGCTAAATCGGTTATTTTTACAGCTACTTAACCATATTTAGCTAAGTAGCCATGAGAAAACATCATGCATATCAACGACTTGATCAAGCATCGTTGAAAGAGAGGAGATTAGGACTTTCCCGGGAATCTCTATCCGTGTTGTTCAAGCCACTCAAGAATGGCGCGAATACTGCCGGTGGCGAGAGCAATGCTCGTATCCGCCGCGCCATAATAGAGGTGGATAGTGTCACCGTCGGGGGCAACGGTGTAGCCGCAAGGAAAGACCACGTTGTCCACATCCCCGCGCTGCTCGTAGGGTTGCTCCGGGCCAAAGATCCACTCGTCGCCGCGTTTCAGGCACCGCTCCGGCGCCTGCAAATCAAACAGAGCCAGTCCTAGCCGGTAAATCGAGCCGGCCGCTGTCTGCCGCACACCATGGTAAATCACCAGCCAACCCTGCGGGGTTTCGATCGGCGGCGGCGAGAGGCCGATTTTATTCGCATTCCACCACGCACCCCGCCGGGCTTCCAGCATCAGCTTGTGGCTGCCCCAGTGGCGCAGGTCGGGCGAATAGGAGAGCCACATATGCGCGCCGGGAGCGCCCACCGGGCGATGGACCAAAACCCAATAGCCGCTAATACGATGAGGAAACAAGGCCGCATTTTTATCTTCCGGCGGCATGATCATCCCATAGCGCTCAAAGCGGTCGAAATCTTCCGTGAGCGCCAGGGCTACGCCCGGGCCGCTGCTGGTGTAGGCAGTATAAACGATGGCATACTTGCCTAATTCGGGGAGGTAGGTGATGCGTGGGTCTTCAATGCCCCACCGTTCCTCGGGGAAGTGTTCGGGATCGGGCAACAGGGTGGGCTGGGGGTCAATCCGCCAGTTGTCCACGCCGTTAGCGGAGCGGGCGGCGCACAAATGAGAATGGCCGCGCCTATCCTCTACACGACACAATAAGAGTGTCGTTCCATCCGCGAGCAGTGTCGCGCCGGGGTTGAACACGCTATTGGCCGGATAGGGCCAATCGGCGACGCTCAAGATGGGATTGCGCTTATGACGCCAAAAGAGTTCGGGGTGTCGATTGTTCATGGAGTTCGGGCCTCACAGCTTGAATGATATTCTCGACCAGGCGCAGCTCCAGCAAGGACTGGAGAAAGGCGAGCGTAGACTCCGCGCCTTGATTTTCATTCGCGCGGTCCGGATGCAGGCCGTCACGACAGCCGCCCGTCGTTGGGTCGTAAATAGGCAGGTTCAGGTCGTTGCGCCCGAGGAACCACTCGAAGGCGCGCCGGGCTTCTTTGCGCCAACGTTTGTCTCCCGTGATCCGGTCTGCTTCGAGGCAGGCCGATACCATGGCTTGGGCCTCCACCGGCTGTTGATCGAAGCGGGCGCGCACGCCGCCTCGCGGATAAAAGCCATTGGATCCGATCGGGACAAAATGACCTCCGGTTGCCTCGGCGCGCTGCAACTCGGCCAGCCAGCTGAGCGACTCCAGCCCGGCCGCAATCATCGCGTTATTCGCCATCGACTGGCCGCAAATGAGCAAGGCATGAGGCAGCGCGGCGTTGCAATAGGTCAGCGTGTCTTCGTACCAGCGCCACTCGTCCGAGCGGTGGCTTTGGTACAATGTCAGCAGCCGCCCGGCCAATTCCTCCCGCACCTGGCTGGCCATGCGGTCGCCGCCAAACCGTCGTAGATATTCGTGGATGCCGAGGAGCGCGAAGGCCCAGGCCCGCGGGCTGGTCGTGGCGCGAATCGCCGGCAGGGCCTGCTCAAATAGCCAGCCGGCCATGCTGTGAAGGGCCGGCGTGTTGGAGCGGCCTAACACGGTGCCCAAGGCGCAGAGCGTCCGACCGTGGCAATCGTCTGAGCCGCTTTCTTCCAGCCAGCGGCGCTGGTAATCCATAAAGTTGCGAAAGCGTCCGGTCTCGGCATTGAAGGCATACCAGACGAAGGCGAGATAGCGGGAGGCGAGTTCCAACGCGTCTCCGTTGCCGAGTTCCTCCAGCAAAGTGCTCACCACGAGCGCGCGGGCGTTGTCGTCGGTGCTGTAGCCTTCGTGATAGTTGGGCACCGTGAAGATGGCGTGTTGCAGCATGCCGGTCTCGTCCGCCATGTGGCGTAAGTGATCGAGTTTGAGCGGCGGCAGTTCGGCCGGACGCTTGTCGAGCGCCTTGACCGTGAAGCCGGGAGGAGTGAAATGGCGGCGTTCGGCTCGGGCGCGCTCAAAATTCTCCATGTAGCGTCGCGCCACCTGCGGCCAGACCATCTGCCGCCCGTACAGGTAGGCGCGCTTGCGCATGGCGTGGCGTCTGGCTTCGTTGTCCAACAGCTCGATTACCTGCCCGGCCAACGCCGCCGGGTCGCGGAACGGCACCAGCGCTCCCCGTTCTTCGGCGAGCATCTCCTCGGCATACCAGTACGGCGTCGAAATCACCGCCTTGCCCGCTCCCAGCGTGTAGGCCAGCGTGCCCGATACAATCTGCGCCGGGTTGAGATAGGGCGTGATGTAGATATCCGCCGCGCCGATGAACTTGACGAGTTCTTCCAGACTGACAAAGCGGTTATAGAAGATCACCTGACCTTCCACGCCTTTCTCCTGCGCCATCCATTGAAGAGACAACCGATACGTTTCCCCTTCGTTCCGCACGACGTGCGGATGGGTCGCGCCGACGATCATGTACACCACGTTCGGATATCGGGCCAAAATCGCCGGCAGAGCGGCGATGACATTTTCGATCCCTTTGTCCGCCGAGAGGAGTCCGAAGCTGAGCAAGACGATTTTGCCCTCGACGCCGAACAGGTCTTTGTGAAAACTCGGGTCTGCGAACGGCAAATCGGGGATGCCGTGCGGGACCAAATCGATCTTCTCCGGCCGCACACGATAGACCTCTTGCAGAAATTCGGCGCCGCGTTTGCTCATGACGACCAGCCGATCCGACAGCGCCGCGACTTCCTCCAGCACCCGTCGCTGATCGGGGTCGGGGTCCCGCAGGATAGTGTGCAAGGTTGTGACGATAGGCATGCGCAATTCGCGCAGGAGGGCCAGGACGTGGCTGCCCGCCCGCCCGCCGAAGATGCCGTATTCGAACTGCAGGGAGACGAGGTCCACGTTGTTGGTATTCAGGAAGTCGGCGGCCCGGCGGTAAGACTCGATATCCTTCTCCGTCAGCTCGAATCGGACGCGGGCCGGATAGGCGTAGCCGGCCTCGATGTCGTTGACGGGCAGGGCGATGCACGTTGTTTCAGCGTATTCGGTCGCGATGGCCTCGCACAAGTCGGTGGTAAACGTGGCGATGCCGCACTGGCGCGGCAGGTAATTGCCGATGAACCCGATGCGGCTGATCGTTGCATTGGTTGGACTGTGTTCCATAACGAACATCTCCTTCCTGGCGACCGGTACACTCCCCTTCTGGCTACTTCCCGGCCAATAAGCGCAAAGAGGCGATTACGCTAGGGACCGCCTCCGCGAAACTCGGAAAAGATTGTGACCGAGTGTTTGCTATTTGGATGTTGGGCCGCCGGTCGTCGCACTCTTTATTAGTATATCAGACGGCCAGGATTAAGATACCTCATTCCTCGATTAATTCGTGTTGAAGTTTTTGGAGGCTACCGAACCAACTAAACATTGGCCGGTCATTTTCTCTGTTTTGCCGATTTACCCAGGGCGACCAGGAACATCACGCTCTTTCCCGCGGCGTGGGGGGAGAAAAACTCGGTCACGTCGTCGTCGAAGAATGTGAGACCCGAAGCGCCCAGCCGCTGGGCGTAGGCCGACAGGTAGATTTTTCCGCCCACGACGGCGGCCTCGAGTTGCGCCGCCCGGTAACCCCGGTTGCCGAAACGCTCCAGGGCGCGATGGAGATCGGCGAGAAAAAAAATATCGACGCTGCAATCCGCCGGGATCTCTTGCCCCAGGCCGAGATACCCGGCCTCGCGGCGAAAGTCTCCTTCCTTGAGCAGCTCCAACGCGCGACTTCCCCGCTGAAAAAAGTAGGCGCCGGGGGCGAGACCGTCGACCGCATGGACGATGAGATGGAGGTCGTTGAGCGGGGCGTCCGTCGGATCGAGGAAGTCGGCCGGTATCCCGCGCGTTGCCCGATCAAGCGCGGTTGAGAGCTCAGCAAACGTGATCGATTGACGAGAAAAGCGGCGGGTCGAGCCGCGCCGCATGACGACCTCGTCGATCGTATCCCGTGGAATCTCCTCGTCGCTCAACGGTTGGAGCGGAAACAGCCGCGCTGCTTTTTCTCCCTCGTCCTTCCTCCGTTCACCTTCCTGTTGCGCCGCCCCACGCCACGCCATGACTTCTTCCTCGGTCTCCAGCGACGAAGCCTGATGCATGGCCGTCATGGCCGGATAGTCGATCTCTTTCTTCGATAGCGGCTGAGTCTCGAGCATCAGAGGCTCGACCGCGAGCGAAGAGCCGGCCGTCATCAACGGCGCATTGCCCAGAGCCACGAGAGTCAGCGCCGCCTCGCGCTTTTCATCAAGAGCGAGGAGCCGGCTCACTTCCGAATCGACGAAGCCGGCCACAACCCGCGCCGGCACACGGCGCGCCGCGGCTGCCGCCAACAGGTTGGCGAGCATCGTGCCGTTGTCCCAATAGCAGTGCCGGTAAGCTCGCGCCTGATATTTCCAGGAATTGCGCCAGTAGGTTGAAGCGGAGATGACAATGGCCGGAGCGTTCGCTATCGAGCGCTCCCCCCCGCTCGCGCGGCTCAGAACTGCGCGGTAATCTCCCTGTCGCAACTTCCGCAGCGCAAAGTCGTGGGGACCGAAATGATAGACGCCCGCTGCCAAGTCCGGCAACTCGCCGCAGACGAGATACAGGTCGATGTGATAGAGCGCGCCCGTGCAGGCAGCGGCGCGAAAGACGATCTCTCCTCCTGGATAAGTCCGACGCTTGGTGATGCCGGCGGCAAGATAAAAGATCTCCGCCAAGGTTTGACGCGACGGAACGACTTCGGTTTTCCCTGGAGCCTCGACAGCAGAAATGGCCGAAAGTGCCGAGAGGCCGGATGAGGATAGATGTTGGGGTAGCGGGATCGGCTCCAGGTTGGAATAGATTTTAAAGGGAATCGGCTGGTTCTCCCAATCCAGATAGTGGACACTCGCGCGGACGCTCCGGTAGGAGTGTTTTGTGCCGTTATGATAAGCCCACGCGGCTTCGAGATCGCGATTTTTCACTGAGTCCCTCGCACTATCCCCTGAGGCGCGGTTGACGGGAACTCCGGCAGAATCAAGCAGGTTCTTCCTCGGAGGAATGAGCCCAGCGCCACACGAGCCATCCCCAGACAGCCGCCATGCCGATCCAGCCGGCAGCCGTGACAACACCGGCAATCCGCGTGTCCGCGGCGAGCGCCCCCCAGCGGCTCAAGATATTCGCCCAGTCGTGATCGCCTCCGCCGACCAGAGGAAGCAGCTGCACGCGCGCGTCGGCGATGTAGCGCGCAATGTTTAAAAAGTTTTGAAAGAACCAGACCCCTGCGATCGCCAAGCTTACCGCTTCCCGCTGCAACAAGAAAGCCGCTCCGACAATCAGCGGAATGGCCAGTTGCCCCAACGTCCCGCCGTAGAGTCCCAGCGTCCGGCCCAGGATGCCAAAGATCACATGCCCGGCCTCATGAAAAACCAGATTTGCGTGATCGACAACGGACAAAAATCCATCGTCGTCCGTCTTGAGGAGATAAAACAACACGCCGAACCCAACGGATGTGACGACCATCTGCCAGCCCGCTACCGGCTTCCAAAATTGATCGACGGGATCAGGGACAAAATGTTTACGAGGCAACAAGGTCGGCTACCTTTTTCACCTTTTCGGCCTTGACAATATATATCAATCCTTGCATATTGGTCCACATTGGACAAGCCTCTGGTTTGGCTCGGGTCTTCGCGGAGCGACCTCAAAGCTTTTCCTCAGGACGCACGCCGCATCGCTGGGTTCCAATTGCGCCGTGTTCAGCAGGGGCTGGAGCCGAACGATTGGAAGCCGATGTCCACTGCCGGACCCGGCGTTCAGGAGATTCGCATCCACACTGGGCTCGAACATCGAATCTTCTACGTAGCCAAGTTCACGGAGGGCGTCTACGTGCTTCACGCTTTCGAGAAGCGAACCCGGAAAACGCCGAGACGTGAGATCGACCTCGCTCGGGACAGGTTTCGTGCCCTGGTCGTGGGGCGACGGACTGAGAATACCACGGAGAGGTAGGTTTAAGATGAAACTGAAGGTAACTCGATCGAGCGGCAACGTCTTCCGCGATCTGGGCTTTGCCCCGGACGAGGCCGCGCATCTGCTCGTCCGATCGGACCTGATGATCAAGGTCCAGAAACTGATCGCGGCCCGACGGCTCAAGCAGGCAGAGGCGGCAAAAATTCTCCGCGTAACCCAGCCTCGGGTGAGCGATCTGCTGCGGGGCCGGATCGATCTGTTCAGCACCGACGCGCTCATCGACATGCTCGCCCGCCTGGGGGTCCGTGTTCGATTTGTTCTCAAGCCGACCGGCCGCGGTCTCAAGGCTGCCTAACAGGCTGCTGAAAAAATTGTTTCCGTTTAGCCTCCTGTGTTCTGAAGCTCTTCTGAGGCAGCGTCACGTACTGTGCCATCACGCGCAAACACCAGTCCCTGCTCCATCTGAAAACTTAAGAGGCCGAGCAGTCCGCGTCGGGCAACCTGTACGGTAACCAATAGCTGGCCAGACAAAATCCGCTGGACAAAAACGGTTAACGCGCATTTACGTCCACCAACCAAGGTTTCTTCTCCGGCAGTTTCGGGTAAGGCTGCGGCGTCCGCAAACCTAAGACCTCGAAGGTGTGCGATGCGGTCCTGAATGAGACGCTGCGCTTCGAGTTCGTATGTCCCGGCGGCCATTTTTAATGTTGCCTAAGTACGCCGTGAGAACGATGGGAAGCCGAAGAAAGCTCAGAACGGCACGTCGTCGTCCGCGGGCGGGGGCTGGCCGCCGCCGGACGGCTCGCCCGGCGTGTCCCCTTCCGCTTCGGGCGCGACGCGCGTGCCGCCGCCGCCACCGAGAAATCTCACGCGCTGGGCGACGATTTCACTGATATAGCGCTTCTGCCCGTTCTTGTCGTCGTAAGAGCGGTTGCGGATGCTCCCTTCGATATAAGCCTGGCGGCCTTTGGCGAGATACTGGGCGCAGGTCTCGCCCTGCTTGCCCCACACAACGATGTTGTGCCACTCGGTTCTCTCCTGACGAGTCCCTTCGGCGTCGTTCCAGACCTCGCTCGTAGCGAGAGAAAACCGCGCAACAGCCTTGCCGTTGGCGGTGTAGCGCACCTCCGGGTCCTTGCCGAGATTGCCGATGAGAATGACTTTGTTGACAGACATGGAATGACCTCCAAAAAATCAAGGCTAAGCGGTACGGGATGCGCGATGAACTGCTCTCGCATCCCGTTCCTAGCGACCTTATCGCCTGGGAATGGCTTAGTCAATAAAAACTTTGACCGAGCGGCCACGGGGAACTTTATTGCTTTTTTGCGCCCCGTGAATTACAATAACTTACTTTTTCCCTGATTTTTTGGGCAATTAGTTATCGCTAGAAATTAGTTTTATTTTAATGCTCTATTCCCTCAAGCTGCTGCTCATCGCCCTTGTCACGCTGCCGGTAAGTCTGACTGTCATCCTTTGTTCTCTGTTCAGCGCGCACGGGAAGTTTGGCTACACCGTCAGCCGGATCTGGGCCTGGGCGATCCTCAAAATCGGCGGCGTCAAATTGAAAGTCGACGGCCTCGGCCGCTTGGATTCCGCCCGGCCGTATATTTTTATCGCCAACCATCAAAGCAACATCGACATTCCCATTCTGGTCGAAAGTCTTCCCGATTTTCAACTGCGATGGATCGCCAAGCGGGAGCTTATGCTGATTCCGTTTTTCGGCTGGGCCATGTGGGCATCGGGACACATCGTCGTGGACCGTGCCAATCGGGCCAAGGCGATGGCCAGTCTGAGAGTGGCCAGAGAGAGAGTCCGCGGCGGCATCTCGGTCGTCATCTTCCCTGAAGGGACGCGCGGCACGGGCGGCGAGCTGTTGCCGTTCAAGCGAGGAGGATTTCTTCTCGCTTCGAAGACCGACGCGCCGATCGTTCCGGTAACGATCAAGGGGAGCGGCCGCCTGCTGCCGAAGGGCGACTGGCGCTTTCGGAGCGGGCAGGTCGAAGTCATCGTGAGCGAGCCGATTGTCCTCGATCAGCATCAAGCCGGCGCGCTCAACGCCGTCGTCCATCGGGTGCGCGAAATTATCGAGGCCAACTCCCGCAGAGGCGCGGGCGCCGCAACCACAGAGAAAAGCGCCTTCGCCTCCGGGAGCGAGGTCGGCGCGCGAAGCAGAGGTTAAGATAGCAGCGGAGGTCACGATAGCCATGGAATCGCTTAACCTGATCCCCTTGGGCGGCCTGGGAGAGTTCGGCCTGAACATGATGCTCCTCGAATACGGCGGGGAGACGGTCGCCATCGACTGCGGCTTGATGTTTCCGGGCGCCGATCTCCTGGGGATCGACCTGGTGATTCCCGACGTGAGCTATCTATTGGAAAGCCGAAAAAAGCTCCGCGGGATTATTTTGACTCACGCCCACGAAGATCACATCGGCGCCCTGCCCTACATCCTGAGACAACTCGAAGCGCCGGTATTCGGCTCGCGGCTCACGCTGGGGCTGTTGAAGAACAGATTGCGGGAGCACGGCCTGGAACGGAAAACCGACTTGAGAGAGATCTCCGCCGGCGAGCCTTGGGAGCTTGGGCCGTTTGGCCTGGAAGGAATTCGCGTAACGCACAGCCTCATGGACTGTCTCGCGGTGGCGGTCCGGACGCCGGTCGGAGTGGTCATTCACACCGGCGACTTTAAGATCGACAACACGCCGATGAACGGTGAGTATTTCGACTTTCGGCGCTTTGCCGCCTACGGCGAACAGGGAGTTCTCCTGCTGCTCTCGGACTCGACCAACGTCGAGCGCGCCGGCTACACGCCGTCGGAGCGCGAGGTGGGAAAGAACCTGGAAGAGATTTTTCACTCAAGCCGCGGCCGGATATTCGTCTCGACGTTTTCCTCCAACATTCCCCGGCTCCAACAGGTCATGAATATTTCGGAGCGGATGGGACGCGCCGTCGTGCTGAGCGGCCGCAGCATGATCCGCAATTCGGAGGTCGCCTCCGAACTCGGCTACTTGCAGTTGCCCAAACAGACCATGACGGAGAGCGACTCCTGGCGGGAGCTGGCGCGCGAGCGCGTTACTTTTCTCACGACGGGCAGCCAGGGAGAGCCGCTCTCCGCGCTCCACCGGATCGCGCTCGACGATCATCGCTCGATCAAGATCGAGCCGGGCGACACGGTCATTCTCTCGTCAAAGTTCATACCGGGAAACGAGAAGACGATCAGCAACTTGATCAACCATCTCTACCGCCGGGGCGCCGAGGTCCATTACGAGAAGGTCTCGGAGATCCATGTTTCGGGCCATGCGAGCCAGGAGGAGCTGAAAATCATGCTCCAGCTTACCCGGCCGAAATACTTCGTCCCGATCCACGGCGAGTACCGCCATCTCGTGCGCCACCTCCGGCTGGCTGAGAGCGTCGGAATCCCCGCAGAGAACTGCTTTCTCCTGGAGGATGGAGAAGTTCTGGAGTTGACTTCCGAGTCCGCGAGAAAAACGGCGGCGGTGACGACGGGCCGCGTTTTCGTCGACGGGAAAGGCGTGGGCGACGTGGATGAGGAGGTAGTGATTCGGGATCGTCGCCACCTGTCGGAGGATGGAATGGTTTTGGCCGTCATGGCGATCCACCAGCAGAGCGGCGAGCTCGTGGCGGGTCCGGACCTGATCGCGCGCGGATTCATGAGCGCGGACGGGAGCGAGGAGGTCCTGGAGCGGGCGAAGAAGGTGGTGTTGGACACGTTTGGTACAAGCAACCGGGAGACGCGCGCCGATCCCGGTGAACTGCAGGAAGAGATCCGCAAGGCGCTGCGCCGCTATTTCCGCAAAGCGATCGAGCGGCGGCCGGTCGTCGTCACGTTGATTATGGAGACTTAAACCCGCCGCGTAGGTTGCGGGCAAAAGGACCGAACTTGAGATGGCACTAAGCGCTGTGGAAAAGCGATCCGCCTTGAGGCGAGAGATTCTGGCCGTGGTGATCTTTGTGGCGGCGCTGCTCGTCGCTTTGAGCCTCTTTTCCTACAACCCGAGCGACCGGTCGCTCAACACCCCTTCGGGAAGCGCCTCGACGCACAACCGGGGCGGGCTTGCCGGCGCCTATCTCGCGGATCTTCTGTTGCAGGGCTTGGGGCTGGCGTCTTATCTGCTGCCCTTGTTCCTCTTCACGGTTTCCTACGGCCTGTTCCGCGACTCCTATGAAGGGCTGCGCCGGACCAAGCTCACCGGCGGCTCGCTCCTCGTGTGGAGCGCGGCCACGCTATTGAGTCTCGTCCGCATGGTTGACGCCGGCTGGCAAGCCGGCGGCGTCGTCGGGGATATTACCGCCGAGCGATTGGTGGCGCTGTTCAGCCGCGTGGGCGCGTACGTAATCGTAGTCCCCGCGTTTCTGCTGGCGCTCGCCGTCGTTACCCAGAGGTCTCTCTCCTCCTCTCTCGAACTGGGACTCAAAGGGGTTGAAAAAAGCAAGAAGTGGATTGTGGCGACCGCGCAACGGCTCAAGAAACTCTGGCCCGAGAAAAAACGCAAAGTCGAAAATACCAGGAAAGAGCAGCGGGAATTCGTCCCCCCGCCGATCGTGCTCAAGGAAGAGGTGAAAGAGGAGGCGCCTAAGAAAGTCAAACGGAAGTCGCCGCCCCAGGCGCAGCTCGACTTTCCCGACATCCAGGAGGGATATAGACTCCCCCCGCCCGAGCTGCTGGATGCGGCGGATGGCGAGCACGTCAGGCTCGACAAAGAGACGCTGGAGGCCAACTCGCTCATCCTGCGAAATAAGCTGGCGGACTTCGGCGTCGCGGGCGAGGTGGTCGCGGTAAAGCCCGGGCCGGTTATCACCATGTATGAGTTCAAGCCTGCGCCGGGCGTAAAGGTCAAGCGCATCGTGACGCTCGCCGACGATCTCTCGATGGCATTGCGGGCGGTGAGCGTGCGAATCCTCGCGCCGATTCCGGGCGAGTCCGTCGTCGGCATCGAAATACCCAATCCGCGGCGCGAGCACGTCTTTTTCCGCCAGGTGGTCGAGAGCGACAACTATCAGAGCGCCGAGTCGAAGCTGACACTCGCGCTCGGCAAAGATATCTCCGGCGCTTCATTTGTCACCGACCTGGCGCGCATGCCGCACGTCCTGGTGGCGGGCGCGACCGGCACCGGCAAGTCGGTCTCGATCAACGCGATGATTCTCAGCATCCTCTTCAAGGCGACGCCGCAGGACGTCCAATTCATCATGATCGATCCGAAGATGCTCGAGTTGACGATTTACGAGCAGCTCCCGCACATGATCGTGCCGGTGGTGACGGACCCGAAAAAGGCCGCGGCCGCCCTTTTCTGGGCGATGGACGAGATGGACCGCCGCTACCGGCTGATGCGCGACAAGGGCGCGCGCCACATCGATCACTATAACCGCGTCGTGGAAAAGGAGCTTTCCGACAGGCGCAAAGTGATCGATCTGAACGAACCTGCGGCCGCGCAGGCCGAGCAGGAGATCGGCGGCAATCTCGAAGAGAAGGCCCCGCTGGTCCACGAGCACCTGCCCCGCGTCGTGATCGTCGTCGACGAGCTGGCGGACTTGATGATGACCGTGGGCAGGGAAATCGAAGAGTACATCACCCGTCTGGCGCAGAAGGCCCGCGCCGCCGGCATCCACCTGATCCTCGCCACCCAGAGGCCCTCGGTGGACGTCATTACCGGCCTTATCAAGGCCAATTTTCCGGCTCGCATCTCCTTCCAGGTCACCTCGCGGGTGGACTCCCGCACCATTCTCGACTCCATTGGCGCGGAGCGGCTGCTCGGAGACGGCGACATGCTGTTCCTGCCGCCGGGCACGGCGCGTCTCAGCCGGGTCCACGGCGCGTACGTTTCGGACCAGGAGATCAAGCGGGTGATCGAATTCATCAGCCAGCAGGCCAAGCCCCACTACCGGCCCGATGTCTTCGAGGCTAAAAAGGCGGTGGACGCCGCAGACGGGGATGACGAGTACGACGAGATGTACGATCTGGCCGTGGAGATCGTGAGCGAGACGCAGCAGGCCTCCATTTCAATGATCCAGCGCCGGCTGCGCGTTGGTTACAACCGCGCGGCGCGGATGATAGAACAAATGGAGCGGGACGGCGTCGTCGGCCCGTCGGATGGGGCCAAGCCGCGGGAGGTCTATGCGCGAAAGATCGAAAATTAGCGCAGTTCGTCGGGTGCTCATGGCGGCAGCGATCGCTGTTGCGAGCGCCTCATGCAGCCCGGTCGTCGCCGGCGAAGCGAACGACGCCGAGGTCATCGACGGCTTGCAGAAAAGCTACGACGCGGCGGTTGATTTTGCGGCGGATTTCCGGCAAGAGACAGAGCTTAAAACCCTCGGCCGGACGCTGAAGGCCTGGGGCAAGGTACAGTTCAAGCGGCCTGGAAAGATGCTCTGGCAGTACGAAGAGCCCAAGGGGCAATGGGTCATGTCGGACGGCGACTACATCTACTACTACCAGCCCGAGCAGCGCCAGGTGCTCAAGAGCGCTCTCAAGCAGGCCTTTCATTCCGACACGCCCCTTTCGTTTTTGCTGGGGCTCGGCAACCTGCGGCGGGATTTCAAAGTCACGGTGAAAGGGATGGAACAGGATCACTACGTCGTGCACCTTGGCCCCAAAGGGGGAAACCAGGGGGTGGATGAAGTCGTGCTGGGCGTGGAGCGCCAGGGCTATAACATCGGCTGGGGGCGGATTCGCGATCCCAATGGGAACACGACGCTTATCAGATTTTCCAACATGCGCCGGGGGATCGGCGTGAAAGATTCCCTCTTTCGCCTGCAACTTCCCCAAGGCGCGGACCTCGTCGAGATCGGACCGAAGTAATGGCGAATAAAATCAACATCGTCAGCCTGGGTTGCGCCCGCAACCTGGTGGACACCGAGGTCATGGCCGGGCTGCTCCGCGAAGCCCGCTACGAGGTGACGCCCGAGCCGCGCGAGGCGGACATTATCCTGGTCAACACCTGCGGCTTCATCGACGCCGCCAAGGAGGAGTCCGTCGAATCCATTTTGGAGATGGCGCGCTTGAAGGAGACCGGCAACCTGAGAACCCTCGTGGTCGCCGGCTGCCTGTCGCAGCGCTACTCCGACAAGCTGGCCGAGGAGCTGCCGGAGGTGGATCTCTTCATCGGCACGGGCGAGGTTCCGCGCATTGTCGAAATCTTAAAGCGCCACACGGAAACAAAGAATCGGCTTTACGTCGGACTGCCATCCTATCTCTACGACCATACGACGCCGAGGCTCCGCGCCACGGCTTCTCATACCGCATTTCTCAAAGTGTCCGAGGGTTGCGATCACAAGTGCGCGTTTTGCATCATCCCTCAACTCCGCGGGCCGCACCGCAGCCGCTCGATCGAATCGGTCGTGGCCGAAGCGACGCAACTGGGACGGGCGGGCGTGAAGGAGATCAACCTGATCGCCCAGGACTTGACGGCCTACGGACGGGAGCGACGGGACGGCACCACCCTCTACGGCCTGCTGAACGAGATGGCGTCGGCGCGCGAGATCGAATGGATCCGCCTCCTCTACGCCTATCCCAACTATCTTGACGACGCCCTGCTCGACCTGATCCGCGAAAGCGACAAGATCTGCAAATATGTCGATATTCCGTTCCAGCACGCGAGCCGGCGGATCCTCACGCGAATGCGGCGGGGAAAAAGCGGCAGCGCGGTGCGCGAGGCCGCGGCCAAGCTCCGGGCGGCGATTCCGGGATTGACGCTCAGAACGTCGCTCATCGTCGGTTTTCCGGGAGAGACGGAGGAGGACTTTCAAGCGCTGCTCGATCTGGTCGAGGAGGCCGAGTTCGACCGGTTGGGGGTGTTCAAGTATTCCCAGGAAGACGGCACCGCGGCGGCCGCGATGACCGGGCAGGTCGAAGAACAAGAAAAAGAGCGGCGCTGGCAGGAGGTCATGGAACTCCAGGCGGAGATCTCGCGCAGAAAGAACCGGGCCTTGATTGGAACGATCGAGAAGGTTATAATTGACGGCCTTGACGGCGAGACGGGAAGGCTGATCGGCAGGACCCGGGCTCACGCCCCGGAAGTGGACGGGGTCGTTTACGTGACCGCAAACGGCGGCGCGAAACCGAAGCCGGGTGAGATAGTGGAGACGAAGATAACGGAGGCGCTCGATTACGATCTGATCGGTGAGATGCTCCATGCCTAAAACCAAAGCCCAGCAGGATAAAGATAAGAAGCTTCGGAAAGAGTTCTTGAAGAAGGCCGACGCGACGCTGCACGAGACGAAGAAGCAGCTGCTTCGCGAGATCCGGAGCCGCGTCAAGGAAGAGACCGAAGGTAGCAAGGACGAGGGGCGGGATACCTACGACCTGGCGAGCGACGAGAGAGATCGCGAGATCAACTTTATCCTGAACGACCGGGAGCGGGGCAAGCTCCTGGCGATCGACGAGGCGCTCCAGCGGATCAAAGACAAGAGCTACGGGATCTGCGAATGCGGCTGCGACAACTGCGAAGGCGAGATCCGCGTGGGACGGCTCCAGATCCTTCCTTTCACAACCCTGTGCGTCCGCTGCCAGGAAGAGATTGAAAAAGAGAGCAAGCAACAGAGGAAGTTCGAAGAAGAACGAACCTATCGCAAGCTCGCTCTGACCGATACCGAGGACGAGAGTGTTTGATCCGCCCGAGCCTCGCGCCTCTTGTTACAGAAGGGGCCGCCGAACTCTCGTCTCGCCGAGCACGAACAGCATGATCGCCGCCGTCACCAGGACGGCCACCAGAGTGGTAATCACCGCTTTCGTCGCATCCAGTTTGTGAATCTGCTCCATGCCCAGAAAGATCAGATAGAAGCTGTAGAGAAACGCGAACACGCCCAGGACCGGCAGCCACGCGAGCACGAGACAGGCGCCGGCGTAAGCGCAGATTCTAAGGGTTCCTTCGTAATCTCCTTCGCCGTGAAACAGAAACTGCGAAGCCAGCATCAGAATGCCGGGACCGAAGATATAGCCCAGCAGAACCAGGAATAGATGGTTGGCGGCTTCCGCCATGCCGCCCACGATAAGCTTGAGAAGAAAATAGACGAGAGCGCAAATGCCCAGAAAAATCAGCGGATTTTCAAACCCCCCGCTGGAGGGCATCTCACGGTAAAACCCTTGAGGGTCCAGTATCACCCTGCGCCAGACTCTCACAAATGCCGCGGGGCCTTCTTGAGAAAAAAACTCGTTGTCACCCATAACCCCTCCTGCGGATACCAGCGCCCAATTTCATGGCCACTATAGTTGAAAAAAGCCGGGGGACGCAAGCTCCGCCCGTCTCTTTCGAGCGCCGGGCCAGACGCCACCTTCAACGAATCTACCGGGCCGCCGTCAGCGCGGCTCAGCCCTCTCTTCTGTTGCAGAAAAAAGTCCGAATCTCCGACGGTTGTCTCCTCATCCGCGATGAAAAGTCTCGACTGCGCTTTCCGTTGAGCGGCAAGGTTTATCTGCTCGGCGTGGGCAAGGGAGCGGATCAAGCTGCGCCGGTCTGGAAGAAGTTGCTGGGCGACCGGCTTGAGCGGGGAATGTTTATCGTCCGGGACCGGCTCACTCGCGCTCCCATAGGACGCATCTCCATCGTCACGGCCGGGCACCCGCTCCCCGACAACGACGGACTCTCGGCAACCCGAAAAGCCTTGCGAGTGTTAAGTGAGGCGACGGCGGACGATTGTGTCATTGTCTTTCTGATGGGCGGCGCTTCGTCCCTTCTTGTCCAGCCGGCGCCGGGTCTTACGCTGGCGGACAAGCGGGCCGCAACGGAGACACTGCTAAAGAGCGGCCTCGGCATCTCCGAGATCAACTGCGTGCGCAAACATCTGTCAGGGGTCAAAGCCGGCGGCCTGCTGCGCGCCGCCTACCCCGCCAGGACCCTCACGCTCGCCATCTCCGACGTCGTAGGAGATGGCCCGAGCGTCATCGGCTCTGCTCCTAGCTTTCATGACCCGACGACGTTTAAACAGGCGGGAAAAATTTTAATGCGGCGCCATCTCCTCAGCAAGATCCCCGCGCGCGTAAAGAGTCACCTTTTGCAAGGCGTACGTGGAGAAATCCCGGAGACTTTAAAGCCGGGAAATTTCCTTTCACGCCGCAGCGCTTTTGTCACGCTGGGGAGCAATAGGGTATCGTTGAACGCGGCGAAAAAGATGGCCGAGTCGCTTGGTTTCGGGGCGACCGTGCTTACGTCAACTCTAAGCGGGGACGCCCGGTCGCGCGCCAGAGAGATCTGCCGCAAGCTCAAAGCTGCGCGCGACGCGCAACGCCCGGGCGGGAGGCCTCGGTGCCTATTGCTCGGCGGAGAAACAACGGTCCGAGTGAGAGGCAAGGGACTCGGCGGACGAAATCAAGAGTTTGCCTTGGCGAGCGCGGTCGAGTTGCGCGGCCGGCCTGGGATCCATCTCCTCAGCGCCGGCAGCGACGGGAGCGACGGACCTACGGACGCCGCCGGAGCGTTTGCGGACGGAGATACTTGCCTCAGAGCGAGGACGTTGGGACTCGATCCTTACGCTGCCCTACGTAACAACGATTCCTACCGTTTCTTCCGCGACCTTGGAGACTTGTTCCGCCCCGGGCCGACGGGGACAAATGTCCTGGACTTCGTTTTCGCGCTGGTTTACTGAACCGGCGTCGAAGCGAGGCGATCTGTCGAGAGCGCCCTGAGTGGAAAGACAGGTAGGGGCGGTTCGTGACCGCCCCTACCGCATCGTGGAATTGCGTATAAGATCGACTAACCGGTGAGTTATTCGCCTTTGGCGGCTCTGTATTCCATTTTGGTGACGACTTTTTTCTGCTCGTTCTGGAGGCGGGCTAGTTCTTCCGCCGCAGCTTTGATCTTCGCCTCAAGCGCCTTGTCTTCTTTGACTTGATACTCCACCGTCGCCGCGGAACCGAGACCGACATCACTGACCTTCACGCTCTTGGCCTCCAACGCGGTCACCTTCGTCTTCGCGTCAAAGTCGAGGGTGATCAGTTTGCCCTCTTTGGTGACCAAAATCATATAGTTCTTCTCGGCATCGAGCAGACCCACATCGCCGGTAGCCTTTTCAGCCTTCTTCTTCTCTGCCTTCTTTTCCTGCGCCATCAACGGCAAGCCCAGCGCCAGAAAAAATGAGATGGCAGTCGCACCGAAAATCAGCCGATTCTGTGTCATGTTAAAACCTCCTCCTTTGTTATGAACTCGGCAGCCTAGAAGCTAGTCGAGGGGCTAAAGTTCCGCAATACGCATTAGGTAGGATTTTTTAAGCCGCCTCGCTTCTACTGGAGCGTAATCTAAGACTTGAGTCGCATTAATCATGCCTTCGGGAGAACGAAAGATAGGGCAGAGGGCTGACCAAGCTTGGCATTGACGCAAATTTCGGGTATTTTACGCTCGTGTTGGTTTGAGTTATTGGCATCGTCGCACGGAGCTAAAAAACAATGGCCGCGATCAAAGTCGTAATCGCCGACGACCACACTCTCTTTCGGGAAGGACTGAGACGGATATTGTCGCTCGAAAAGGACGTCCTGGTTGTAGGCGAAGCCGCCAGAGGAGATGAAGTTCCGGGAGTGGTGGAGCGCGCAAAGCCCGAGGTGTTGCTCCTCGACCTCAAGATGCCGAAAGCGGACGTGGTGCAGACGCTCCTAGAGGTGAGCGAAAAAAGTCCTGCTACGAAAGTACTAATCCTAACCGCCTTCTCCGAAGACGAAAACATCCTTAATGCCGCCAAGGGAGGCGCCAAAGGCTATGTGCTGAAAGGCATCTCGTCCTCCGGTCTGCTCCAGGCGATCAAAGCGGTTCACGGCAACGGGATCTGGGTCGATAAAGAGTTGCCGTCAGCCGAGGCTTTCGAAGAGATCGCCCAAGCCCATCCAAACAAGACCGGCCGCGACAGCGGAAGCGAGCAGGTCAAGAATCTTACCAGGCGGGAGCTGGAAATTTTGCGGCTGGTCGCCGAGGGACTGACTAATGAAGAGATCGGCAAAAGAGTCTTTATCAGCGAGAAGACCGTGAAAACTCACCTGACCAACATTTTCGACAAGCTCAAAGTCAACAACCGATTTAAAGCGGCTCTCCTGATCATGAATCCGGCGATGGACGCGCCGCACCCGACGCCGCTTGCGCGAAAGAAAGGGCGCGGATAGACCGCCCCTCGGAAGCCGGCGCCGTGACTCTCGCTTCGCCCGCTATCAATCTCGAACAGCACTGGCTGCTGCAGAAAGAGCGAACCCTAGCCTGGGTGCGGCTGGGATTTTCCATCGCCGCCATCGCAGTGATCCAGTTGAATCCCGCACGGATAGCGAATTTTCCCATTCTCTCGCACATCTCGCTCATCTCCTTTGCCATCTACAGCCTTTTCGTTGTTTATCTCACCCGAAACGAACGGCGGAACTTTCAGAAACTGGCCTTGGCGACCAGCGCGCTCGATCTTCTCTGGATTTCGGTTATCGTTCTTTCGACCGGCGGCTCACGGACGCCTTTTTTCGTCTACTATCTCTTTCAGGTCATTACGGGCAGCTCGCGTCACGGCATTCGAGGGGGAACGCTCGTAGCGCTGA
>Ga0156192_1039_pt1 | contig 31579 bp, 23 predicted proteins | sample RifCSPlowO2_12_FD_107845 | JGI IMG/M metagenome (GOLD analysis project Ga0156192, IMG submission 107845) | Deltaproteobacteria bacterium RIFCSPLOWO2_12_FULL_60_19
GATATCCCGGTGCGAATGATCGAGTCGGGTCCGGCGGCGGGCGTGCTCGGTGCGGCCCATCTCGGGCGCATGACGGATCAACTTAAAGTTATCTCCTTTGACATGGGCGGCACCACGGCGAAAGCGGGTATCATTCAAGACGGCGAGCCGAGAATCGTGCCGCGCTTTCAAGCGGGCGACTGGCTGATCTCGACCCCATCCCTCGATCTGGTCGAGATCGGCGCGGGCGGCGGCAGCATCGCCTGGATCGACAAGAGCGGCCTGCTCAAAGTCGGGCCTCAGAGCGCGGGCGCCGACCCTGGGCCGGCCTGTTATCCCGGCGGCGGAGCTCTGCCGACGGTTACAGACGCCGACGTGACGCTCGGCTGGTTGAATACGGAATTCTTCGTCGGCGGCAAGTTTCGACTCGACGCGGCGGCGGCAGCCAGAGCAATTTCGACCCATGTCGCCGAGCCGCTGAAGTTTTCGGCCATCGAAGCCGCCAACGGCATCATCAAGATCGTCAGTTCGAACATGGTCGAAGCGCTGCGCCTCGTCACGGTGTCGCGGGGCGAGGACCCGCGCGAGTATGTGCTGGTCGGCTTCGGCGGCGCGGGGCCGGTGCACGCGGCGCTGCTTGCCCAGGAGCTGAAGATTCCGCGCGTGCTCGTGCCGGCATCGCCGGGCGTGCATTCGGCGATCGGGTTACTCGTTTCGGACCTCAAGCGTGACTACGTTCAAACCCATTTCGCCGAGCTTGAAGAGATCGAGGTTGGGGAGATTCAGCGCCGTTTCGAATCGATGGAAGCGGTGGCGCAACAAGAGTTCGAGTCCCAAGGCATTCCGCGTGAACAGATTGTCCACGAGCGCGCCATCGACCTGCGCTACAGCATTCAGAAATACGAGCTGCCGGTGCCCGTGGCGCGCTGCGGGTTAACGCCGGACGCCAAGGCGGGATGGCGCAAGGGGTTCGACGAAATACACGAAAAACATTTCGGCTCGCGCGCCGAGGATCAGAAGGTCGAGGTCGTCAACTACCGGCTGGCGACCAAAGTGATCGTACCGAAGCCGGTGATAACCGAATCGCCGAGCGGCGGGGAGAAGTGTGACCTCGCGATCAAAGCGCGCCGCAAGGCTTACTTCGACGGCTGGTGCAACACGCCGATCTATGACCGCGGAAAGCTGGTGTCGGGGAACCATCTGCGCGGTCCGGCGATCATCGAGCAGATGGATTCCACAACGGTCGTTCATCCGGGGCAGAACGCGTCGGTTGACCGCTTCGGTAACATCCTGATTGAGATCCACGGGGACGTACGATGACGGCGAAGCTCGATCCCATCACCTTGGAACTGATTCACTCGAAAGTCACCAGCATCATCGAAGAGATGCGCATCGTGCTGTTTCACAGCGGCTACTCCACCGTGCTACGCGAGTCGGAAGACGGCAGCGCCGGGCTGCTCGACGCGCGGCTGCGCACCGTCGCCGTGTCGAAGAAGCTGCCGCTCCATTTCGGCTCCTTTGCCGCCATCGCCGATCATCTGCCGCGTTTTTACCGAAACGAAGACCTGGAAGAAGGCGACATTTTAGTTTTCAATCATCCCTACGCCGGCAACGTCACCCACCCCAACGACACGATCATTCTCCTGCCGGTGTTCGCCGGCGGAGAGCTGGTCGCTTACACCGGAACCCTGGCGCACAAGGCCGACCTCGGCGGCCCGCGCGCCGCCCACGTGCCGCAGGATATTTGGGAAGAAGGGTTGGTGATTCCACCGACCAAGCTTTACGCGCGCGGCGAAGTCAATCCGGAAATCGAAAAATTGATCGCGGCGAACAGCCGCATCCCAGTCGAAACCCTCGGTGACCTGCGCGGCCAAATCGCGGCCTGCCGGGTCGGCGCCCAGCGGATTCAGGAGCTTTGCGCCCGCTTCGGCAACGAAACCATGCGCGACGGCTGCGCCGAACTGATGGCGCGAGTCGCCCGGCAGTTGCGCGACGCCTTGGAAGCGATGCCCGACGGCAGGCAAGAAGCGGAAGGCCTGCTCGATCACGACGGCATCGGCTACGATCGTCCGCGCCGCGTCCACGTGGCGGTGGAGAAGAAGGGCAGGGAGATTCTCTTCGACTTCAGCGCCTCCGACGAGCAAGCCCGCGGCCCGGTCAATGTGACCTCGGCGCTGATCAAGAACACCTGCTACTTTGGCTTGATGGCCATGACCGACGCGAGCTTGCCGTTCAACCACGGCTTCGTCGACGTCGTGCAAACGAAATTCAAAGAGGGAACGATCGTTTGCCCGCGAGCGGGCGGACCGGTGTCGTATTATGTGCCGCTCGCCTATCTCACCGCCGACGTGGTGCTCCATGCCATCGGAAAATTTATTCCTGACAGAGCGGTAGGCTCCTCCGGCGGCGGCGGCGGCGTGCGCATCGCCAGCGCCGGCGGCAAGAGCGGCAAGCCATGGGTCTTTATGGAACTCCTCGATACCGCGCTCGGCGCCAGCGGCAAGCAAGACGGGGTGTCGTTGATTCACGGCACGCTGGGCGTCGGTCAATTCCGACCGGGGCCCATCGAAATCCACGAGACCGAGTTCCCCATGCGCGTCTTGCGCTTCGACGTGCGCCGGGACTCCGGCGGGCCGGGACAATTTCGCGGCGGCCTCGGCTGCACACGTGAATATCAGTTATTGGAAGACGCGGCCATTCGCGTGCGCGGCAAAGGCGACATGCGCAGCAAATTCCCGCCCTGGGGCGTTCTCGGCGGCAAGCCCGCGCGCACGGGGTTTTACGCCGTCAACGGGGAGGAGCTTGCGGAAACCGTGCGCGAAGCGCCGCTCAAGCCCGGTGACGTGGTGCAAGTCAATATGAACGCCGGCGGCGGCTACGGCGTGCGCATCGCCAGCGCCGGCGGCAAGAGCGGCAAGCCATGGGTCTTTATGGAACTCCTCGATACCGCGCTCGGCGCCAGCGGCAAGCAAGACGGGGTGTCGTTGATTCACGGCACGCTGGGCGTCGGTCAATTCCGACCGGGGCCCATCGAAATCCACGAGACCGAGTTCCCCATGCGCGTCTTGCGCTTCGACGTGCGCCGGGACTCCGGCGGGCCGGGACAATTTCGCGGCGGCCTCGGCTGCACACGTGAATATCAGTTATTGGAAGACGCGGCCATTCGCGTGCGCGGCAAAGGCGACATGCGCAGCAAATTCCCGCCCTGGGGCGTTCTCGGCGGCAAGCCCGCGCGCACGGGGTTTTACGCCGTCAACGGGGAGGAGCTTGCGGAAACCGTGCGCGAAGCGCCGCTCAAGCCCGGTGACGTGGTGCAAGTCAATATGAACGCCGGCGGCGGCTACGGCGAACCGCTGGATCGAGATCCGGCAGCGGTGCTCGGCGACGTGCTGGACGGTTATGTGTCTATCCAGGGAGCCAGAGAGGATTACGGGGTGATCATCAGTGCCAATAAAGCCACTGTTGATGTCGATGCGACGAATAAACTACGTGATGAAAGGCGATTGAGTACCAAACGTGAATCCCCTTAATCGCGCGCAGCAGCCTTGCGCATATTTCCAATTTGTGGGATTACCCCACCATGCCGATTGCCACCGCCGACAACAAAAAACGCGTGGTTATTCCGATCGCCCGCCCCGGAGATATTTTCGACGTTCAGCAGCAAAGCGAAGGGCGTCTCCTATTGGTCCGCCTCGTGAAACCCAGGCCTAAATCCCGCATGAGTAAAGCGGAGAGTCTTCGGGCCATCTCGACTTCGCCGCTGCGTCCGAAATTGAGCTGGAAGGAACTGCGCCGGCTTACGCACGAGCCATGATGCTGCTGGATACCGCGATGGGTGAGAGGCGCGGTCCTCCGCGTCCTTCTCAACCCATCGTTGGGGCAACTATTATACTTGGATACCCTTTATTGGCTAGGCGCTCAGCTCCGTCTGGAACAAAGTTTTTCCGCCTGCGTCGATAAACTCTAGTCGAGCTTTACCCGCAGCAGGATCAATCCTCCACAAGCCGAAGTTATATCCATCACCGTAATGAAACGTGCCTGCTTTTTCGTAGCGTGCACGGGCTTTGGGTTCATGTTCATACTGCGTAAATGACGCAATCGGCCCTGCCATATACTCGCGCAGTCCAGTTTTTGCATTGGTCCAGTCGCGTACTAGGTGGTAGTCACCGGTCAAAAAAATCGTGCCACTGATTTTCTCATCGCGTATGAATCGTACGAGCTCACCGCGCTCCGCTGCGTACGACCCCCAGGTATCCGTGCCACCGCCGTGGAAAGGAACGGACGTAATGATAAACTTGAACGGGGCTGTCGAAGCCTTAAGGCGGTCTTTGAACCAGCTTTTCTGGGCGGTCCCAAGCATGGTTTTGTCGGAGCCATCCGGCATCTGTTGTTGGCTGCGGAAGCGGCGCGTATCGAGTATAAATAAATCGATCCCTGCCCACGTGAACTGCCGGTATAACGCGGCTGCGTCGACGGCCTTGCATGGCCAATACTCCTTGAAAACCTTCAAAGCGTCTTCCATATGCGGATTGAGGCTATTGCAATTGTCTTCGGTTTCATGGTCATCCCAAATCGCATAGGTTACGTATCGAGCCGAAAAGTTCTGCAGATGGAGGTCTTTGCGATTAGCAGCGTGCTTGCTTCGATAATGCGATACTGACGGACGAAAACTCTTCTTCGGATGGTCCGCATATATGATATCTCCCAGATGCAAAAAGAAATCGGGCTGCTTACTATCGATGACGTCGAAGATCTTGAACGGCTGGTAACTCTCTTCCATGTCGGCGCTGAAGGCGAACGTAAAAGGCTCCGCACCGGTCGGCGCAGTCCTGAAACGCGCGGGTTCGGAAAGAAGTTTGCCTGAGTCGGCGTCAACAATTCGGTAGATCCACGTTCGTCCCGGAGCAAGTTGATTCAGCGGTATGGTTGCGCAGTAGTCGGTGTCTTTAGTCAAAGCCACAGAGGGTCCCGTGGTCAGTTGAGCGGGTGCCGCGTCGTTTCCAAAGTCTACCCGAACGCGCGCGGCCTCGTCACCGCGCACCCAAATCAGAACGGAATCATGCGTCGCGTCGAAGGCCGCAGGCAGAAAGGCGAGTGAAGGGACCGCGTGAGCGAGGCGTACGTTTGCTAGTGCGAGTGGTGCAGCGGTAGCAAGGCGCAAGAATTGGCGTCGACTAATGGCGTCAGAAAAACGAATCTTGCGTTCAATATCTATATCATTTGGCATAATTGATCTCCTTTTTGCCTATCTTGGACCGGGAAGCAATGCGATTCGCTTTGCCTAACGCTCACCATCACTGGCACCCACCAACGCGGGTGATTGCATCCTGAAGGCGGTCGTGGTGGGTGTCCAGTGCATGGTATTGTTAGGCGACGAGTCAGGCGGCCAATTTCACGGCGACTGAGACACCAGCCTTTGCGCACAGGCCCACGAGGTAGTCCAGAGACAGCTTGTCAACCTTGTTGCGCGCGATCTCGGAGATGCGGGGCTGGACCACGCCAAGGCGCTTGGCGGCTTCCACCTGGGAAATTGCCTCACGGTCCATCCACTTACGGAGCGCTTCGGCCAGCTCGCAACGCAGGAGCATCACAGCGGCCTCGTGCGGTGGGAAGCCGAGATCAAGGAACACATTGCTTGCGCCCTTCACTTGCCGCGCTTGTTTCTTCTTCATGACTGCTCTCCGATTAACCTGTAACGCTGCACTGCCATGGCCTGCCATGAGCCAGCGGGCGAAAGCCCGTGAGTCGATGGCCTGTCATGAGCGAGCAGGCGTTTTTTCCTGCGAGTCGAAGGCCTGCCATGAGCGAACGAAGTGAGTCGAATGGTGGTCCCAACGGGAATCGAACCCGTGTTACCGACGTGAGAGGCCGGTGTCCTAACCGCTAGACGATGGGACCGTTGGCTGAGGAGGTAGGACTCGAACCTACAATCGCCTGATCCAGAGTCAGGTGGCTTACCAGTTAGCCGACTCCTCAATCGCAGTCAATTAAATTAAAAGAATCAGGAGGGAGAGTCAAGGACGGGGGATGCGATCAACGGCCTGACGCAATCGCTGGACCGTCCGCTCTTTTCCCAGCACGGCGATCACTTCGTAGATACCGGGGCTGGTGGTGGAGCCGGTCAGGGCGACGCGCACCGGCTGGGCCAGCTTCCCAAGGGACCAGCTCTTTTCCTGTAGGATCGCCGTAAATGTCTGCTCGATGGCGGGCTCGGTGAAGTCGTCAAGCGCGGCCAGCTTTTGGGACAATTCGTTCAAAGGCTTGGAGACTTCCGGCGTCAAGAATTTCTTGGCCGCTTTTTCTTCGAGCTGAATATCGTCGCTTAGATAGAAACGGGCCATCTCGACCAGCTCGACGAGCGTCTTGGCCCGCTCGGTCAGCGTGCGGATCATCTTCGCCAGCCACTCCCGATCGTTGCGCCGCGGGTAACCTTTGGCTTCAATAAACGGGAGAATCTCGTCGGCGAGCTGGAGAAGCGGCCGGTTTTTCATGTAGTGGGAGTTGAGCCAGAGAAATTTTTCCGGATTGAAGACGCCGGCCGATTTTCCCACGTTCTCCAGGGTGAATTTTTCGATCAGCTCGTCGCGGGAAAAAATCTCCTGATCGCCGTGCGACCAGCCCAGGCGGACGAGATAGTTGACCAGCGCCTCGGGAAAATAGCCCATGTCGCGATAGGCGGTCACGGAGGTCGCGCCGTGGCGCTTGCTGAGCCGCGCTTTGTCGATCCCGAGGATGAGCGGCACGTGAGCGAAGCGGGGCGGTGTGCGGCCCAGCGCCTGATAAAGGAGTATCTGGCGCGGCGTGTTGGACAGGTGATCGTCGCCGCGAATGATGTCGGTGATCCCCATGTCGAGGTCGTCCACGACCACGCAGAAGTTGTAAGTCGGGCTGCCGTCGGAGCGGGCGACGATCAAATCGTCCAGCTCCAGATTTTCAAAAACGACATTGCCTTTCACCCCGTCCTCCACTACCGTCGCGCCGGTTTTAGGCGAGAGGAAACGGACGGTGTAGGGTTTGCCTTGCGGGAGCGGAGGAACGCTTCCATCTTTCGGGCGACAGGTTCCGTCGTACCCCGGTTTCCGTTTTTCCTTCAGAGCCGCCTGGCGCTTCGCGTCCAACTCCTCCGGCGCGCAGGTGCAGGGGTAGGCCTTGCCGGCGGCCAATAATTGCTGAACTTTCTCCTTGTAAAGCGGATAACGCTCGGTCTGGTAGAACGGCCCTTCGTCCCATTCGAGCCCAAGCCATTTTAACGAATCGACGATCGCCGCGATCGCTTCGGGCGTCGATCGCTCCCGATCGGTGTCTTCGATGCGCAGGATAAACTTCCCGCCGTGATGGCGGGCAAAGAGATAATTAAACAGCGCGGTGCGCGCGCCGCCGATATGGAGATAGCCTGTCGGGCTGGGAGCGAAGCGGGTGCGGATGGACGGCATGATTGTAGGCTAACCTAACAAGGCGCCGGAGACGCGTCAACGGCGCGTTATCAAAAAGCGCCGGATATGTTACACTCTGCAACTTGAGGAGAAAACATCGTGAGCGAAAGCGCAACCGCCCCCTCTCATTTTATCCGAAACATCGTCACGGAAGATCGGCAGAACAACAAAAATAACGGCCGCGTTCACACCCGTTTTCCGCCGGAGCCGAACGGCTATCTCCACATCGGCCACGCGAAGTCGATCTGTCTCAACTTCGGTCTCGCCGCCGAGTTCGGCGGGCTGTGCAACCTGCGCTTCGACGATACCAACCCGAGCAAAGAAGATGTCGAGTATGTGGAGTCGATCAAGTCGGATGTCCGCTGGCTGGGATTCGACTGGGACGACCGGGAATTTTACGCCTCGGATTACTTCGAGCAGCTCTACCGGTTCGCGGTAGAGTTGCTCGAGTCCGCCGACGCCTACGTCTGCGATTTGAGCGCGGACGAGATTCGCAAGCATCGCGGCACCTTGACCGAGGCGGGGAAGGAGAGCCCGTATCGCGCCCGTTCGGTCGAGGAAAATCTCGATCTGTTTCAGCGCATGCGCGCGGGCGAGTTTCCCGACGGCTCGCGCACGCTACGCGCCAAAGTCGACATGGCCTCGCCGAACTTAAACATGCGCGATCCGGTGATGTACCGCATTCTACGCGCTACTCACCATCGCACCGGCGACAAATGGTGCATCTACCCGACGTACGATTTCGCGCACGGGCAGTCGGATTCGATTGAGGGAATCACCCACTCGATCTGCACCCTGGAATTCGAAGACCATCGGCCGCTGTACGACTGGTTTCTAGATAAGTTGAAGATCCACCATCCGCGGCAGATCGAGTTTGCGCGGCTCAATCTCACGCACACGGTCCTTAGCAAGCGCAAGCTCCTGCAACTGGTCCAGCGGGGCTACGTCGCCGGATGGGACGATCCGCGAATGCCGACGCTGGCGGGCATCCGCCGGCGCGGTTACACGCCGGAGTCGCTCCGGGTCTTTTGCGAGCGCATCGGCGTGGCCAAGCGGAACAGCACCGTCGATGTGGCGATGCTCGAGCACTGCGTGCGCGAAGACCTGAACCGCCGCGCGCCGCGCGTCATGGCGGTGCTGCGGCCGCTGCGGGTGATCATCACCAACTATCCGGAAGGGCAGGCCGAGGAGCTTGAGGCGGTGAACAATCCCGAAGATCCGCAGATGGGCACGCGGAAGGTCCCGTTTTCGCGCGTGCTCTACATCGAGCAGGACGATTTTCGCGAAACACCGCCCAAGGGATTTTTTCGTCTCGCCCCCGGCCGCGAGGTGCGGCTCCGCTACGCCTACATCATCAAATGCGACGAGGTGGTGAAAGATCCCACGAGCGGAGCGGTGATCGAGCTGCGCTGCAGCTACGACCCGGAGACCAAAAGCGGCTCGGTCCAGAGCGGCCGCAAAGTGAAAGCCACGCTCCACTGGGTCTCGGCGGCGCACGCCGTCGAGGCCGAAGCGCGGCTCTATGACCATCTCTTCGCCGCGGAGAACTCTGACGACGTGGAGGAGGGCGCGGATTGGACCCGCAACATCAATCCGAATTCGCTGGAGACGTTGGCGTCGTGCCGCGTCGAGCCATGCCTGAAAGACGCGGCGCCGGGAGATCGTTATCAGTTTGAAAGACTGGGCTACTTCTGCGTCGATCCCGTCGATTCCTCTGACCGGAAACTCGTGTTCAATCGAACCGTCACGCTGCGCGATGCGTGGGCCAAGGCAGAAAAAGCCCGGAAGCGAGAGTAGGCGTACGCGGCGTATTCACTCTCTCGGGAGCAGGCCGCTCCGGCCAGCGAATAAAGATCTCTTTGCCAGACCGTCCAAAACGCCCCAGAGGCAAGGCGCGCGAAGGCCCGCGAGCGGAGGCGTACTTTCCAGTACGTTGACGCGAAGCGGGCCGAGCGCAACGCGGCATATGGGCGTTTTGGACGGTCTGGTTAGAAGCGATAGCGGAGATGGAGAGAGACCAGATTCTGGAAGGTCTCATATTTGTCGCGGCCCGGCAGGCTGGGCGCGCTGCCGCCGGCCTCCAGCACGCTGTTGGTCACTCTTCTCGTCTCATAAAAAACCGCCATGTAGCCCAGGTCGATGCCCAGATTTCCCCAGTTGTAGCCTATCCCTGCGGTGACGGTTAAGTAGTCCGCGCCCGGAATCGCCGGGCTTAACGTGCTCGCGGGGATAGGCGTCTGGTCCCATGCGAGGCCGCCGCGCAAAGTAAGATTTTGCGTCGCCTTGTACGAAGCGCCGAAGCGGATGGTGCTACTGTCCTTCCAGTTTTGCGGAATCGTAAAGCCCGAAATAGGCGCGCCGCCTCCGACCGCCGGCAAAGCCGTTTCGAAGTTCGCCTTCAGCCGCTCGAATTCGCTCCAGCGGGTAAAATCGTAAACCAGCTCGACGCCCCACGCCTCGTTGATCTGCCAGTGGATGCCGGCGCTCACGACCGGCGGCAGGGGAATGTGAATCCCCGTCGCCCTGACGCGCGTTACCGTTCCCCCGGCCAGGGGCGTGTCTGTGAATTTTGCGTCGGCCGTGTCGAACTTCAGATCGACCCGGCTCCTGTACGTCAAGCCGAATTTTACGGCGTCGTGTGGCTTGACGAGGATGCCGAGGTTGTACGCGTAGGCGTTGTCCTTGTCGGCGATGCGCAGCCGCCCTTCACCGAACTGTCCGAAGTTTACGGCACGTGAAAGCGAGGCGTTGGAGCGCACAAAACTCACGCCGCCGCCGACGGAGAAGTAGGGAGAAGGCTTCCAGGCGATGGACGGCGTGATGAACATCGTCGTCAACTTTGAGCGAATGGCGGCAAAGCGAGTAAAGCTGTTGCTGCCGTAGGTGGTCGCCAGGCCGAAGGGAGCGTAGGCGCCGAGGCCGAGAGTCAAGTCGGTCTTGGGGATGTGGTAGTTGGCAAACAGCGTTGGAATCAGGTCGTGCTCGTGCTGATTGGAAGATGTGCGCCCGCCGTTGCCGACGCTGCTCAGCGTGTTGATATACGTCACTCCCCCCATCACCTGGTTCCCGTCGATGACGCTCAAGGCGGCCGGGTTGGCGTAAACGGCTGAGGGATCGTCCACGCCGGCGGTTACGGCGTTGGCCAGACTGGCGGCCTTGGCGGTTTGCGGCGGCACCGCATAGCCGCCGCCGAAGGCCGGCCGGCCGTTCAAGTCCGCGACGAGCCACAAAACCACGAAAAATCCTAACTGGAAGCCTCTCTTCACGCCCATTAATAACCCCTATCAGCCCTTGACGGCATTTGTTAACTATTGTATATGATTGTACATTGTTGACAAATGTTGCCATACAAGAGGCTGAAATGCAAGAAAATCTTTTAACTGCCGTGCAGGTCGCCCGCTATCTCAAAGTGGACAAGTTTACGGTCTATCGTTTGGTGGCTCAGAAAAAGCTGCCGGCTTTCCGGGTCGGCAGCCAGTGGCGTTTTAACCGGAAAATGATCGAGGAGTGGTTGTTAAAGAACTCGAACATGCCTTCCACTCGCAAGACTCAGTGACGCCCGAGAGGTCGCGGGGAGAGTCGCAAATGGCTCATAGCGACGGCGACGGATCGAGCAACGGGAATGGGCGGAGACGCCGCGTGGTGATCACCGGACTCGGGGTGGTCTCCGCGATCGGAACCGGCAAGACCGCCTATTGGGAGTCGTTGCGCGCGGCCAGATCCGGCATCAAGAAAATCACCAGCTTCGACGCCTCGACCTATCCTTGCCAGATCGCGGCGGAGATTTCAGATTTCGACCCCGGGGATTTCATGCCGCTGCAGCTGGCGCGCCGGATCGACCGGTTCGCGCAATTGGGGCTTGCCGCGGCCAAACTCGCGGTCAAAGACGCGCGCCTCAGGATCGACAACGGGGAGCAGTCCAGAACCGGAGTCCTCATTGGAACTTCCGTCGGGACGCTGTGCTACGCCGAGCAACAAATCGCTCTCTTCTACGAGAAGGGGGTGACGAGAATCAACCCGTTCTTCGGAACGTCGGTGATACCGAGCAGCGCCGCGACCCAGATTATGCTAAACCTCAAGATCAAGGGGCCGTCCCGGACCATTACCACCGCTTGCGCTTCCGGAACCTGGGCCGTGGGCGAAGCGTTTCACAGCATCCGAGACGGACAGAGCGACGTCATCCTGGCGGGCGGCTCCGAAGCGCCGATCACGCCGCTGGTGGTTTCGACGCTCTCTTCGATCCAACTGCTGTCGGTCGAGAACGACGGCCCGGAGACTTCGTTCCGGCCTTACAGCAAGGACGCGAGCGGCTTCGTGTTGGGCGAGGGGGCCGGTATTCTGATCCTGGAAGAGCTCGATCACGCGCTCAGGCGCGGCGCGCGGATTTATGCCGAGGTGATTGGCTTCGGCAGCTCGGCGGACGCTTATCACGTGATGTCGTTCGATCCGAGTTTCGAGCAACCGGTCGTGGCTATCCATGGTGCGCTCAAAGAGGCGCACGTCAATCCGGCGGAGGTCGGCTACATCAACCCGCACGGCATAGCCATCCCGGACAACGACCGCGGCGAGGCTTCCATCCTGCGCAAAGCCTTCGGCGAGGCGGCCTATGCGATTCCTATCAGCGCCACAAAACCGCTTACCGGCCACACGCTGGGCGCCGGCGGCGCGCTGGAGTTGATCGCCTGCTGTCTGATGATGAAGCACGGCTATCTCCATCCCACGATCAACTTGCGCGAGCGCGATCCGCTCTGCGATCTCAACTATCTGCCGAACGAGGGATCCTGCCGCCAGGTCGATACCATGATGTCCATGTCCTTCGGCTTCGGCGGGTACAACGCCGCGTGCCTTATCCGCAAGTGTGATGCAAACTAAAACCCGGGACGGGTCATGAATCCTTACTCTATCCCTTCGCTGCTCACGGCCCTTCTTGCCTGTTGCCTGGGACTTTTCGTCTTGCTCAGAAATCCGCGCTCGTCGCTCAGTCGCGCCTTTGCGTTGTGGTGCTTTCTGACGGCTTACTGGCAGGGGAACTGGACGGTCCTCTTCAACTTGCAGGATCCACAGACGGCCGACACCGTGACCCGCCTCGGATATTCCGGAATCATATTCATCCCCATCGCATTTTTTCACTTCGTCGTCGAGTTCACGCACAACGCCGCAAAGCGCACATTCGTTTACCTGGCATACGGCGTCGGAACCATTTTCCTGGTTAGTACCTGGACCGGCGACGCGTACGTTGCGGGAATCTACAGCGGTTATTGGGGCTATTACCCGAAAGTCGGCGTGCTCCACCCTGTGTATCTCGTATTTCTTACTCTGCTGCTGGTCGTCGGGTTGGCAGTTCTAGTCGCGCATCGGCGCGAACTGTCCGGCCAGCCCGGAAGAGTCAACCAAGTAACGTATGTGTTCATATCGACCGTTATCTATTCGCTTGCAGGCCTCGATTTCTTGATGAATTACGGCGTCGAGCTCTACCCGATCGGCTTTATTTTTACCAACATCCATGCGGGGATCATCACTTACGCTATCGTCCAGTACCGCCTCCTCGACATCGACGTCGTCATCAAGCGCAGCCTGATCTACGCCTGCCTGCTGCTGGCGCTTCTCGTTCCCTGTTATCTTGTCCTCATCGGGACGCAGATGCTCTTTTTCGGGGAGGTCAGCGCCAAATTCTCGCTCGTCGCCCTGGCGTTATTCATCCTGGTCGGCTTCTTTTTCCCGAAGGTGCGGTTCCGCACGGAGGAGGCTTTTGAGCGCGTACTGTTCAAGAAACACTACGACTACCGCGAGACCTTGCTCCGTTCCAGCAAAGAGATGATCTCCATGGTCGATCTCGAAACCGTGTGCGAGAATCTGGTGCAGACGGTCGTGAAAGCGCTCGAGATCGAGAAGGCCTCGCTGTTTCTCCTGGAGGAAAGCAACGGCTCTTTCAGGATCAAGAGCAACGTCGGCCTGAAGTACGAGCCGTCGCAACAGCCCGTGGTCACGCAGGATGACCCCCTGGTGCGGACGCTGGTCAAGCGGCGCGAGGCGATCATTCGCGAAGAGCTGGAGATGCTGCGCGACGGTCGCGAGACTCTGGAAGCCTCGGCCAAGATGGCAGAGCTTCAGGCCGAGATTACCTTGCCGCTGCTCACCAAAGACCGCCTCATCGGGATGCTCAATCTCGGCCACCGGGAAGGCAACGCCATGTACTCCTACGAGGACATCGAGGTGCTTTCCACTCTCGCCAACCAGGCGGCGATCGCGATCGACAACGCCCGGCTCTATGAAAACCTCAAGCAATCGCAGAACATCATCCGCCGCGCCGACCGGCTCTCCTCGCTCGGCATGTTGACGGCCGGGCTGGCGCACGAGATCCGTAATCCGCTGGTGGCGATCCGGACTTTTACCCAGCTCCTGCCGGAGCGCTACGAGGACAAAGATTTCCGCGACAGCTTCCAAAGCCTGGCCTTGAAGGAAGTGGACCGCATCTGCGGCCTGGTCACCGACCTGCTGAGCTTCGCGCGCCCCTCGACGCCCAACGTAACCGCCGAGAATATCAACGAGATCGTCGACAACATCGCGCGGATTCTCGACACCGAGGCGAAAGAGAAGGATGTCAGGATCACCCTCCATCTCGCCTCCGACATGCCCAAGATCTTCGTCGACAAGGAGCAGACCAAGCAGGTCTGCATGAATCTCATTCTAAACGCCATTCAATCTATCGAAGGCGGCGGCGCGGTCGAGATCGCCACGCACCTCTCCCCGACGAACGGCCACGAGCAATTCGTGCAAATCGAGGTGCGGGATTCCGGCGTCGGCATTCCGGAAAAGGACCTCGAAAACATCTTCAATCCGTTTTTCACGACGAAAAAGGACGGCAACGGGCTGGGCCTCTCCATCTCGCACCAGATCGTCAAGGAACACGGCGGTCATATCGTGGTCGAGAGCGGGGTCGGGCGTGGGACCACGTTTTTTATCAATCTGCCGTTAAAATACGTCGCGCAATCGGGAGCCAAGTATCGCCCTCAAGTCCATGAAGCGTATTCGAGTCATTGACCCGTCTGCCGCCGTGCGAGAGACCATCGGGCTCATTCTCGGGCGCGATTTTGCGGTTTCTCACGGCGCGTCGCTGGAGAGCGGGAGCGCCGGTCTTTCCGGCGCGGAGGCCGACCTGTTGATTCTGGCGGTCGGCGGCGCGGCCGATTCCGAGCCGGCGGCGCTGGCGCGAGTCGCCGCGCAATTCTCCTGTCCCGTGCTGTTCCTGGCGGACTCCCGGCCCGCCGCGCCGCTCGACCCGGGCGTGAAGAACGCCGACCTCCTGGCCAAGCCGTTTAATCCCTACGAGCTGAAAGAAAGAGTGGCACGCCTGCTGGCGCAAGCCACCGCTCACCCGGCCAAGCCGCCGGCGGTCGTTCCCGCGAGCGCCGCCGACCTCTCGCGTCTTGAGTATCCCTATGTGCCTCAGTCCGTGGCGACTCTGGTCAAGAAGTTCGCTGCGGCCCCGTTCCCGCTGCTGATCCTCGGCGAGGCCGGCTGCGGCCAGGAGCGGGTGGCGCGCGCCGTCCACCGGCTGAATTCGGAGTCCGGGACGCCGCTGTTCATCCATGCGCCGGAGATCGCCAAGAGCTACCTTCGGGCGCGGTTCGGAGAGCGCCCGGCGGCGGAGACGGCCGCCGCGGCGCGGCTGACTTTGTTTCTTTACGGCGTCGAGCGCATGAGCCTTGCCGCTCAGTCGAGCCTCATCGACTTTTTGAACGAGAGCGACGCGGAGGGAAGAACTCTCCAGGTCATCTCCAGCGCGCGCGCCGATTTGCTGGAGAGCGTTTACCGCGGGACGTTCATCGAGCCGCTCTACTACCGGCTGGCGGCGCTGGTGCTCCGCCTTCAGCCGCTCCGGGAGCGGCAGGCCGATATCGCCGCCCTGGCGGCCGCGCTGGCCGGGGACTGCGGCGCGCGGCTGGGGTTGAGCCATGCGGCTTTTTCTCCGGCGGCGGTGGACCGGCTGCGCAACTATCTCTGGTTCGGCAATCTCGATGAGATGGAAGCGGTCGTCGCCCGAAGCTTCGCGACTCACAGAAAAGATCTGCTCGACGCGCCGGATCTGATCTTTGAATTCACCTCCGAGCATGCGCCCGGCGCCTCCGCGGAAGCGCGGCGCGAGACTCCGCTCGCCGAAACAGAGACGCCCAGTCCGGCGACCCAGCAGAACGGCGGCGCCGTTCCCGCCGCGCGGACGGCCAACGGCGAGCCGCCGGACCTCCGCCTGTTCATGACCGAGCTGGCCCACGAGCTTAAAAATCCGATGGTCACGATCAAGACCTTCTCCCAGCTCCTCGGCGACCGGTTCGACGACGCGGCCTTTCGCTCCCGCTTCCAGGAGACGGTGACCAACGACGTTCAACGGATGGACGATCTGCTGGAGGCCCTGCTCGAATTCGCTCGATTCAACCAGCCGGCGAAGGAGCGGATCTATCTTTACGAGCAGCTCTCCCGAATTCACGACGAGCTGCTGCCGGAATCGGTGAAGGACGAAAAAAGCGTCGAGTGGAGCAAGCGGGGGCGGACGATGGCGGTCCTCGCCGACAAGGCGCATTTTCTCTTCGCCTTCAAAAATTTATTTCTGGCGATCCTGGCCCAGGCGAAATCGAAAAATTCGATCCAGATCAAAGTGGAAAACGGCGGCGCCGTGGTGATCTCGTATCTCCGCGAGGCCGCCGGCATCAGCTCGCTCACGCGCTATCTCGGCTTGACGGCGGCGCAGGGCGGGGAGGAGGCGCTGCCGCTCCGCGTCCTGCTGGCCAAGATTTTGCTCGAACGAAACGGCGGCGGCTTGCGCGTCACGTACCCGGATGGAGAGACGGTCCAGATGCGCGCCGAACTGCCTACACTATAAGGGGGTTTTTATCGCTATGAAACAAGCATCGCTTTTGGTTGTGGACGACGAGACGGGGGTTCGCGAGTCGATTCGCCTGATATTCGGCAAGAGCCTGCGGGTGCACGAGGCCCGGTCGAGCGAAGAGGCGCTCCGCAAGGTCCAAGAGGAGACGCCGGAGGTGATCCTGCTCGACATCATGATGCCGGGCACGGACGGCCTTGAGACGCTCAAACAGGTGAGGGCGGCCCATCCCGACGGGCAGGTTATCATGCTGACGGCGCTGAACACCGCGCGCACCGCCTTTTCCGCCAAGGAGACCGGGGCGTTCGACTATGTGACCAAGCCGTTCGATGTGGACGAGCTGCGCCTCAGAGTCGAGCGGGCGCTGGAGAAAAGCCGTCTCTCCCAGGAGCTGGAGCGGCTGCGGGAAGAGGTGGGGCGGAAATACGGCATCGAGAATATCGTCGGAAAATCGAAGGTCATGATGGAGATCTTCAAGACCGTGAGCCTGGTGGCGAAGCGCAAAAGCACCGTGCTGATCACCGGCGAGAGCGGGACGGGCAAGGAGCTGATCGCCCGCGCGCTCCACTTCGGCAGCGAGCGGCGCAACAAGCCGTTCGTCGTGGTCAACTGCGCCGCGCTGCCCGACAACCTGATCGAGAGCGAGCTGTTCGGCTATGAAAAAGGCGCTTTTACCAACGCCTACCAAAGAAAGATCGGCCAGTTCGAGAGCGCCCACGGCGGCACGCTGTTCCTCGACGAGATCGGGGAGATGGGATTGCCGGTCCAGGGGAAGCTCCTGCGGGCGATCGAGACCGAGACCTTCAACCGGCTGGGAGGCACGGAAGAAAACAAAGTGGACGTGCGGATCGTCGCCGCGAGCAACCGCGAGCTGGAGAAGCTGGCCAAGGACGGCGGCTTCCGCGCCGATCTGTTTTATCGCCTGAACGTGGTGTCGATCCCGCTGCCGCCGCTGCGCGAGCGGAGAGAAGATATCCATCTGCTGCTGCATCACTTTCTGCAGGTCAAGGCGCGCGAGAACGCGGTCGCCGAGCGGCGGCTGTCGGCCGAGGTGGTGGACAAGCTGCTCGGCTACTCGTGGCCCGGCAACGTGCGCGAGCTGGAAAATCTGATCGAGCGGCTGACGATATTGATCTGCCACGAGGCGATCGAGTTGGAGGACCTTCCCGAAGAGATCCGCCGGGGCGAGAGCCGCCCCGCTTTCAAGGAAGCGGTGCTCGAAGGGTCGCGTCCGCTCGGCGAAGCGGTCGATGAGTTCGAGCGGGAGTTGATCTTAAAGGCGCTGCAGAAGACCGGATTCAACCAGACCAAAGCGGCGTTTCTGCTCGGCACCAGCAGAAGAGTGTTGCGGTATCGCATGGAAAAATTACAGATTGCCGAGGATACCGAGTTAATCGAGTGCGCAAAAGTGTCCAGGTGATAGCCAGTCCTGTAGCCTTCACTATTCCCCCCGTTAGCCCAGGATATGGTGGCAGTCTACCGGCCGGCCACCCAGATGTTGCGGTTGGGCGGCTTCGAAAAGCCGTTTAAGCAGTCTCCGCCCGCTTCGCCGCCTCAAAATTAAACCCCCGCAATTCTAGGGACTTACATCCACGCTCCTGGTGGCATGTGGGTTGCTTTACACTCATCCGACTATTTTTAATCTACGGCTACGGATGGGAGCGATGGACGATAGACCCAACATACTGATCGTCGATGACGAGCTCGGGCCGAGGGAATCGCTCAAGATGATTCTCAAGCCCTACTACAACGTTTACGCGACCGATCGAGGCAGCGAGGCGATTCGGCTGGTCGGCGAAATTCCGGTCGATCTCGTCACCGTCGATCTCAAGATGCCGGGACTTCCCGGCACCAAAGTTCTGCAAAAGATCAAGGAGCAGGACCCCGACATCGAAGCGATCATCATCACCGGCTACGGCTCCATGGACACCGCGGTGGAGGGGCTGAGGTTGGGCGCCTTCGACTACATCGCCAAGCCGTTCGACGTGAACCATATCCTGGCGTTGATCCGCCGCGCCTTGCAGCGCCGCGTCGCCCGGCTGCAGCAGCGCAACGTCCAGTCGGAGTTCATGGCGAATATCTCGCACGAGCTGCGCACGCCGCTCAGCGTGGTGATCGGCTTCGTGTCGATTCTGCTCGACCAGCTGGTCGGCGAGGTGACCGACGGCCAGCGCAAGGTGCTGGAAAAAGTCTACAACAATTCCGGCGAGCTGCTCGAGCTGATCGACAACGTGCTCATCATTACGTCGCTCAACAGCGGCGAGCTGATCGTCACCGAGGAGGAATTCGACGTCTGCCTCTTGCTCAGGGAGTACGCGCGGCGCTATGAGAAGATGGCGGATGAAAAGGGGATGGGGCTCGTGATCGAAGGGCCGCAGGACCGGATCATGATCCTCGGCGATCCCAACAAGACGGGCCGCATCGTGCAGAACCTGCTGCACAACGCGATCAAATTCACGCCGTCAGGCAAGGTGACGATCAAAGTCCGGAAGGTCCCGCAGAAAGGGATGGTGGAAATAGAAATCCGGGACACCGGCGTGGGGATACCCGAAGACCAGATCGACCGCCTATTTCAGCCTTTCCAGCAGTTGGACAACTCGATGCGCCGCGAGTTTGCCGGGCTGGGGCTGGGACTGACGGTCGCGCGGCGCTTGACGGAGTTCCTCGGCGGCTCATTAAAGCTCAAGAGCGAGCGCGGTGTCGGCACCGAGGTGCTGCTCAATCTCCCGTCGCGCGCGCTGCCGGAGCGGAGCCGCTTTTCCACGCATCGATTTTAGGGATTCGCGCATGGCCGAGCAAAGATATATTTGGTGCCGCGAGTGCGACAAGCTCCATCACGTGACCCGGTTCGACGGGGCGCCGGCCTACGTTATGGAGGGTGGGGAGGAGCGGGAACTCTCCCGCGACGACGGTCGCGCTTTCCTTGAGCGCCACGCCGGCCATCCGCTCGAGACGCTGCGGGAGAACGGGGAAAAATGTTTTCCGGTCGGCGCCGCCGGCGATCCCATGCGTGTCGGCTACGTCGAAGCGACCGACGGCCGGGAATCTTTCGTGATCCGGAGCTTTCGCAGGACGATCGCGGAGCCGCTCGAATTCGAGCTGATCCGCGGGCGGCTTAAGCCCTACCGGGTGGCGGTGGCGATCCAGGAAGCGAGGCTGCGCAAGGAAATGAAGCAGCGCCTCCGCTCCGTCGCCTCCGAAAGGGCGGCCGCCGAGAAGACGAACCTGTTCATCGAGCTGCTCAACGACTTGGTCGGCGATTTGAACCCGGACGCCATCAAGGTCGTCGGCTACGACTATGCGGACGCCTCCCTGGAATACGGCTGGCTGGAGCCGCCGATGGTGGATGTCTTGATGCGGAGATTGAGCGTCCATTTCAGCGCCGCCGAGTTGGACGCCGTCAGGGGATTTATCGACGCCCACCGCGAGCCCGACGACGTGCTTGCCCTGTTGCTCAAGCGCAACTATGCCATCGAGAGGGCGGGCGCCTAAGGGCTTCCCGAACCGGTACCGTCGGCGACTCCTATGGCTCCCAAAAAAATTCTCGTCGTCGAGGACAACGAAGACGATCGCGAGATTCTCGCCGCGCGTCTCAAGCGGTTGGGGGATTTCGTGATTTCCACCGCGGGCAACGGGAAAGAGGCGCTCGACGTCGCCGCCGACGCCCGGCCCGACCTGATTTTCCTGGATCTTCGCATGCCGGTGATGGACGGCTATCAGGCTATGGAGGAGCTGCGCCGGACCGAATGGGCGGGCGCGGTGCCGATCGTCGTGGTCTCCGCGCACGCGGGGGAAGAAGATAAAAAACGCGCGCTCAAGATCGGCTGCAACGATTTTCTTCCCAAGCCGGTCACCGAGGACGCCAGCCTGCAAAACCTGCTGCGGAAATATTTCGGCTAGCTCAACGCGCCTGCTCGGTCTTAATCACCAGCACATCTTCCGGGGCGAAAACAATCGCCACCTCGTCGCCGCGGTGGAACAGCGGCTTCCCTTTGGGATTGATTACGTTCGCTTTGATCGACCTGCCCGCGCATTCGATCTCATACTCCACCAGCGAGCCCTGGTAGGCCGACGCGAGCACCTTGCCTGCCAGCCGGTTGGAGGAGGAAATCGTGTCGTCCCGCCTGACCACGGCGATTGCCTCAGGGCGTATATTCAGCGCCACCCGCGCTCCGCGCGCCGGCGAAGACGGTAGGAGCGGCCTCAGAGCGGCGGTCATGCGAATGCCTTCTAGAGTTTCGATCTCCGCTGTTCCATCGTCCACGCGCGTGACGCTGCCTTCAAATAGATTGGATTTTCCCACGAACGCGGCGACGAACGGTCCGCGCGGCTGCTCGTAGATCTCGCGCGGCGCGCCCTCCTGCACGATGCTTCCCCGGTCCATTACCGCGATGCGCGTGGACAGCGCCAGCGCCTCCTCCTGGTCGTGCGTCACGTAGATCGTTGTGATGCCGAGATCGCGCTGGAGTTTCAGCAGTTCGAGGCGCATCTCGGCGCGCAGCTTCGCGTCGAGGTTGCTGAGCGGCTCGTCCAAGAGCAGGACTCGTGGCTGAATCACCAGCGTGCGGGCGAGGGCGACGCGCTGCTGCTGCCCGCCGGAGAGCTGCGACGGCTTCCGGTTCGCCGTGCCTTTGAGGTCCACCTGTTCGAGGGCGAGCTTTACCTTCTCCGCGATCTCTTCACGCCTCGCTCCGCGCTCGCGCAGGCCGAAGGCGACGTTTTCAAAGACCGTCATGTGCGGCCAGAGCGCGTAGTTTTGAAACACCATTCCGACATCGCGCTTCCACGGCGGAACGTGGGTCACCGGTTCTCCGTCGAGATAGACGACGCCTTCGTCCGGCGCGGCGAAGCCGGCGATCGTCCTGAGCAGGGTGGTCTTGCCGCAGCCGCTCGGTCCGAGAAAAGTATAGAACTCGCCGCGCTCGATCTGGAGCGTGACGCCGCGCACGACCCACTGCTCGCCGTAGCGCTTGCCGATGTTTTCCAATCTCACCTGAGCGGGTTCCATGATTCCCTGGGTCTAGAGCCGGTTGAGCGCTGACACGGGTTGGCTGTTCCCGATCTCCTGCGGTGCTCGAAGCGCCGTGACAAGTGAAAGTTGAAGCGCGAAAAGTTTTGCAATTTTCATTTTGCAATTTTCATTTTGCATTGGTTTCACCTACACTCTAAAGGCGCTTCCGGCGCGCTCTCCGAAGACGCGGTGCGTGAGATAGGTGCCGAGCCCGACGAGCAGGATCGCGACGACGCCGAGCGCGGCGCCCGCGCTGCGTCCGAGCGGGCTTTGCATGTAGATGTAAATTCCATAGGAGATCGGCCCCATCTCGATGCGCGGCACCAGCATGATCGTGGATGCCAGCTCGACGCACGAGGTGACAAAGGCGATCAGGCCGCCCGCCACCAAGCCGCCGGCGATCAGCGGCACGGTGACCTTCCAGTAGGTCTTGAAGCGATTGGCGCCGAGGTTCTGAGCCGCCTCCTCGAGGCTCACGTGCACCTGCTGCAACGCGGCGTAGCTCGCCCGCACGGTGTAGGGAAGGCGGCGCACGGTGTAGGCGATCACCAAAATGATCCAGCTTGACGTAAGCGGCCCGCCGATTCCCGGAAAGTCCCAGCCGTGAAAGACCCGGATATAGCCGACGGCGAGGACGACGCCGGGAATGGCCAACGGCAGCGTGGCGATGGCGTCCAGCAGATTTCTTCCCCGAAGCCGGCTGCGCACCAGCAGGAAGGCGATCGCCGCGCCGAGCAGCACGTCCAATCCGGCGGCGATCAACGTGTAGAGCAACGTATTTTTCACGAAGTGGGGGACGCGAAAGAAAATCTCCACATAGTTGTCAAGAGTGTAAATGCTGGGCAAGATGGAGAAGCTCCAGATCTTGGCGAAGGAGAGAACCGCGATGCCGATGTGGGGCAAGAGGCTCACGCCCAGCGCCAGCCCGATAAAGAGCAGGATCCAAACTCGTTTTCCCCCGCTGAGGCGTTCCGAGACGGGGGCGCCGCGCTGGACCGTGGCGTATTCGGCGATGGCGAGATATTTCCGCGCGCCGAACAGCGAGGCGAGCGAGAGCAGGACGAGCACCACGCAGATGACGTAGCCGTCGACGTCGTCGATGCCGATGGTCGTGATGCGGAGATAGGCCTGCGCCGCGAGGAGGTTTTTGTAGTTGAGCATGAGCGGCGTGCCGAGATCGTCGATCACGCGGATAAAGGCGATGAGCGAGCCGGCGATGTAGCCGGGCAACATCAGCGGCAGCGTGATGCGGCGGAACAGCCGCCACCCGTGGCAGCCCATGTTCTCAGCCGCCTCTTCGAGGGAAGCCTCGATGTTGGAGAGCGAGACGGCGGTGTTGAGCATGATGAAGGGAAAATAGTGGAGCGTCTGCACCAGGACGACTCCGGTCATCCCCTCCATGAACGGGATCGTCGTGTCGAACCAGCGCATGAGCAGGAGATTGACCATGCCGCTCCGCCCCAAGATCATCTGCAACGCCACCGCGCCGACGAACGGCGGGATCACGAGCGGCAGCGTGGAGAGGGTTTGCAGCGCGATCTTGCCGCGAAATTCGTAGCGCGCGCTGATGTAAGCGAGGGGAACGGCGATCAGGCTGCCGAAGAAGACGACGAGCACGCCGCTGAGCAAACTGTTCCACAGGGCCTCGCGGAAAAGAGGGCGGCGGAAAAAGTTGACGAAGTGGAGGAGCGTGAGGCGTCCCTGATCGTCGGACAGCGAGACCCACAGGACGCGCGCCACCGGGTAGAGGATGAAAATTCCCAGCAGGGCGAGCAGCGCCCACATGAGGAACCCCTGCCGCCAGTCTACGCCCCGCCTCATCCTCATGCGCCACCGATTTTCGATTTTAGATTTTGGATTTTAGATTGAATCCGGAATCCGAATCCGGGAATCTAAAATCGGCAATCGAAAATCTAAAATTCTCCGCCTTGAGCTATCGCGTCAGAGCGAGCGCCTTGCTGGCCAGCTCCTTCGCCTTGCCGTAGTTCGCTCTGGCGAAGTTCTCCCACTCGGTTTCGAGTTGCGCCTTGAGGCCCGACTTCGACTTGAAGGCGTCGGTCACCTCCTTGTCGCTTGCCCGCTTGTCGGTGATCGGCGGCTGAGAGGCCGCCTTTCTCGCCTCGCCGACGAGGCCCTGCGCCTGCGCCACGTCGCGCCCCTTCGCCTTTGAGATCGCCTCTTCAGCCTTGTAGATGCCGTCCCACGCATCCTTCAGCTCCCGGTGGCGGAAGGTGATGACGTGGTCGTACAGCGAGTTCACCACGTCGCGCCGCCCGGAGGAGAGCTTGTCGTTGAAGTTCACGCCGCCGAGCTTCATGGTGAACGGATTGGGATAATTCTTCGGCGCTTTGGCATAGAGATCGGGGAGCACCGGCAGCCGCGCGATGTCGGGAGAGAAGAGCACCGTCTGCCCTGCCTCGCTCAACAGATAGTTTACGAACGCCTTAGCGTTGTCCGGGTTCGGCCCGCCTTTGACGATCCCCACGCTCGCGGGAACGACGGAGGTGAGCGACGGATAGACGAAGTCGACGGGCTGGCCGCTCGCGATATTCGAGAGGCCGAAAAAGTCGATCACCACGCCGATGCCGTACTGCCCGGTGACGACGGCCTCGGGCACGCCGAAGCTCCGCTCTGTGATCGTTCCCATGTTGCCGCCGGAGTTGAGCAGCAGGGCCCAGCCTTTCTCCCACCCATAGGCCTGGAGGATGACTTCAACGGTCAGGTGAGTCGTGCCGCTGCGCGACGGCGCGCTGATGACGAGATGGTTGAAATATCTAGGATTCGTCAGGTCGGTCCATTCTTTGGGCGCGGGGAGCTTGTGGGCCTGGAGATAGTTGCGGTTCCACATCAGGCCGTAGCCGCTCACGGCGAAACCGAAATAGGTCCCGTCCGGATCGTGGATCGGGAACGTGCCAATCTTGGCCGGGATCTTCGCCATGATCTCTTTGGGCGGCGCGTATTTGTCGAGCAGGCCGTCCGTCTTGAGCGCCTGGAAGGCGTCCGGCGCGCTCACCCAGAAGATGTCCGCTTCCGGCTTGCTCCTGGTCTCGCGGAGATAAGTTACGCCGGCGTTGGTCTGCTTGCTGTTGATGACGACTTTGATGCCGGGATTTTTCGCCTCGAAGGCTTTTTTATACCCCTCGAAAAGCTCTTTGGGAAAAGAGGTAACGATCACCACCTCTTTAGCGGCGGCGGCGGTCGTAAGGACGAGGAGCGTAAGCAGAGTGAACAGGGCTCTTTTCATAAAACCCTCCCGTTTATGGCCGTGAAATCTTGACCGGTAGGCTATCGGCGGATGGTTGGGCTGTCAAGGGAAGGGAATGGGCAGCGTCACTGTGAAGGTTGTGCCCTTGTCGAGCTCGCTCTCCGCCGCGATGGTTCCTCCCAGTAGGTCGGTGAACTGCCTGACCAGGTAGAGGCCGAGTCCGATGCCGCTGAAGAGCCGCGTCTCGGAGCTGTCGACCTGATGGAATTTATCGAAGATCCGGGAGAGTTGCGCCGGGAGAATACCGACTCCGGTGTCGGACACCTTGATTTCAACAAAACGGGAGTCAGGAGTTGGGGGTTGGGAATTAGGAATTGGGGGTTGGGGAACGGCCCTAACCCCTAATTCCTGACCCCTAATTCCTACTTGGGCGGTGATCGTGATACTTCCCTCATCCGTGAACTTGACGGCGTTGTTGATCAGGTTCTGCAGGATGTGCTTGAGTTTGTCCGGATCGGTCAGGATCGGCGGCGCGTCGGCGGGATAATCCCAGTGGAAGGCGAGCGGTTTGTCGCCGGGCAGACCGTAGCCCGCTCTCAGATTGTCGAAAAAGTCTTTAAGCGAGACCGGCTCGTACCTTACCGAGATCTTCTGCGCCTCGATGGAGGTTGCATAGAGGATGCTGTTGACCATCGTCAACTGGTCGTTGGCCCGGTTCAGCACTTTTTCGAGAGCGTTTTCCTGCTCCGGGCTGACCGGGCCCAGTATCCCGTCGCGCATCATGCCGGCGTATCCCATGACGACGTTGAGCGGAGTTCTCAGCTCGTGCGACATGACGCTCAGAAATTCGTCCTTGACCTTGTTGGATCTGGCGAGCTCGATGCCCTGGCGTTCGCTCCGCTCGTAGAGCTGAGCGTTGTCGATCGCGATTGCCGCCTGCCCGGCCAAAGCCGTGAGATACTCGACTTCATCGGGAGCAAATTCGTGTTCCTCTCTTGTATAAACCGACAGCACGCCGAGGCATTCACCCTTCACGAGCAAAGGGACTCCCAGGTAAGAGATGAGCCCGTGCTTGCGAAAGAACTCCAGGTCCAGAACTCGCGGATCCGCCTGAATGTTTGGCGCCATGACGGGCGCCCTGGTTTCAAAGACGATGTTGGCCGAGCCGCGTCCACCCCACCAACGTCCTGCTCGCCATTCCTCCTCGTTGAGATTGCGGCAGGCCTCCGGCTCCAGCAGGCCGCTCTCCTTGTTGTACAGCCGAACCGTGCTGGCGGCGTATGGGAAGAACAGCTCCATTTTCTCCAGGAGAATATTCAACACGGCCCGGCGGTCCAGAGTGGAAGTGATCGCCAGGTCGATCTCGTGGAGCGCGCGGAATCGCTCCAGACTCTTCTGAGTCTGTTGGAACAAATGGGCGTTTTCCAGGGCGACTCCGGCTTGCGCCGCAAGAGAACTCAAGAGGTTGATCGTTTCGTTGTCATAGGCCCGTGGCACAGGAGCATAAGCGATGAGCGCGCCGTAGGCCTTCTCTTGGACCACGATAGGCACGGCCACGAGAGAGTGAATGCCGCGCTCGGAGGCGATATCGCTCCATGGGCGGAAGAGCGGGTCGTTTTGCACGTCTTCGCAAATCGCCGGTCGCAGGGCGCGAATGGCGCGTCCCAGGGGCCCGCGGCCGTATGGAGAGGCCGGATCGTCCGACAGCTTCAGCACGTTTCTGTAGCCCTGGTCGTCTCCGGCTACGGCGGCGAAGCGGTAGAAAGGTTTAGCCGGCGTGACCACGTAGGCGAACATGGCGTTGACTAGCCGGCGCGCCTCCTCGGCGATGCGCTCCAACACCTGCTGCGGGTCGTGCGTGGAGGTGAGCGTGAGACCGATCGCTCGCACCGCCTCGGCGTGCTTGCGCCGGCGATCGGCCTCTTCGAGAAGAAGCGCCTTTTGCACCGCAAGTCCCATCTGACTCGCCAGCGTTTCCAGGAGGTGGATTTCGCCGGGGTGAAACTTGCGGGGCTGGCGGCTGCCGAGCTGCATCGCGCCCAGCGCTTTTTCTCCCGCCCAGACCGGCAAGACGATGGCCGACCGGATGCCTTCCTTCTTAAACGCTCTGAGCCCTGGGTGGCCGGGGACGTCCTCGATCACGTAGGCGTCCTTGCGGCTCATCGCTTCGGTCAGCGCGTGGCCTAGCGCCGCGCTTTGCGAGTCGGCGCTTTTGAGATTCACATTGGCCGGGTCCTTGAATCCCCGGACCGAGACCGCCGGCAGGATTTTGGTGGTCGGATCGACAAGGCGGAAAATACCAACCTCAAAGCCGCCAAGCGCGAGCGTCTTGTCCAACACGCTGTCGAGAGTTGTCTTCAGGTCGGGAGAATTCAAAACCGTCTGGCCGACCTCGCGGAGGAGCTCCAGCTCTTGAACTCTGACGAGAAGAGCCTCTTCCGACCGGGCGCGCCTCGCCCGTTCCTCGGCTTCGCCCATCGCGCGCCGCACTCGGGAGGGGAGGTGGAACAGCCGGTCCTTGACGACGTAATCGGTCGCGCCCCGTTTGAGCGATTCCACTGCGGTCTCTTCGCCGACGCTCCCGGAGACGAGGATGAAGGGCAGGTTCGGATATTTTTCCCGCGCGATGGCAAGCGCGGAGCCGCCGTCGAACTGAGGCAGGGAGTAGTCCGCCAGGATTAAATCGAAGTTTCCCTGTTCGAGCGCGCTAAGGAATTCCGCGCGTGTCGCGACCCGCACGACCCGGCAGGGGATATCGTCGGCTTCGAGGGTTGCCTTGACCAGATCGGCGTCGCTTGGACTATCTTCGAGATGGAGAATGCGCAGAGGCTTTTCCATAAATTACGGATGTCGGAGCAACCGGTGTTCAGCCCGGTCTGCGTCTCCGTAAATATTCGCAATTACCCTTCCGGCAGAAGCCCGGCGTCTCTCAGCTCCCTGTGCAGCGTGGCGCGGGCGTCGTCGGGCATCGGCTTGGTGTCCCACTTGGGAAAGCGCTTGATCGCAAAACCGCGCATCCTGAAGACCTCCGTGAGGGCGACGCGGCCGTAGCGCCTGAGCGCCGCGCCGACGAGCCGCGTCGCCGTGTTCACGCGCCGCTGCGCTTCGGCCGCCTTGTCGTACTTGCGCTCGTGGAGCGAGCGCCAAAGCTCGACGCAAAGCTCGGGCACAAAGCTTGTCGGCGGGTTGATCATGCCGGCGAGGCCGAAGGGGACGAGGCCGAAGAGGTCGCAGTTGCCGGTGAAGACCGACACGTCCGGCGGAAAGAGACGGACGTATTCCAGCAGCGCGCCCGCGCCGTAGGCGACCTTGATGCCGCGGATCGTCGGAATCTCCTGCTTCATGCGCAGCGCCATCTCCGGCGGGATCGAGATGCCGGAGTACTTGGGATTCTCGTAGATGAAGATCGGCAGCGGGACCGCGGCGGCGACCGAGCGATAGTGCGAGATGATTTCGTATTCCGTGTGGTCCGAGTAGTAGTAGGGCGGGACCACCGCGACGGCGTCTGCGCCTTTTTCCGCGGCATGGCGGGCCAGCTCCGTCGTGCTTTCGGCGTCCGCCGTGCCGACGTGAATAATCACCGGCAGGCGCGAGCGCGCCTGATCGAGAGCGATCCCGGCCGCGCGCTTGCGCTCCTCGACTGCCATCGCCGGCCCCTGGCCTGACGAGCCAAGGACAAAAAGCCCCTGCACGGATGCTTGCGCATAAAAATCGACCAGCTTGCGCAGCATCGCCTCATCGACTCGTTCCTTTTCATCGAACGGCGTAATCAGCGGAATCAACACACCCTGGATCATAAAGTCCTCCTGGTTCAGCGGTCAGCTTCAGAATAATTCCGGTTAGCGAACAAGGACTGCACGGGCAGCGAAGCCGTTTACCATCCCGGCACGTACACGTAGCCGTCCATCAACAGGCGCGCGGTGCGGACAAGGGCGGCCTTTGAGAGCACCGGATCGCCGTTTCGTTTTGCGGTCTCGATCTCGACCTGGATCGTGCCGGAAGGGTGGCCGATTCTCACGGCGGGCGGGTTGTCCGGCTGGACCTTGCGGTAAATCTCGTTGACGATCGTTCCGTCGATCTTGGCCGCTGCGCCGAGGCAGACCGCGCCGGTGACGGCATAGGCTTTGTGGAGCTTCTGCAAAGCCGTCATGCGGGCGATGACGTCGATCTCTGAGGCCTCCACCTTCCCCCTGGGAGCTTGATAGCTCATCGGCGGCGACACGACGGCGATCTTGGGGACGCCGGGGCTTACCCGCGTGGCGTCTTCTTTCTTGGCGATGCCCATGATCTCGGCGACGACGGAACGGATCTCTTCGCATTTTTTGAGCAGATCGTTGTTGCCCGCGAACTCTTCGAGCGTCTCGTTGCCCTTGATCCCCAGGTCCGTTGCTCTTACGAAGACGAACGGATTCGCCGCGTCCACCATCGAGACTTCCAGCGTGCCGAGGGTGGGGAATTTGACTTGCTCCTTGACTTTCCCCGTCGGCAGGAGCTTTCCCGTCACCGAGCCGCCGGAGTCGAGGAAGTCCAGAAGAATTTTCGAGCCGCTGCCGGGAGCGCCGTCGATGCGGAAATCCCCCTCGCTGACGAAATCGCCCTCGCGCACCTGAAATTCCGCGACGATGATTTTTTTGGTGTTGGTGTTGTAGATGCGGACTTTGGTGACCGGCTCATGCGGCTCGATCAATCCGCGCAGCAGGGCGTACGGCCCGACGGCGGCGGAGGTGTTGCCGCAGTTGCCGGCGTAGTCGATCACGGGGTTGGCGATGCCGACGTAGCCGAAGGTGTAGTCGATGTCGGCGTCGGGCACGCTCGGCGGGCCGATGTAGGCGACCTTGCTCGTCAGCGGATCGGCGCCGCCCAGGCCGTCGATCTGTCTTAGGTCAGGGCTGCCAAAGGCGGCCAGAACGACTTCGTCGCGCTGCTTCGCCTCGCGCGGCAGATCTTTCTCCAGGAAAAAGATCGGCTTGCTCGTGCCGCCGCGATAGATCGCGCAGGGGATCTTCTTCATGGTTGACTAGCCTTCGTATAGCCGATTTCGCCTTTGGGCGCAATGAATTGCGCCTCCTACGGGGATGCGCGGTGGTCTTTTCCGAATGTAGGGGCGCCCATCGACAAGCTCAGGGTGGTGAGGAAACTCGAACCACACCTGTGTGCGCGCCCGATTTTTTCGGTGTGTGGCCGATCGTTCGGCCCGCGCCGCCTAACCCAGGGCCGACACGTAGGTCGGCCCCTACCGGGTGATCACCACCTCGTCCACCTTGTCCACCTCTTTCAATTTGACCTTGACGTCGCCGCCCGCGGGGAGATTGACTTTCTTGCCCACATATTCGGCGGCGATCGGCAATTCGCGGCCGCCGCGGTCGATCAGAACGGCGAGGTGAATCGCCTTCGGCCGCCCCAGGTCGATCAGATGGTCCACGGCGGCGCGCACGGTGCGGCCGGTGTTGAGCACATCGTCGACGAGAATAATGGTCTTGTTCGTGATGTCGAAGGAAATCCGCGTGTTGTCCACCTTACCGCCCGGCAGCAGCGTGTTCAGATCGTCGCGGTAGAGCGTGATGTCCATCTCGCCCAGCGGGATCTCTTTGCCGCCGAGCTTCTTCATCGTCGCGCCGAGCCGCCGGGCGAGATGAATGCCCCGGGTGCGGATGCCGATAAAGGCGACCTGCCCGGGGTCCTGGTGCCGCCGGAAAATTTCCTTGCAGAACCGCTCCAGGCACTTCTTGATCTCCGGCCCGCTCAACACACGCGTATTCTTTTTGTTAGTTTTTTTCATAGGCGACTTTCACTATTGTTTCCAGGAGAACTTGCGCGCCGAGACAGATGTCCTCCGGCGCGGTCCACTCCAGCGGGCTGTGGCTGATGCCTTTTTTGCTCGGAATAAAAATCATCCCGGCGCGCGCGATCTTGGCCATCTGCATCGCGTCGTGGCCCGCGCCCGACGGCATGATCTCGTACGGAATGTTTTTCTCCTCGCAGATCTCCCGAATCACAGGCAGCAGGCTCTCATCCAGCGGCACCGGATGTTCGGCCCGGATCGGCAGAATCTCGAGGGCTATACCGCGCTGCTTGGCGATCTCCCGCGCGCGCCTTTTAACCATGGCGGCGACGCGGTCTTTGGCTTTGGCCGCGATGCTGCGGATATCCACGGACAACTCCACCTTGCCCGGAATGGCGTTGATCACCCCCGGCTCGATCTTCATCGCGCCGACGGTGCCGACGACTCGGCCTTGTTCCATTTTCGAATATTCGCGGCAGATCTCCTCAATGTAGCCGATCAGCTGCGCGGCGGCGACCAGCGCGTCTTTTCGCATCTCCATCGGCGTCGTGCCGGAGTGGTCCGCCTGGCCGGTGAAAATGACTTTGAGCCGCGTCGGCGCGGCGATAGCGGTGACGATGCCGATCTTTTTTTTCTTGGCTTCGAGGATCGGTCCTTGCTCGATGTGCAGCTCCAGATAAGCCTTCACGGTGGCCGGGTCGCGCTTGAGCGACGCCAGCGTGTCTCGATAGATGCCCATGCTCGCGAGGACATCTTCCAGCTTCGTCCCATGCGCGTCCACGGCGTTGGCCAGATCTTCCATCCGCACCTGCCCCGCGAGCAGGCTGCTGCCGAGGGTGGAGAAGCCGAAGCGGGACGATTCTTCGCCGACGAAGCAGGCGACTTCTATTGGACAGGGCAGCCCAACTTTATTTTCCTTGAGAGTTCGCACAGCTTCCAAGGCGCCGACGACGCCGACGGGGCCGTCGAATTTGCCTCCGTGAAGCACGCTGTCGAGGTGGGAGCCGGCGATCACGGCGGGCGCTTTAGGGCCGCCGCCGTTCAGCCGGCCGAAGATATTGCCGATTCGATCGACGTGGACTTTAAGGCCGGCCTGGGTCATCAAATGAATCAGCAGCTGCCGGCTGCGAAGTTCTTTGATGGAGAAAACGAGCCGCGTCATCGACCCGTGCTCGCCCAGGCCGATCCGCGAGATCGCATTCAGATCGTTGAGCAGCCGTTTCTTGTTGATAGCGAGGGAGGCGGGAAAAAGGTTCGCCCGCTGCTCCTGACGCGTCGAAATCATGGA